>Ga0181612_107324_pt1 | contig 15028 bp, 7 predicted proteins | sample HoacroProtozoa21_FD_119630 | JGI IMG/M metagenome (GOLD analysis project Ga0181612, IMG submission 119630) | Hoatzin crop microbial communities from Cojedes, Venezuel. Combined Assembly of Gp0051906, Gp0051904, Gp0051908 | reverse complement strand
TCTTTTGAATAATTTGTGTTGTAGGAACTGATCCTTTCGAAGATGACACCTGGTGTACCTTAGTTTGTCAGTGTTGCTTAGAGACTTACCCCGGTGTGTGGGAACACAGATAACGTGATGACAAATACGGCACGTACAGGTTTTTACCAGTAGTGAAGTTTTTGTAACTTAAAAATACCTTTAAACTTTATTTCCAGTTCTGTATTGTAGCTGTATGGTTTTTGATAGTTTGCTGGGTAAATGTGTTAACACTGTTAACACTTCTGCTTGCGATTAACTTGTAGTTCTTAAGATAGCTATAAAAAAAATGACTTTTCTGTCATGATGTATTATTCATCTTTATGCTAGCAAGAGTGATGAAAATGTAGGCTTTGGGCAGGTTTAGGCTTGGTGAATTACAGTTTATAGCTTTATCCCATTTCTTGCATGCTAATCTGAATGGTCTGGTTTGCAGATTCCTGCTCCTTTTTCTTCCCTGCTTATGCGGATGGTCCTCGGTTGTGGAAGGTGCGTGTGGAGGCTGGTCACCTGCAGGAGCGGTGATAAAACAGGGCTGGGCGGCTCTTCTCTGTAGCGCTTCCGTAGCTTAGAAGGCTTAAGTGGGAAGTACATCTGTGTGTAAGGTCTCTTGCAGAGTTTGTAGGTTGTTTAATTTAGCTGTTGTATGGGCTCTGGGAGGTGTAATTAAAGAAACCAGAGCTCAGCCAGCTCGTCAGACTGCCTAGGGAACTGGTCTAACGCAGTGGTTTTCACCAGTGTTATCTGTGGGTTACTGGGGATCCCTGGATCGGGACGTATAGGTTCAGGTAAGATGAAGCACACGCAAACTTGTCTGAAATGTGTGTGTTTACAGTATTTGAAGGGACACACTTTAGAATTTTACATACAATATGCATGTGATTTCAAAGCTCTTTCCAGGCAGACAGGGTGATCAGAATTTGTTCGCCTGTGTACAGTTGTTCTCTGTGTATAGGAGTGCAGTGTGCCATCATGAGCCTCCCACCTGTGGGTGCTGGGGAGAAAAATATATAGCAGCAGTGCTCTGTTGTCCAGAGGCCTTACAGTTTGCACCTCCTCGTAGCAGGCTGGGGTGGCGTCACTTGCCCAGAACACTGATTTGTCACAGGTACCTTAAACTTTTCATCTCAGCTGGAATGCCTTGCAGTAGGAAAATGAGGCCAAAAGATACAAACATTCTTGTCATCTCTACAGTATCAGTAAAGGCCCAGCATTGCAAACCACCGTATGTTTGTTTTTTTTTCCTGAAGATGGAAACTGGACATTTCTAGTCCAGCAAGCCTGAGGTGAAGAGAGAGACTTTATGGGGTGAGGTGATGCTGTTACTGGGCATGTGAGACTCGTAAAATCAAGTGGCTGAATACCAAATCTTAGACACACAGGTGTTTCTAGCTCTGGACTGGGGAGAGGTGCTTCTGTAGAAGGATTTGAAACGGGCTCTCTGTGATTACTTTTTGAATGCTAAGGGATGAGGTGTTTTGCATGTTGGAATCTCTTAGCTCCCTCGCTTTGTGCCCTGAACAGTGCACATCTTGCAAAAGCACGCACACTATGCTGCTTTGAGGTATCCAGTCCAAGTATGAGTAAGTTTGTGGGTGAAATGATGCTAAATATGGGAGGCTTGCCTATTGCTTAACATTCCCATGTCAAATAGCAAGGAGATTAAAGATGAGGTTTATTTTGAGGCCTTTACACAGACGTGACAGATACAGAGCTGTTGTACTTGCAGTGAAGCACTTAAGGTGGTTGAGAATTTTACTGTGTAATGGAAGCCAATTTTGGATAGCATTTTACTTCCCTTAACCTAGGAAGCCAAGGTTTGTTTTTTCAAAATGGAGTGTTTATTTTTTCTGGTGGCACTTGTAACACCTTTTGCACAAAAAGGAGGGGAGCTAGGGGGTGTGGGAAAAAGTGTAGCATCCATCCATAACGTGTTAGGAAGTATGGTCCTTTTACCGCATCTGTTGAATGCTGGAGCCAGCCGTTCGGTCAGACAGCTTTAGCTTTGGTCTGGGCACGTCTGAAAGAGCAGGGCTTCGGGGTAAACTTCAGCAGCAGCGCCTTTTCAAGTTACCAGAAATGTTTGAGCACTTACATGTTAAAATTAATTCTCACATTTAATCTTCTGAATTTCTTCTCTTATTTGGGAAATTGAATAAAATAATTGCTTTGTTTTTCTTTTCTCATCTCTTCAGAAATGGATTAATTCAGGAAGCTGAAGCAATGGATGTGCTTTACGAGCTGTGGGCCTTAGTAACAGAGCAATGAAAATGAGTCACTGTCCTGGCCTGGGAAAAAGGCAGTGTAGCTGCTTAGCTATGTTTTTTTCTTGCTACTGTTTCTCATTTAAAAAAAAATATTATACAGTAAACATGATTACCGAGAAGTAATCATTTTTTTATGAAAAATGGCTAGTTTCTTATCTCACTAAATACACAACTTCAGCCTTAGAATTGTTCTGTAGTGCTCCTAGTTGTTACACGCAAGTGATCTGGGTGGAGTATTTTGTAAATGCAGTATTTAAAAAAAAAAATAAATAAATAAAAAAGAAACCACCACCACCAAACTTCTTTGAGGATTTCAGTTACATTTCTAGCATGTCTTTACTCATCTCCCTTGCAGCTTCCAGTAGGTAAATTCCACTTCAGAATAATTAGCAGAACTTCTTCGCTTGTTAAATTTGCGTGTCATGCCAGTGTCTGTATTGCGTGCAGCACAACTGACAGCCGACACGTAACCTGTCCACAGTTTGCGTTACGTGGTTGTTTTGCTTTCATTTGTATGTTTTATTTTGAAATTTCTTTCTAAATGAAGAAATACTGCATGCAGAGGAAACTGGAATGTGTTGAGATACTGATTCTTTTCTCTCTCTTCTGTTACAGAAATGAGCCGTCAGACTGCTACAGCACTACCTACAGGTACTTCCAAGTGTACGCCGTCGCAGAGGGTGCCTGCACTGACCGGCACTACCGCTTCCAACAATGACTTGGCCAGTCTCTTTGAGTGTCCTGTGTGCTTTGACTATGTGCTGCCACCGATTCTTCAATGCCAGAGTGGCCATCTCGTTTGTAGCAACTGTCGCCCCAAACTTACGTGCTGTCCAACTTGCCGAGGCCCGCTGGGCTCCATTCGTAACCTGGCTATGGAGAAAGTTGCCAATTCTGTACTATTCCCATGTAAATACGCCTCTTCCGGATGTGAGATAACTCTGCCGCACACAGAAAAAGCAGACCACGAGGAGCTGTGTGAGTTCAGGCCTTACTCCTGTCCGTGTCCCGGTGCTTCTTGCAAATGGCAAGGTTCTCTGGATGCTGTGATGCCCCACCTGATGCACCAACACAAGTCAATCACCACACTTCAGGGAGAAGATATCGTGTTCCTTGCTACAGACATTAACCTTCCTGGGGCTGTGGACTGGGTTATGATGCAGTCTTGTTTTGGCTTTCATTTCATGTTAGTGTTGGAGAAGCAGGAGAAGTATGATGGTCACCAGCAGTTCTTTGCAATTGTACAGCTGATAGGAACACGCAAGCAAGCAGAAAACTTTGCTTATCGACTTGAGTTAAATGGTCACAGGCGGCGATTGACTTGGGAAGCGACTCCTCGATCTATTCATGAGGGAATTGCAACAGCCATTATGAATAGTGACTGTCTAGTCTTTGACACCAGCATTGCACAGCTCTTTGCAGAAAATGGCAATTTAGGCATCAATGTAACTATATCCATGTGTTGAAATGGCAATCAGACCTCTTCAGGCCAGTGTTTAAAACCATTGCATTTAATTTAGCAGTTACTAGGGTGACCATCTTTGACTGTCAGACAAATTATTCGGTAGATGGAGGGTAGACGTATATGAAGGTAAATAAAAGGAAAGGCTGTTAAATTACAGGAAGCAGTTGCATGTAGTAACACTAATATATTTAAAATAAGTCAACAGTAAACCACTGAAAATATATATACACCCAAAATGGGCATCTTTTGTATTAAGAATTGATTCTACAGGAAATGTTGTAAAATAATTCTAAAAACTTGTTTGTAGATTGATTGTACCGTTGAAGAGGATACTGTTTCGTGTTTTTGTTTGTGTTTTTTCCCCCCCCCCTTTGACTGACAAGCCATGTTGAGCGGTCTGGTCTCTGGCCGCTGCCCCCCCCTCCCTCTGCCCCCCCTTTGTAAGTCACTACATAGTATTGCTGCTGTTTGTGTATATTTTTTGTGTATTTGCTAATTTTTATTAACTTCTAGTTTTTCATTAAATAAATATGACTTTCTTTTCTGTAATTCAGGTTTTTCTCTTTTTTGTATCTTTTTAAAGTTAATTACAGGTGTCATCTTTTGATATATGCATAATTGCTATGGTAAAACTTATATTTCTGTATGTTTGGTAAATTTTGTCTCTTTCCAGTAGTCAATTCATTGGTGATGCTGTTCTTAATTGAGCTATTTTGTGAATGTACTGAACTCGAAAGGAGTGATTATGTTCAAAGATGTATCAGGAAAGAAAGCTCCTTTAAAAACAGGTCTAGATGTTGTTGTACTTTGAGTTATTCTTCTAACAAAAATGAACAATTATTAAGAATTTTCTGAATTGAAAAAATTCACGTTTCAAATTTAGAGACACTTAGAAACTTGATTGCATCCTTGTATTTGTTGGTTTTGCAGTACAAAGAAGGTATTGTCTTACACAGTATTTGTAATTATAAAAACAGACCATTTTTTTTTTTTTAAAGGCAGTCAGAATGAGATGTTTTCAGTCTTTTTATATTTGTCATTAAAAGAATACCTGCAAATTAAAAAAACAACCACTTTTGCTTTTTGCTTTAGCTCAAAGTTTGACACATTGATACTCTTGCTCAGTTTCTTGTCTTTGTGTCTTTTGGTTGTTACTAAAGTAACTGTCTTGAACCGATTTTTGGATGTCATTTTAGTGCCATGATACACATTATGATGCAAATAATCTCTTACAGGTGTTGTTCACCAGCCATAAAGGCTTGTGAAGGATGCCGGGCTTTATGCAGACTGCCTATATGTGAAAAATTGAATCGTGAATGTATATGGTGTTTGTGTTACAAAACATAGACATAGGGACAGAAGAAAGTAAGGCAAAGAGCTGCTTCATCTCAAGCTGTTTGAAAGAATCTTTGTTAAGGAGTAGTGGGTGTCTGTTTGGAGAGGTAGTCTGGCCATTAACTACTTTTGTAACATATTAAAATACAGTTTATTTACTGTGCACTGTCTTAACTTTCTTACCAGAAGTCGGTCAATTGAGACAACTCTTGTTATCGTTTTGATGCATGACGAGGTAAGTAGTTTACAGGTAAGGAACGTAAAATCCACCAGGTTGTATTCATAAAATACCACAGAAATAGTTGGCTTCGTGCAGTGAAAGTAAAAAGTTCCACTTCTAAAAAGTTGATATTTTGGCCGTTTGAACTGTGCACAGATTTCATTTAAAAGCTATATTGGTACCTTGTGACAGTAGATAAACGCTTCAAAAAATCCTGCAGTCTAGCATTTTTTCCCTTGTGAATATACAGCTCATCGTTTGCAGTCTTCTGAATTCAGTAATTATTCTCACCTCATTCACCTTGCCTGCAATTACCTCAGGTTTGTCTTCCGGTCTATTGACAGAAACTTGGCTAAAAACTGCCAGTATTTTTAGAGAATGCTCAGACTCGGCCTGTCCCTCGCTCCCTCGCGACCGGCGGGCTTGGACTGACGTTTGCCTGCCCAGGTTACCTGAGTTTGGGCTCTCCAGAGCTGCACGTTAGAGCGCAGCAGGGCTGCTCTCTGCTGCTGCCTGTCCTGGGAATGGCTCAACTCGCATTGTGTCCCCAAAGCACCCTGGATCTTACAGCTTTGTTGCGCTGGTCTGCAGTGATTTTATTTAGGCTAGAATGAGCTGAAGAAGACGACTATACTTTGAAGGGGACTTCAGAAATTGCATTTGTAATGAGCTTTAGAAGCTGAAGAGGGGGTTTTTTTGTGTGTTTTACAGATGACAAATGCTACAGCATAACTAATGTATGCTGACTTACTATAATGTAAACTGGTATTACTCCATTTGGTGTGTAAAAAAAAAAAATCTCTATAGAACAGTTAATGTCCATCATGAGATAGAATGATTAAACAAATCATACTTAGGCCCTGATCTTAAAAAGCGTTACAAGCCTCCAATTCAGTAGATCTCCTCTAAAGCCTCTGAGGATCTGGTAAGTCAACTACACTCCGTTATACATGAAAAAAGAAAACATACTAGAAATCTGTACAGTTTACCACCTTATCTAAAATCAGTGGTGTATTAAAGCCTGCCATTGTCTGAACATTAGCTTCTTATTTTAGAAAGCACTCTTTTACTTTGCTGTATGGGGAAACAGTACTGAAATTTGTCTTTGATGAAATAAAATGCACTAGGTCTTGCATTTGTCCACTAGCACTACCTCCACTGTTTCTCATTGCCTTTAAAAAAAAAGAGCCTTAAAGGGAAAATGTTTGACAAATGTGGATGTTAATATTTGGGTTCTGTTTGGACATTTCTTGCTAGCTCTTGTTTGCAGTATTGCTTTCAAATTAAAGCAGGTGAACTGTTTTGTATGGCTGCCTGTACTGTTGTATTCTCCAGTATCTCTTCAAAGCTACTATGATTAAAGCATGCATTGCACTAGCGGGATAGTTACTATCTGTAGCAACTGATAGTGTGGATAGAGGAAAGGAGCTACCACTGCTTGCTTTTTACCTTTGATAAGCTTAGCTCTCTTAGGGCGTGTTCTGAGGGGCACGTGTTTAGTGTTGGGTCCATTTAACAGTCAGCTGCAAAGCAGAATAACCCCTGGGGTACTGAAGTTACTTTAAAAGCTCTTTACTGTTCTAGCTTGCTGCTGTGCAGATTGTTCTTTTTGACAGTGCTCAGTGAAAGCAAAAGAAAAGGCACTAAAGCGTGCCTGTAGTGTTTGATGCGATGGGTAATGCTTAAGTTTTGTTTTAAAAATCTCAACGAAGCAACTTAACCAAATCAGCTCTGCAAGCAGGAACTTGAAAAGCTGTAAGTAAATGCCTGTTAATAGCTTCAGAGCGGCGTGAAAGCCCTCACCGTTGGGACAGAGTCCTTGGGAACTGGAGTGGCGTGGCAGCCAGGAACGCATTGCTTAACTTTTCTTGGGAGCAACTCCCTGTTCTTCCGTAGTGAAATTGCTGTGGAAGGTTTTTTTTACAGTACTTGCTCTCTTTCAAAAAAATGCAGTTCTGCGTGTATGAACAACTGCACTGGAATTCCATGCACCTCTGCTTTCTCACTAGTGCAAAGTAGTGCTGGATTGTTGTTTGAGCTGCATTAAATTTGGTAAAGAATTTTTTTTCCCCTCCTGATTTTGATTAAAGGCAAAGCAGCACATCGGTTTCTGTGCCCTTCTGGTGTTTTACTGATTGTCTCGCCTGTTTGCACTTTCTGTGTTCAAGTGTTTTGCAAGGCAGAAAGTATTCTGAGACTGTCTGTTACCCCTTACCCTTGGAACTTAGCTAGTGAATGATTAAGAGTAGAATTCTTAGAACAGAGAAACAAAAGGAGTTTTCATTTTTATAATTTTATTAGATGAAGTCTTTGTGAAAGTTGTAAAATCTTTTGTAAATCAGGTGCAGAAATACCCACTGAGTATATTACTGTCAGTGCTAGTATGTTCCATGTAAATCAGCTCCCTATGTATGGAAATGAAAGCAAACCAACCCATTACTTTTGATTCATAGACTGCTTCTATAACAGGCTTTTGCCACTGATACAATTTGCATTTCATAAGCACGCTCGAGTTTGTTTCAGAATTAACGAGCAAGGAGAGAATGTAACATACTGGGGTTTCTCTTGTGGCTGACCCTAGTACAAAACAACGAGAAACTCAAGGATCCTCCATTACGTAAGTGTCAATGTCTGTCTTCACTACTGTTCGAGGGACGGAAAGAGACAAAGCTGTCAGCAGAGATGGAGTACCGACAGGCTGCCTTAAACCTTAAATTAGTCACAGTATGCAGTACCTAATGCAGTTCAATGATCCACTATTTTCTTGGCATCATTTAAATGGATTTAATTTTATAGGCTAAACTCTGACTGTAGGCATCCCAGAGTCAAGTTGACGTGTATCAGGTAGGAATGAAGGACTCTACACTGTCCCTCCAGAATGGTGCCAGGCTTTTCCAGAGAGCCTTCAGGGCTTCTCTGCCCGCCTCTGGGGCTGTGGTACAGCCGTGCACACGGGCACTTGAGTGCGTCATCTCCCCTGCTCCGCAAGAGCTGGGACGTGTCACCACGTCTTGAGTGGCTTCCTGTATTTAGGTTTGAAAAATGATGTCTGCCTTGACCTTGCTGAAAACTAGAACTGAGTGCTGAAAGGACTTACTAACTTAATTTAGACCATATTGCTTCTGTTTAAATCCCTTAAGCGTATTTTTTTAGATCTCAAAAACCTTATTTTTCCCATGATGCTACGGCTCCTTAGCATACTGAATGTTATTTCCTAAATTAGTAAACTCTCTTGCTAAATCAGTTTGCTTTTCGGTAACACCCTCCCCTCTGTTAGACTCTTGCTGTGCTCCATTTGCTGCGATTTGTGACTAGAGCTCACAGAACTGCCTATCATTCCCTGGTCGTAGCCAAGTCCTCTTTAAAGACATAATCAGCTGCTGACATTTACATACGTGCCAGATGAGCTAAGGAATTGTTTCCCAACAGCTTCAGCTCTATCAGGAAATGAGTATTTTTTTCTAGATTCCTTGCTGATGATAGTAAAAAGCAGCAAATGCCCATAAAATGTGGTTTCAGGTTAACTGCTGACGGTAATATTTTTTGATTGCATTTACACCCGCATGTAAACGATCAAGTTTAGCTCCTAGTTATACTCAATACAGACATAGCTGATTATTGTGTGTCAAATTTAATAGAGAACAAAACTATCTCAGCCTGACTGCTTAAAGTTTACTGTTCAAACGCTCAACTCTGGGCTTCACTGCAAATCCTCCATCAAAAGCTGCATTCAGAACCTCATCTAGACAGCTCGCCATAACAAAGGTCAAATCTTGCCGTACATTCGCTGCAATTTCTTCAAGATCTTTTTCGTTTCTTTGAGGAATGATAATTCTCTTCAGTCCAGCACGGTGTGCTGCCAGGACTTTGTCTTTAATTCCCCCGACCTAAGAAGGAGAAGAAAGATACATAAAAAAATCCATGACACTAATAAAATAATTATTGTAACAAATTACACCAGGAGTTAAATTTTAATGAAAGGTTCTCCCTCAGTCATTTAGGAAAGTAATTAAAAATGCATCAGTAGTTTTAGCTCATTACATGCCTAATGAGGGAAATATGCTAATATGCTACAATACCCCTTCTGTAACAGGCAATAACGAGGAAAAAAATGTAAAAATCTAGGAATGCAGGTACAAGAGTATCAATAGTGGAAAAGTCGTTATTGCTTAAGAAAGATGGCTTGAACTCGATTTTTTCATATGGTGTGCTGAAATCCTGCACCTACATGAGAACAGAGGATTTTCAAGATAAAGGCAGTGCTGGATTTAGGGGGAAAACAGTCTTAAGGCTGCAACGCCAGAGAGTAAATATGAGTTGTACAACAGAAAATGCACAGGGAAGCAAACCTGTGCTCCAAAACTGCAAAGGTGGCTTTGTTCCAGAAAAACAGGCATTGCCTTAGCACCTGTTTGAGATTGTAAGGAGATGTGAAGAGGGAGGTTAAATTAGTTTTTTTAGTCACAGCTGTAGCTTCTTCCCATTAACTCTTTTTTACAGACCATCTTAGAGAAGCAACTTGTATTTTACAATGCTTTAGAGGAAAGGAACGTGTTGTGTTATAGCACAAAGGGCGAAATGCAGGCTGCTACAGACCAAGGCAGTGGCGAAGCACGAGCCCTCATGGTGATCACTGCAGCCTGGACAATGCTGCGTACTTACCCTTGGCTTGCTTTCAGGCAGCAGATGCAGTTAATGGCATGCTCATGTCAATTAACTTACTGATAATGGTCAGCTTCTAGACAGCACTCAGAAAGGTGATGACCCTGGCTTAGTATTTGCAGATAGCTAATTTTTGCAGCCACTTTAAAAAACAGGCTAAATTTGGTCACTGATGCAGGAAAGGCAATTTATGTGGAAAGCTAAGCAAGCTCGCACCAGCTCAGCGTTAATGCAGCGCTTGTTTTTCACTAGAGCCTTGAACAGCAGGCAATCTTGTCAGTCTGCCTGCCACCAGCATGCTGTTTCAGAGATCCTTCTAGGCTGCTCCCTTACCCTGTTATCTCTGGTTTACGCTCTACTACCTGAAACAAAACACTGTTTTCCAGCTTCGTCTGTACTTTGTCCATCACTTGGCATGAGATGATGACTTCCGTGTCTGCTTAGCACTTATGCCAGGCTCCATCTCGTACTTAAACTCAATTTGTTTGAAAACTTTCCTTTGCCCTCGTGCTTTGAAAAAGCTTTATGGGAACACCGTCCAGCTCAACTATACACGAGGAACAAAATTTAAAAACAATCTAAAAATACAGGTATAGAGATGGTTTCAAGAATAACGTATACACAATTACTGTGAGAGACAAGAAGCAACTTTTCAAAGAAACCAGAGATAGTTCTGTAGTACTAGTTGGAGGAAGCATGTTTTCAAACTGCAATAAATATTCTGGAACCATCTTGAATGTTAAGATTTCTTGCTTTGGTCTCCTTTCTAACTCAACATTTTAACTTGCTTTCCCTGAGAACAGCATCAAGGCTGGCTTTAACGTAGATGCAAAGCAGATGGCTGAGTGGTACAGTTCCACAGCAGGCTGGCTTCCATCAGCCTCTTCCAGCTGCGCCAGAAGAGACTGGATGGCTGCTAAGGAATGATCCAGCAAGACTCTGCTTTTGTAAATGGCTGTAAACAGATTTCATATCCAGAATATGGAGAATTAATGCAACTTAGCTTGTTTCTCAAATGATACTTACTGGAAGAACAAGGCCTCGTAGTGTAATTTCTCCTGTCATGGCTACATCTGAGCACACCAGCCGCCCACTGAAGAGCGAAGCGAGGCAGGTTACTATGGTAACGCCAGCAGATGGTCCATCTTTTGTGACAGCTCCAGCTGGGAAGTGCAGATGGATGTCAGTGTTGTCAAGGAGATCAAAACTTCCAGAAGCTTAAGGAAAAAAAGAATGGTTTGAATGTGAAAAATCTAAACCCATTTTGTTCCCAGTCTTTATTCTAAAAGCCCACCAGAGAACTAAAAGTCTTAGCACTGTTTTTTAACAGTAGGCTGAAAAGACACTATGTTACAGAGGCCCTAGAAAAACAAACAAAAAGAAAACCCACCAAGCTTTGCTACATTCACATTCCTAAACAAAAGGTTAACCAGTAAGCTCCGTATTTGCATGTGTTGGGGAACTCAGAGTAGGGATTAATGTAGAAGCAAAGCAATTCCTACATAGGATTTTTAGGGTTTTTTACGTCCCAAACCATAAATGTAAATTTTCAGAGAATTTACCACAAAACCAGCACGTGACAGAAACCCAGCATTAACCAATATTCTACAGTAAATCTCTAATTTACATCTTTTCACCTTACTTAACCTGTAGGATGCAATGGTGTAAACTAGAGAGGTAAATGGGTATACAGTTAATGCCAGCGACATTTCATACATTAATTCAATTTAGTTTAACCTATCTAGATGTCCATAAATAATGACAGCTACTGGAATTATTTGTCTATTCAGCAGATGATCAAACCAGAAAGCACATTTACAGAACTCTTGGGAGGTTCAAACAAACAGAAACAAAGAGAATTAAAAGTTTTGTGGCTGAGGTCCTATTGCACTGCAGTTCAACTGCTGCCCTACAAACCCAAGTAATTCTCAAAATATTAGAACTTCAGCTATGAAAACCTACTTTTAACAGAAATTGTGTCTTAATTTTAGAGGACAATTACAGACTTGCATATCAGTATCTACATCGTAAAATACTGCTGGAAAGCTTGAATGTAAAAGCGAGTAAGAGGCACCGTGTCTGCCACGGCTACGGAGCAGCATCTCGGCACGGAGGCTGTGCAGGCCTGCCGGGCAATCTGCTGAATTATTGAAAAATACCCAACTTTTAGGCCATTTCATTTCCATGCAATATTAATGCTGCCTTTACGTGCGTCCCTGCAGTGAGTGGCCACGGGGCGCACACCGTCTCTGCGATGCATTACAGCTACGCATTGGCTGTCCTTCTTTCCCACCCTACCGTTGGTGAGCTGGTATCTCTTTGCGTTGCTGCGCAACCAGCTGATGGCAAGATGCGCCGACTCCTTCATGACATCGCCGAGCTGACCAGTCAGGGTAAGCTGACCCTCTCCCTCCATGCGGCTGGCTTCCACAAACATGATCTCTCCCCCGAGGGGAGTCCAGGCCAAGCCAATGGCCACGCCGGGCTGACTCAAGCGTTCAGACACCTGAAGGAACGTAACACAGGAAAGAGTTTAGGAAATGGCTGGAACAGAACCACTGCAAAAACAATTGGAGAGTTGCCTTCAAAACAACTGTACCCATTAGAACACAAAAGTTAAGCCCAAGCGTCTGATCTCTCTGCTTTAAATGCAGCAGTAATTCTGCCTTATATGTAAACGTTAATTACAGAATAGGAGCTGTATGTGGCCACTTAGCTTAAGGCAATGGTGAACATCTGGGTATATCGTTCTTGAAACCTTTTCCCCCCCCCCCAAAAGCTCAATGACAATCTTTCTCTTTAAAGGACTTCAAGTATTTAGTCAACCCTGACTGAATGCTTCTGTGACTTAATCCTCCATCTACTGGAGGTATATTTGCCCTGACTCTGTTACTCATATGAAAAAGCCAGTTTTGTTCCCAAATGTTACCTAAAAGCCTCTTTTTGCATTTACAATGCAGGTGGCTGCATTGCCCGACGTACTGTCAGACAACACACAGATTCTGTTCATTGCAACATTTATAAAGAATTTTGAATAATGAAAACACAAGTCTGCTAGCAGGCCCGACAGGAAAGGGGATGGAAAATCTGATGCCCATTGGTAATTACAAGTAGTTAAGCAAGCTCTGCCCCACACAAAACTATGATCCACTTCTCTACATAAGTCTGCCTATGCCCAGTTTCTGCTGAGAGTAATGGAGGTCTCTGAATCCCAGTCTCCTGTGTTAAGAGAAGGAAAGAGAGGCAGGATGTTTTCCATGAAAGATCCACATCTTTTTTTTCCTTTTTTCTGAGAGTGTCTTTTAGAGAAAGTCCTTTTGTTTTCCTGAGCTTCAAGGAGATGAAGAAACCCTGATGCAAGATCATACAGCTCTGCAGCATGTTCTGAACTACTAAGTTAGGTATTTATTACTAGGCAGAAAAGAAACTGGATGAATTTTTACTGTGTCAGGCAGTGACTAGAGTAAAAGACAAATACTCCCTTGTAAAATAAAGTGATAGGCCCGTTTTAAAATAATTTTGTCTCTTACTCAAATGCAGAATTGAAAAAGTTAACTTGAGTCATTCCTGAAAGGGATGAATTCTTCATTAAACTGTTTAGAGAATTTAAAGGAATGTTTCATCTCTTGGACAGAAAACAAGTCAAAGAAGCCTTACAACAGAACCACAGTAATAGAATTCCAATTCTGAAATCTGCCTCTCTAGTTACATTAAAATTTCTCAAACTATTTTTACCCACTCTAAGCATATTTAACATTCCGTTTTATACTCCTTGCAAATCCAGAGCAACAGACCAGGTTTTTCCCTCTAGCATCAACTCATTCTGCACTGCACAACTTACCATAATCTTAATGCTTTCATTTTGCTTCCTTCCAAGAGTTAGCAGAGAAGTAATCAGACTTCGTACAGACAGTGGACAGGCAAAGCTCTGTGTGCACAAAGCTGACTTGCTTTTAATCTCCAGCCCAGCTGCAAGAGCAGAGAAATCGGTATAGAAGCCTGTACGGCCATGTACCGCAGGTCCAGAGGCAGAAATACTTGCACAGCCCTGCTGTGAGCTGGCTGTGTCAGAGAGGCTTTGATTTGTGAGGTCCAAAGATCGTAAGTTACCAAGCATTCTAGTCCCTTACTAAAATGCCTCTCTGTAAGCCCACGAGCCAGGCTGCTGCAAGTCCCCAAGTAGTACATGGGCCTGAGGTTTGGTACGTCAACGAGCAGCAGTGCATTACCTGAGCAGAACAACGTAGCCTTTCCATGAGATTATCAGAACAAGAACTCCCTTTCTAAACAGGAGCCAAACATGAACATTTCAATGTCAGGCTGAAATCCATCCTCATCACAAAAACAATCAAAAATCGAGACCATAAAATTATTAATGCTCAGTTTCGCTTTCCTGTTTCGTAAATAGAAAATGGTTTCCTTTATGCAGTAAGAGTGAACAAATATTCACTCTACAGCTGGTACCTCTGGTTACTGGCCAAAAAGAGATGCACATTTGAAAAAAACTAAGCTCATTTACAAACACACAAGTTATGCTGCTTGTAGCTGTAGGCAGCTCAGATACATGACAGGAACAACTTGCTCAAGCAAGAGAACTGGTGAAGTGAAAAAAAAAAGCACTTGTCCTACAAAATGAAATTAAACATACATGTTTCTTGTTATAATTTCTGATTTTGTATTATATGATTTACCAAATGCTATGCTGAACTGTCAAGCGCTGTCTTCTTCTTAGCTTGGTGACTAAGCTGTGAAATGTGACCCTCGCTCAGGATCGCTATTTCTTGGTTTGAGGGAAATCAGCCGACCGCAGAGGCACAGTGCAAGCAGTGCCAACTCTGGCTACAGCAAAGCCACGCTGATGCAGCGGCTCCTGGCGCAGACAGGCTCCAGCTGCCACGAGAGACGCAGCAGAGGCCCATGGGACTGGCGTCACGCTCCTGGATCCAGCTGACAGCCCGGTAAGTTAGTAACTATACGCATCTCACAGTAAAGGCCCCTCTCCTTGGTTCTCTTGTGGCTCTCAGTTACCTACATATTTTGAATGACATCATGCCATTGCTT
>Ga0181612_180676_pt1 | contig 15029 bp, 16 predicted proteins | sample HoacroProtozoa21_FD_119630 | JGI IMG/M metagenome (GOLD analysis project Ga0181612, IMG submission 119630) | Hoatzin crop microbial communities from Cojedes, Venezuel. Combined Assembly of Gp0051906, Gp0051904, Gp0051908 | reverse complement strand
AGAACCCATGTGTAGTCCTGTGTCCAGCCCTCGGATCATTTTTGTAGCCCTCCTCTGGACCCTCTCCAAGAGTTCCATGTCCTTCTTGTGCTAGGGGCTCCAGAGCTGGCAGAAGGGTTGGAACTAGATGGTCTTTAAGGTCGCTTCCAATCCAAACCATTCTACGATTCTATGATTAATTACAGTGTACCATAGTGGACATATGTTCTGGTAAGAGAGACTTAGAAATTACTAACAAAGGAAAATTTACCATGTCCTTAAACAGTTTAGAACAGTATTTCTCAGATCAGTTAGAAACTGTTTCCTAACATCCTACCTACCCTTGCAATTTAAGCCATTACATCTTGTCCTACTCAGCAAGGATTTGGAGATTATTCCATTGTGTTTCTCTCTGCAGCTACTTACACATATTTGAAGACTATTACATTCCTTCTTCAGACTTCTTTTTTCCAGACAAAACAACCTCACTTCCTTAAACAACCTCACTTCCTTAAATCTTTCCCCTGAAGTCATTTTTTACAGACCTTTAGAAATATTTTTCCTGTTCTTTTTTGTATCCTTCAAATCAGTCCGTACTTGTCACACGATGCAGAAGCTGAACTGGGAGCCAGTTCCAAGGTGACTGAAAGGATTATGTTCTGTGTTCATTTTACTGTTTGATCTCATCCTTCTAAATTCTAGTGCAATTTGCAAATTTAATAACTAATTGCTATTCCATTGTCCAAGTTTTGAATGAAAATATCAGACAGCACCTGACATAGGAGAGGCCCTAGTGGAATCCTTTCCAATCCCTGCTTCCAGCTTGATAATGAATAATTAATATCTACTCTTGAGGACTAATTGCCAAAAAAACATTGTGTCCACATAGTAACTTTAATACAGCAGTTATTAATTTATCTGTGAGAATACTCTGTAAAGTTTTTTGTTACTGTCTTTAGTCAAAATATATGACATAATGTTTTAGTGCTCTCTACGCAAGGTCTGTTTCTTTATAACACAGGGAGATTATACTGATTTGACATAATTTGTCCCCAGAAAATGTACATCAGCTGCTACTAAAGTCTTTGTTACCTTGTGGGTACCTACACAAACTCTCTCTGAGAAACACTCTGCAGACAGGTCAAAACAGAACAAAGAAAAAAATGTTCCAAGAAAAGATGTTCTCTCTCTGCTTCTTTTTTTAATCAATTGTTATACAACTCAATATCCTGATTCAGCTCAGTCTCACACTGGGCTTACTATTGGGAGCTCTCCTATTGGGAATTCTCCTACAGGGAATTCCTTGCGAGCACTGACTGCAGCAAACTGCCACTTACTGTCGTATTTGAAGAAAAACATATGCAGTCATTCAAATTTTAACCGTTAAGTTCCTGAATGAAATGTTCTTCTTCAAAAGTCTTAGACAGGTTTGTAAGTGATAGCTGACCTCCACAAAAGATTTTATTAAACTATTTACAGCCAAACCCTCCAATGCACGCAGATGCAGACTTTCCATGAAACACAGAAGATGACCTTAATCCAATTTCAGTATTTGTCCAAAGAGTAGTAATATAACAGCAAAGATTTCTTACTGTGTAAAACCAAAATTTAACAATGGGAGCATTGTAGAACTCATAAATCTTTCTTCCAACAGGGATCAGTCTGTGCCTGCTCTGAACTTCCTCTTCCTCCTTCTTTCTTGATGACTCTCCATTCCCTCGTCCCAGCATTGCCTACAAGAAAGGACATTTTTGTGTTTCTTTCTTTGTGAAAGACAAATTAAGCTATTTTTTGAAATTTCAAAAGGAAGCTACTCAAAAATTCTATGATTTCTCAATCTTTAGACAAAACCAGGTGACCACAGCTAGTTGGGCAATGCTTTGTTCCCAGATTATCTTTTATTCAGGGATGGTACTCTTTAATACTTTGTAAACCAAAAAAGCAATGTTTTGGCAGCAACTGTCAGCACCAATGTGAAGTCCTTGACTGGTCAGCAAGGTCACTGGTCACACCAGTGCTGTATGGACAGCAAAATTTTTTACCTGACAACAGCATTTTGTGGTGCACTTCTATACAATAAACAGATGTACACAGAAAGCAGAGAAGTTTTGATTTTGAACAAAGAGAAGTTCATAAGGCTGAGACTGAGAGAGAACAACAGGGGGAAAAATGAGTTTGCAGTTGCTGGACTGTAAGCAATGAAGCCAGTGACTCCTTTCACGCTGATCATCGGATCTGGCACAGGTGATGATCCCACAGTGAACTTCATGTGGATGTAGAGAACTAACCAGCAGAGTTCACTGAAGCATTACGGCCTTGGATTGAAAGATCCTTCTACATGATTGTAGCTTCTTCCATAATGAAGTTCCAGACTGCTCACGTACTGCCTCTGCTAGGCTTGATCTCACTGTTACAATTGTAATTCAGACTCACTGAAAAGCTACCCTGAGCTCCAGAAACACATACTTAAGACGTCCTCAGCTATAACTGCAAACCTAACAGGCAAAAGATGGCAATATTTTATTTTAGCTTCATGGTCAGCTGCAGAGAGGTGAAAGGAGTGACTCAACTATTTGCTCACTGAAGTTAATGCTTAAAAGAAGGTGTTCCTTTGTATTTAGAGTATAGTGTGATTTATTCAATGTTCTTTCTGAAATAATTCTTTTGTGAATAGCAGACTAAGAGTGGGTTTTAGGTTACTGTGTCCTGAGCAAGTTGTTATTATTTAGTCTGTGGCAGCACCTATAGATTATAACACTCCTGCACATGAAAGCAGTTGCAAGAATTGAGATACACCTGTCCTACCCATGTATGCAGGGACTGCATGATGATGCTTTTATTTAAATGCTTCTATAATGTTTCTCTACAAGTAGATCAAAGCACTTTTGTACTGTCACGTTAACCAAAGAAAACTTTCACCATCCCTGAAGATAACGTTCTCTTCTGCAACTTAAAAACTTGGAAAACTAAGCCAAAAGAGAACTAATCGGATGCCAGATATGTTGTCTTTCAATAAAGAGTTCCTTCTTTTATCTACTTCTGTGCTCTCTTATTCAACAGGATGTTCAGCACATACTTAACTAATCAGCTTCACGTGACCTATTTGATCTGATTCTAGTGCCCTGCAGGAACAGGAGATGCGCTTCTCAAACCTTTAAAAACACGAATCATAGTCTTTCCTTTTCTTCCTTTTTCTAGGCCTCGTGGAGCTATTCCTACAGGTCTTTCGTCCTGTAAAATAGTAATTTGTAATGATAAACTGATGACCAAATTTTTTTTCATTTCAGACAGTGTAGACATTTGTAACATTATTAGGACCACGTATTGTCCTAGATGGCTCCTGCCTAATATTTCTCTTGCATTTCATTTATGCAGTTAATTTTTTCCTCTGGTATTATTACTTTTCACATAGCCCCTTATATTACTGAATTTGACTATGCACAGATGTTGTCCTGCACATTTTTAATAAAACAGAACAATGATTCAAGACACAAATATACTGCACTGAAACTAACCTGCTGAGATCCTCTTAAAACTGTAGCCTGCTTTGATGAAGTTACCTAATTCCTCTACCTTTTTATGCCTGCAGATTTCTAAGTTCATTGCCATAAATGTAGATAAAACAATGTGTATTAAAAAATTAAATATACCTCCTGTTGGTTCTCACAGAGCACATAAAACCGCTTAAAATTCCATCAAGATTTCCCTTTCAAAAAGGGAAAAGATGAAGTGGCTGCTAAGCAGAGGAGAAGGGTTCTTATTCGATAAGCAGATAGTCTGCAAGTACATGAGATTTACTGAATGTAACTACAGTAGCAGAAATTACATGACCTTCACAGAACCCCAGGTATCCTTACCTGAAATCTACAAAACTAAAGTGATTGCCCTATCTATACCAGGGATTGTTCATTTGGGAAAAGAAGTGGAATATGATCTGAATGTTTTGGGAAAATGACAGCCCAAGAAAGTACCCATTTCTTTGCTTCTCTCTACCTTCTGACGCTGTTCTAGAGAAAGCTGCCATCTGGTGCTACAGAGTTTTCTGTGGCTTTTCCCAAGGATTTGTCTCTGCTGTCCTCTGGTGCTCAAGAAATTTGCAGCAGAGTGAAAAAGAATGCTGGCAGCTTAGAAATGAGCAGTGCCGTGCTTTAGTGAAAAGGGTTATTTTACAGAGTTTAAATCCTTCACAATTTTATAATTTACTAATTCTGAGACCCTTAGCTCTCACTGTAATCAGTGAGTTGTGGATGTTTTCTGGATAATGCTCCTTCAGTACCTGGATTTGTGCTTTAGCTCATGGATGCTGATTTCCTGTTTGCTATTGCTTTCTTGTTGATAATGATGCTGTGATGTTATCCTGTTATAATTATTTTTGAATTAATTGTATCATATAATAGGAACCTTTCCCCTCCCCCATGCTACAGATGGGGAATTGCTCTGAGATGGCTGGGGATTAGACTTGACCTGATGTCCCCAACTGTTAATTATATCACAGTATTAACAAATTGAAAAGCCTCCCCACCAGAAACATGCAGAAATAACCTAAGTGACTGCCTTAACAGAATAGCTGCAATGCTGAATGTGAACAAATGTGTTTTCACTTGGAGGGGGAAGCAATAGGGTGGGAATAACTCAAGACACTGCTCTGTGTGGGCGGCATCTCTTTCTCTAATACACAATTTTGTCCATGATTCACCATGAGTCATGCAAGGTAAGCCCGACAGCAGCTCAGCTACATTGTAGTACAGTACAACTGCATCATTTTAGCCTGAGGGGATTGATGTGCGCATAGTTTTTACATGGAAATTTTTCTAATCAGGATTCTGTTTTTTTTCAGTTTTGGTCAGATTTTGTTTTATATAATCGAGGACTGTTCACTGATAGGGAACCAGGACAGTTCTGGATTGTGCATTTTTGCATTAATATATGTTAACAATTCTATTATGCCTATTATATATTTATCTGTTTTATAATAAAGTAACAGGAATTTCAGTCCTTCTAGAATGATCATAGGCTCGTCAAATTTTATTCTTAGTAAAATCTACATGCTGCATATAGACTTAGCCCATATTTACACAGAACTGGAGTGGAAATGATACATAGCTGTGTGGATATACTATACCTCTCTCTGCACAACCCATTGTATCCTATGCTGTGTAGGAAATGCTGCCTCCATGGCAGTTGTTCTAGTGTTCTCTGCCTTGAAATATGGTAGGAAAAAATGTTTAACGCTTTTGAGTTACAGGTGTGTAAAACTGGATTTTGCATGTGCTCAGTAGTTCTTTCAGGTGAATACAGAGGAGCAGGGCTAGAGTGCCAGGAGCTCAGTCATCCTGGCACGGTGCAGGGCACAAAGAGTGCCACGGCATTTACGTGGTGGTGGTATGGGAGGTTTCCAAAACCCTTAGAGAAACGGAGGGAAATCCCTCCTTATGGAGAAGGCCAGCACTTCTTTCTTGTGACTGCTGGCAGTGTCTCCCACTGCTGTTTTCCAGACAAGCTGCTGGCTCGTGAGAGGGTGGGTGAGATGGGCCATGGGCATCAGGACACTAGTCTTGAAACTTCCTATCTTAAGAACTGTTTTTTTTTTAGTGATACAATATTTGGTTAGTTCTTGCCATGGAGAAAAGCCTAAGCATACATACTGCAGATGAGACAACGCGAGCCCAGATGCCAACACAACTAGTTTTGCTGCTACTGAAAAGTCCTAACTCAGATTCTTAGTGATGCCCATGGACTTCCAAAATTCCTATTTGATGTGGAAAATTAGAACAAAATGAGCAAAACAACAACTGAAACATCTTCTAAAGGACTTAGATGAGTTGTTCTGTGTTCTGAAATAGACCATTTACTGACGAACTCTAATACCCAAACAATAAGGCACTGAATAGGGATAACGATGCTCCTAGTTGTGGCTTGCAGAATCAGTGTTATTTTGGGAGGAAGGTAGACTGTTGGGATTTCTGACTGATCTAAAAATCAGCAACTAATTAAGGCCCTGGTCAGGACATTGTACAAATACAAAATGTCATCAGCCTTTAGACTTCAGTGCCCTTCTACTCTTCTATGTCTAATATTCAGGATTACTGATTGGCAGCTCCATGCATAAACTGTGGTAAATTCCTTGGTGCTGAGGAAGCGGTGATGAAAGCAGTATTCAACCTCATTTTTGTGAGTAGCTGCTATAAGCAAAGTCTGTTGCCTAGCATCTAGATGTTAAAGAAATGTGTGCCCACCACTCTCATATATCTGTTACAAAGTTAAAAGCAGGTGTGAGTAACAAGTAGTTTACACGGAATAAACACTACATCTTTATAGTATATCCAGATGTTCAGCTACCCACCAGATCCTTTGAGAGGACCATAAAACAAATACATACTTGCATGTAGATGCACCTATGCAGAGGCTTACTTCACTGTTGCTGTGGTCTGTGTGATCACATTATTCTGTGCAAATGAGGTGTAAAATAGTGCAAAAAATCACTGTGGCCCTGTGTCTCATCCACTCTGCACAAGTGCAGTCCAGAGGAAGAAACTGACTCTTTTGGCGCAGCATTAGTCACCCAGGCTTAGTAGTGCAGGACACACAAGGCTTCTTCAGAAATCAATTAACAGACCTTGACTAGATGTGACCTCTTTATCTTAGCAGTACTTTTATGAAAATGCATATGGGCATAGTATTATAGGAATACACAGACTTGAGAAGCACTCATTGGGAATGATTAGAAATAGAGTTAGACAGGTTGTTTGGATGATGCATATTTGCCAGAAATGGGCTTCTGAGGTGACCAAAATGATTTTAGTTCATCACTTTTGTTTAAGCTTTAAACTGAACAAAGCTCAGAAAACCAAACCATGGAAAAATACTGAAAATATTTTTAAAAATCATGTGCAAATTAAGTAAATGAATAAGAGAAAACTGTAGTAATCACAAATGAAAAAAAAAATCTATTTGTTCGTCCTGAAAGGAAAAAATGTGGAGAAAAATATGCAGGTCATTCTGAATACAATAGTGGCAAGCTATGGTTAGGCTGAGTGACTGATCTATTGAGCCAGAGTTCAGCAATTGATTAAACATTTGTGATATCACACCACAATCAATTATTAATCTTAATGAACTATGAATAAGGTATCATTAATATAAGTGTGGCTAAGGCAAAAGTTCCCAACAGTCTTGCAGGCATCCTCTCATCAGTGGAGAAGAGACTTGACCTAGCTCACGCCAGACCATTTGGCTAAGGCTGGAGCAACGCAAAACTTCAATCTAAAATATTGTCTTGCATTCAAAATATGACAGGTAGGAACATTCTCCCTGACACAGTGCCTGATGGTGACTAAATACAACTGGCTATGGCATCTAATCACAGAAATACATGCAAAGGTCTCTTTGCTAGCAAATCTTCTCTCCTCACAACTGAAAAGCACCTGGATGAAGAAGCTATGTTAGAAGTCCTAAAGCACAGCAGAGATTATGCGCAGAAATATTGTCAGCAGTAGTCTACCAAGGCTATTGTTTCTAAACTTGCTGGACTCCACAGAAACAGTTTTTATTTTATAGAAAAGGCTGTAAGTGTCTGAAATTTCACTAGAATGATGCATCAAGTTTAAAGGTGTTAAGGGCAGAGTCAATGACAGGAAAGAGCAATAGGACTGTCAGCACATGGAGGGGAGGAGAGAGGGAACATCTAAGACTCGTCTGGAAAAGCAGATCCAGTTCACACATCACTTCCTTGTAGCAGGACTCAGAAGGTAAAAAGGAAACACAGTATTGTAGACAAGAAACCAGGAGCTGGGATAACTGCAGAGAGATGGAAATGACTTCTTCCCCAATTTTCTCCCCATTGCAAGAAAAGACAGCTTGCAAAGTGCTTATTTGATTTGAATAGGCACTTCATAAGTGGATCAGAAGCCAGGGATAATAAATTGCAATTAATAGCTAATGAGGGGAGAACGGCCCATTGCTGCTATTCTGGCTTCTGGTGCTTCCCAAGGGCCAGGTTCTTGCCTGCAAACGGGTCCTGTAGGTAGGTCTTGTGGGCTGCTCCTTCGGCTTGCCTGCATATTGGGTCCTGTAGGCAGGTCCTTCTGCCTGCCTGCAGACGGGGTCCTGTGGGCAGCTCCTGCTGTTTGCCTGTGGGAAATAGTCTGGTTTTTTTTTTTTTAAATTAACCAGGAAAATCTCTTCTACTTCTATGCCTCTACCCTGACCTTGACCAACTCAGGTTGAATTTAAGCCTTTCAAAGACATCACAATCAGACCCAAACCAAAGTAAAGGCAGGTCTGAAAGCTCATATGATAAATGCCCAAATTGAAAAGTGTCAAACAAGTCTGAGAACAAGTGACTGGAAGTAGGTGACTTGTATTGTTTTCAGAGCTTTAGCTATTTGATTCTCTTTGTGGTGCAAATTATTCCTTTAAGGCTATGTTACTAATACAGACAAATCCTTCTTTACACAACTCCGCTGAGATGCAGAAGCTCTTAGTAAGGGCTGAGCTGTCTAGCTGCTTGCTAATGTCTTCAGTGGATTAAAAACTGCACATGTGTATGTGTGAGAGGCAATGATCACAAACTAATAAAGAATTTTGAAGAATGTTTTCGTCACTTTTTCTTGTCTGTTTGGACACTTATTTGCCCTCTAATTAAGTTAACCAAAATGAAAAAAAATCTCTAGCTTCTACGAATCTTTGGGTGCTTCCACCCAAAGGAAAACTTAGTGACCTTCTTTTCTACTGGAGAAGCTCACTCATCTATCATGGCTGAGCGCTTTCAATTCCGAAACCTCATGAATTTATTTCAGACTACGTGGCATCAAACTGAATCAAAATTATAAGGACATTACATCACAACATGATGCTTCAGCATCACCATTCACTGCTGCAATATTGAGACACAATGATGCCAACTTGTCCAGTTTGAGTCTCACCGAGGAGAGGCGACTGTTAAGAGTGTAGTATAATCTGCTAAATTCAGCCATCAGACAGCTTGCAATGCTCACAGAGGTGGGAATAAGAAACTGACAGCACTGAGGCTGATGATTTATTGTCAGCACTTACGGTGAGTTCCATGTCCTCCTCCTCTTTTTCTTTAACTGGTTTCTCTGGTTCCTCTGGCTCCTTCTCTTGAAGATGAATCTCGTTGGCCTGGGACATGTAAGGCATATCATCTTTGTTCTTGAACTCCAAGCTGAGGATTGAAGGAGGAAGTAGAATTCCTAGAATTACCTAAAGCAATAATAATGATAACAATAATCATCACAGTAAACAGATTACAATCATCATGGTTACTCAGTATCACATGGAACAACTCCCGGAGGACATTTAGGAAAAGAAAGATATACGTGCATGTGAGTTTCTATGACAATAGAGTATTTGTCACTTGGGGGAATGTTTTCAAACAAAGTAACTTCTGTTAGCATTGCTGTAAATACTATGGCTAATTGCCTCTCTTGAATATTTTATCTGCTTGCTCATCAGATGCGTGTTGTTATATACCAGAATATATTTACAAAATATTATGTAAGGCCAACAGCAGTTGGGACCACAGGAGTGTTCAAACCTCAGACCTGCAAATTTCTGCATTTTACATAATAGACAATATCAGTGTAAATGCTACACAAGCAGTATCAGTTTCTACAGAGGGGTTAGTAGGTCGCAAGCTCTCTGTGTCCATACTTCACGCACACAGGTAGTTGAGACATAAGCATGTGTGGATCTGAAGAGATAAGGCAAAGCCAGAAATAGCAAACACTGATGTACTTAGCTATGTGGTCCCCTGAGATTTTACGTCAGTAATCTGCCAGCCATATAATGTTTATGTTAACGCCAGATCTTTGTGTTCTTCCTTCCCTCTCCTATGATGTGGAAGTGGAGAAACCATAAAAATTACCTTGCGTGGATGTATGCAATGAACGATGCTGGGGGTTAAATCAGTAGTATAAATGAAGAGATATCATAACAATATAAAAAGAAGTGGCCTCTCTGTATTCAGAAGCACAATAACTTTTACTAGTTTTGCTGTAATCTCATGGAAAATGATTTCGTTACATATGTCTTCCTAAACGACAGTGAAACCAGATAGTTATCTTGTTGGCAGGTCAGGGAGGGTGACTGCTTGTGCTCATGGTATTGACAGACAGCATGTGTGTTGTTGAAAACATCCAAAGTACTGCAATCAGGAGCAGTTAGGATGTATGAAAGCTGTGCCCAGCCTTGGAAGAGCCAAGCACCAGGCTGCCTGCACTGCTCCTGCACTAGGCTTGTCACAAAAGGATGTGTCCAGGGAGACGGGTTTATGGGCAGACCTGGCTTCCCAGAGAGGTTAATTTTAAGAGCAGGCAGGATTAACAACTGCCTCCCCTGTTCCCGTTAGTGCTATACATCCCTAGTGAGACTCTAAAGCATTACATTCAGCCTTCTTGCCATTTGCCAGTTTTGACAGGAGAAAATTGTTCATGGGAAATAATCCATGACTCATGTTTGCAAATTTATTTCTTTGCCATGCTGCCTCTTGCTCATGTAGCTTGTAGCCTGCTTTAGCTTTAATGAGAGTAAGTGGCTGATAGTGTTCTCATCATCCTCCTGCAGAAGCTGCGCATAAATATTGTTCTGCTTACAGATAGAAAGCATTCTCACATTTGGAGACATCTTTACTACCTGTTTTTCTGACTCGACTCACAGGCCCGTTGCCCTTCAGAGGGACTGCTGGCTTGTTCACTGCTTGACTTTGCAGATATTCAGTTTAGGTAGATGGGGATCAGCAGAGCAACTCATTTTCCACTGCATGCTTTCTCCTTTGCAGCATGCATCTTTTAAGCCATAAAACACCTTTCCTTCACAATGAATAACTGAAGGTAACAGACTGTTTCCTTTAAGCTTCTTGTAACATCAGGGTTTCACAAGGATCCTTTACTCAGTTTCTAGTCTGGGTTTTATTTCACTGAAGCTCATTATCACTGTCAGTGGCTTAGACCCAGTATGATAATGATGCACGCACTCACAAGCATTCTCACCTTTACCAACCATCTTTTCACACAGCAAAACATCTGAGCAACTACCACTTTTCACATACATGATTAATGCAGGAGAGAGAACCCCTTCACTGAAAATATTTCTCAGTCATCTGGCAGGAAGATGCAATCCCTGGTTATGTGCTGGCTGGTGAGTACTTTGGGGAAGGTGAAAGCTGCCAGCCTGTGGACACGAATTCACCTACCAGAGTTCAACTTGCTCTGTTAGCAGTTTCTCTAACTGTGGAAGTAAAGCTTAAACAGCTTTGAAAATAGAGTTATCCTCTAGGTTCTCTAAGGTACACCCTTCAGGTCAGTCATCAGGAAGATTGGCAGGGGATTGCAAGAAAATTTGTGCTGCTTGCTTTGGCCCATTCTAGGGAAGGTTGTCAGATCAGCACCTTTCACTAGCGGTTAATTCACTTACACATATTTTTTCTTTATTTATCTTTCACAACATTGGCTAACTCCTCAAGTATCCAGGCAGGGTGACATACTAACCTCCTGGCTCAATTCTTATCCTGAGAGTTCTCAATGATGCTGAAGGGGGCTTTGAGAAAGATGATGAAAAACCTAAGTAACATGCTTTTAACTTGGGTTTGTTACAAGCTCCCTGCTGAAAAATTGCACACAGGAAGAATATAACTTGCTAAATGTCACTACAAATAAGCACCTGAAATTTGGTTAATTTAGCAAGTTATTACTGATTTGTTGTGAGCCCTACCACCATCTATTAGAACTCCTCTGACTGTTAATCTTATTTTAAAACAGTGCTGACCTTTAGGCCAGAATTTTTGCGCATCCGGAGACGACCCATCCACATGTCGGTGAGCAGCATTTGGCTGCAAGTGTGAGCAATGAAGTCCCTGTGCTTGGCTGCCACTGCAAGCTGCAGGCATGTGGCGTTGCTCCAGTTCTTCAGCTCGTAGGTCAGCAGTTTCATTGCCAGTTGCTCGTCCTGCTTATACGATTGGTCCAACAGCTCCACCGCCAACTGGCCAAAGTCCCTGCAACAAAAGGACATTCGTTCACTCTCATTAGCCCAAGCAGTCTGCCGCAGAAAACACCCCTCTGCAACTGACAGCCTCTGCAACAGGGGCATCACCTTCCATCATGTAAATCATGATGTTGACTGTACATATGGAAACCCGCATTTTCAAATGTGAGTAGCTAATGATAGGCATATAAATATATACCTCAGCTTAGCAGTGATGACCACCCACAACTACCAGCTGTCTGCTCCCACCTGCCTGCCCACCTCCCTGACATCTTCTGGCTGAAATCCTCTGGTTGTCTCAGCTAAGATGATTGCTTCTGTGCTGTTTTCTCCACGGCTTTGTGGTCAAGTCTTCTGGAAAAAGGAGTGTCCAATACCCCTTTGTAAATTCTCTGTCTCAGACTTTTAATATCAGGAAAGATTATTATGGAATCTAGTATCTTGGCTTGCTCACCTAAGCATGAGCTCTTGGTTAATTAACACTTCTGCCCGAATATTATGTTCGTAAGGATTTCAACAATTGTTCTGCTTGGCATGAACAGAGTGTCTTGAGAAAGCACAGAGCAAGGTTTCAGCCTGACTCTTGATGCCTCAGGGAGAACACATAGACAATATAGATATTTCATTGCCTTCTTGACACCTTCTAAGTTTTACAGGTAGCAACTCTGCTTCTCTGGCAGATAGGTTGTTTAAAGGCCATTTCGACTTTCTCTGAAGGGACTGATTTTCCCCACAAGTTAGAACTGAAAGCAAGGTACAGATATGCAAATTTCAGGCAGGTTCAGCAGTCTGTCTCTCTTCTTCTTTTTTTTTTTTTTTAACCCCGGGAAGTGTACATGAAAGAAAATTCACCTGGAATTATGGTTCAGCTCTTGAGATATGTCATCCACCATGTCATTTTCTGATGCTTCGTGGGCCATGGCTTTACAGAGTTTACAGGCCACGAGTGCTTTAGCCATAGCCTCTTCCCCATGCTGCCAAAAGAAGAGGGCCATCTTCTGACGCTTCATCAGCACAGCCCACACCATCAGCTCATGGAATGGAAAGGGGAAATGATTGATCTCAGGGTCATCCAAATCAATATCAACTTCTTCTTCTCTTTTTTTTGTTGTTTTCCTCCCTCGCCGCAAAGGGACATCATCCTGTGAGAATTGTAAGGAATATTTTTTCACCAGTGAAAGAACTGAATCAATTCATGCAATGCATTGGAGTCAGTACCTGAGATGTTAAACACATTCCCTGCAGACCAGCCCCTTCAGCTTTTTTGGACAAAATATTTAACACAGGAAAATGATGAAAAAAATATTGGTTTATGCACTGTAATTAAGAAGTCAGTAACCCCATACCTAAACACAGGGAAAAAGAGCATTGAACTATCGCTCTGAACTGTTCTTTCTCCATAAGAACACAGAGCACAATCACACAATATACAAAACCATTTTGGAAAAACCATCATCAAAATAAAGCTAAGGGTTGACTCCAAGTATAACATCTGTTGTAATCCGTCTGCCTCGTTCCACCTCCAGAAAGTACATATCCAGGGGATGTTCTGGTCTGCTGAAGACTCCCACCCTGGTTATTCCTGTGTTTTCTCCCTTTATCTTCTCACAAGAGCAGGACTCTCCTTTCTTCACTCCCATTCTGCCTTTGTATCCCACACTTATCCTTTCTTTCTCCAGCTCTTTGTTGTTTCTATCGCCTTTAGTTTGTTTCTCATTTTAGCCTGCTGCTTTTATCAGCTGAGTTGACCTATTCTGTGCTGCGTTTGTGGACATCTAAATGAAAGTTGTTGTATAAAACAAACAAACAAGAAAACACTACTATCTCCTTGAAGCATTGAGGTAGCCAGAAGTGTCAACAAAACTGATAGAAATTTGTCCCATGTAAAGACTTCTTCATCATTCTCTGCAACTGCTTCATTTCTCTGAAAACATTTTAAATATATATAGCTCTCTGACTGAAATTCTGCTTGGTCTGACAGACTGAAACATTTTGTTTAATCTTCATGAAAAGAAAAATGATGCGTAGAGGAGACAGAGCCTTCTTTTGTCTTGTCTATCCACTGGAGTTTTATTAAGAAATGTTTCTTAATCTGGCCCTTCCCTAAACAAGTTATCTGGATGAAAAATACAATTTGTGTGGCACATTTCTCATACAAAACTTGAAAACAACTATTGATACCTTCATTACAGTGAATTTGAACATTATTTTGATATAGTGTATATTTGTCAAAGAAGGAAAAGACATTAAGATTTATCACAGGTCGCCTACCTCCATTCCCAACAGTTTCAGGGCTTTTGGCTGTACAAAAAAGTTAGAAAAATGTTATTTCTCCCAGAAGGGTGGTGAAAAATTACAACTATATGTATATACATACATACATGCATGCATAAGTGTGTAATGTGATGTATAACATAAAATACAGAGTGTATAGTAGACAATATATAATATGGATAATATTTATGTAATGTAATGTAATAGACATACATACTTCAATCAAATAATTGTATATATATTTAATTAAACCTCGAATTTGACCCTGTTTCATCAAAACAAACAACAGAAGACATACATTTGGATTCAGGTACAAATTACAACTGGTTTGGGAATGTTCTAGCAGAAAAGAGATAGAAATGACTAGTAAGGCATGGATGGGTATCTCTGGAGTATGTCAGTACTTTGGCCATTCCCCTGGCATACTTTTAGTGACTGCTATGGAGCTGCTCTATATATTGGTTCAGTGTCTGCGAAATCGCTACTCAAATACTTGTCTTGACGGAGTGACTAAAGGAAGGAAATCTCTACCAGCAGCTACAATTAGCACCTTTCCTCTCAAAAGTGAAGAAGGGAAGTGTAGGGAAACAAGCAAACCCACTTCAGATGTTTGGCTGTAACTGTTCCACAGAGCTGTTGCTCTTTGTCGCCATTTAAACCAATATTTTTTTGTGCTTATTGCTCAAATCTTAACTAAGACAGCTCATGATAATTTGTGCTCTACACTGTTACACACTGAAATTGATATCTCTGTCGATGCATATAACAAGGTT
>Ga0181612_144220_pt1 | contig 15029 bp, 4 predicted proteins | sample HoacroProtozoa21_FD_119630 | JGI IMG/M metagenome (GOLD analysis project Ga0181612, IMG submission 119630) | Hoatzin crop microbial communities from Cojedes, Venezuel. Combined Assembly of Gp0051906, Gp0051904, Gp0051908 | reverse complement strand
TACGTATGGCCATCTTTTTCCATTTTAAGGGCACATTACTGCTACTCCATCTAACACAGCTTGAAACTGCAGTTCAGGACAATTGTGCTAAGAATTAGAGTGAGGAGAATTACCGGAGAACTGAGACAGCTTGTCTGCAGAGATGTGAGATTCACTCCATGAAGAGGAACAAATTCTACATCCAAAAGTGCAGGCATAGGCCACAGCTTATAATTAAACATATTTCAGCCTTATTCCATACTTGAATTAATAATTAAGTAAATAATAAGCATCAAAATGTAGGCCACTGCCTTTTACAGAAAGTCAATCATTAATATAATTTATTCATTCAATATGTTTTCAATGCCTAAACGACTAATGTAGAAAGAGAATCCCAATTTCAGGACGTCCTCATTTACCATTCTTTTCCTCATCTCTTATTTCCTGTGTGAAAGAAGTACACACAACTCCCATGCGCTTCAGAGTGCTGTTCTACAGGCTTTAAACCATTAGTTTAAACCAGAAACATATAAATTAAATTATCAAATTCTGAACTACAGCCACTAAGGAGATGACAGCTTCATTTTTGTCATGTTTACTGCCACAAAGGGGCAGCAAGGCTGTCAGCTAGACCAGTTACACCATAAAATGCTGTGGTTTCGATGATAGGTTCTTCCCCTACTCATGCTACAAACTACACGATCAATCACTGAACAATTAATGCTGGCATTGTAAATGCACCCCCTGAGTACTAAAGCTAATACTCAAATGCAGCAAGTAAATAGGGATCTAGAAATTGGAATACTTGCCCTAGAGTAATACTTTATTTCAAAATTAAACCGCAAAAGTAGTACAATTGTGTGTGTTTACTTGTTTCACGCTGAGTATTCTACTAGGAGGCGAAGTACACTGGCTTTGCACAACCTGAATTAAGCACAAAGATTTTAAAACAGTACATAACAGGGTCAAACCAACATGGCCAACACTTACAACACTGCAGCCAGAAAGCTTTTTCTTCCATATAATTAAAAGATCATTTTATCTTCCTCTAAGTGTAAACACTTGAGTATTTTCTCATTTTGAGAGCAGCACTTCTGCTAGCAGAGTACGCTGTGCAAACCATAGTGAATTCCAGGTCAGCCCTTTGGCTGTAAGATAGAGAAGTTCAAATGCTAAATTATCTCCAGACCCAACTGATTGAGTTCCTCATTCTGTTCTGCTTAGACACATCCTAAATTCCTTTCCTCTCACTTGCCTAACTCCACCCACCTATCAAGGAAGTAGAAGTATTTGTCTCCTTAGCAAGCTAATTCACAGGGTGGGGCACATCAAGCGAAATTGCTTTTCTATTGAGTTTTATATTTCTTAAACACATGGATCTAATAGCTCTTTGCTTACTAAACTCCAGCTCCTTCAACTTAGAAACAAAACTAGTGCATTAACTTTCGAGTTCTTAGCAAAGCTCTTTTTCAAAATGGTTCTAGCTACCCAAGCCAGGCACACACTATGAAACTAAAATGGACCAGCTGTGAAGAAAGGGATTTTCCAGTCAGATTGAACAGACTGAAGGAGTGGCAGCTGGCTATGCAGGGACTGTAAGTATTGAAGGTCCCCAGGGAGAAGCACAACTTGCTAGCAGTTTTCAGTAACTTCTTCAGAAAATAATAAACTTAACCACTCTTTCTATGCAGTAAAGAAAAAAGAAAAGAAAAAATTAACCTTTTTTACATAGCACTGGAGAAAAAAAAATATTCACCCTAAAGTTTCAGCTGAAAGTGTAAGCTGTGAATCCAGCTACTCTGATGAAAAAGGTTAAAATCCTCAGCCACCTCCAGGAATTCCGTGCCATCCTTCCAAACCTGCCAGTGGTTCCAAGGGGCAGGAGAGAGAGGACAGCAGAGAATATGCTCTTCTGCTGACCAAGCTGTTCCGTGTCTGTTTACACCTTGAAGTTTTGTTGACTGTACTGCCAGGACAACCCCGCTGGTTGCTCATACCTGTTGTCAAGCAAAATAAACTGTGGCAGTAAAAGCAGTTTTGCACCAGCATTCCTGAGTCTGGGTATAAACAGAGTTCAGCCTTTTCTGGATGTATTTGAAGTGCTGTAAAGTATTAATCCCTCTGCTGCTTGCCATGTCCTGATAGTCTGAGTGCTTTGAAGTTCACTACAGGCCTTGTCATTCAGCTTAACTTTTGCCTGAGCTAAGTCAGCAGACCTTGCCTGAAAAGGACACAAGGGCTAATACAAGGAATGGAAGACAATGTGTGGGGAGAAGGAAGAACCACCTTAGGCAGAGGGCCAATGCTGAGCACTGAGAGGTTTTAACAGCTTAAACTGTGCACAAAACATACATTTACCTACAACCTTGAGCTGCTCTAGTGTGTTCCTCGGTAGCAAAATGTCACCTTCCTCAACAAAACAGAGCAAACATTTCCAGGTGTGTTGTACCTGCAAACATTTCAGCACAGACCTTTCTTTTGACATACGACATCGCAATGCTTATTGTAACTGGCGAGTTCTACAGATACAGCTATTAGAATTTTAAATTATGGCATATTCAAAACATTCAGAAAAAAAGAAAAACATGAAAGCATGTTTGTAGAGTTTGCGTCTCCTACCTGTTGTGCCCACTAGACAAAAGCGTTTACTTTCCAAACCACTATTCAAACCCCCCATTTGCTAGTTGTAACTGAACTTCCTCACCTGAAGGTGAAAAGCTCAGGACTCAAGGCTACTATTAGTCAATAGCTTTATACTATTCTTCAATATTTGCAGTTACCCACATAATCTACTTTACATCAGGAAAACTCAGAAACAGGATGTCAGACATTTACTTTAAAAGGATTTTTAATTTGTATTAGGAAGTGGTCATTATTAACAGGAAGGCTACTAATAAGGTTAAGCAATACTTCTTAATTATTCCATTTTAGAATTAGCTATGGGAAGCTTCAAAACATTCTATTGAAATGGTTTGGGCTGTTTATTATAAAATAAAATTCTCAAGCACTATTGTTGCATTTTTCAAAATAATTCATATTAAAGAGATTGGCAGTAGATGGCTAAAAGTTTAAGTTCAGGACCTCAAACTATATCACAATCCAAGTTCTCCAGTTTAAAACAAACACAAAAACCCATGCTCTCAATTTAACGCTCGTGCATATACATAAAAGAATGAGGATGAAAATCTCTACCGCCTGTCTACGGAAGTTTGCTGTAATTATGCATTGCTGCCCTCTACTTCAAACCACAGTCCCACACATCTTCCACAATCACTATACCATTCAATACTGAGGTCTTCAACTCGCACATGGTAATGAATGAAAGAAATGAGGCAGCTGAACCCACCCCCACCCTAGTTATCTGCTCCTTATCCATCACAGAAAGCAGCAAAGTTGTCTCGATGGCAGGGACAGCTGAACAACTCAGCGTGGCTTCAGGATTCCTATCATTTTCAGTTTGCTTAATTTGGTTGGTATATAACAATGACCTGGGCTAAAAGTGAGCATACTTTGGAAGCTGGTTCCTAAGCCATAGGCTCACACCTCCCACAGCAGCAACAGCATTCAAAAAGAGAATGGCAGAGCACAGGGTGTATTTACAAGTATCAACCGTTTGATTTCTGTCAATCGATAGATGTCAGAATCTTAAGGCCTTCAAGTACATTTCACAATCAGAAGTTGGGAGTTCTCTGTATTAGGAGACAGCTGTCTGAAGTTGCAGTAAATTAAGAAAACCATGACAACCTGCATTGTCTTTACTTTCATAAAACATAAGTAAACAAGCTGCATTACAATTCCTGCAACCCTGAACATCCCAACGGTCAGTACGCAACTACACAGACATCGCTCACCCACTTTCAGGCTTCATTTACTTTAGCTCTAAAAAGAACTATCAACACTCCAAACACCCAGAACAACAAAACTTCTGGAAAAAAATACATTATGGTGATGGTATTTTACATTTTACATGGAAAAAATTATTTCATGTGATCATCATAGGATACCAATATTCAAGTAACAGCTTATACTGAAAGCAGCGCTTTTACTCAATGATTGCGCACTCATCCAAAACTTTGCACAAAAGGTGCCCAAGTCCTGTCTTCCCTCTTCCTCCCCCAACCCACCCTGGAACCAACCAACAGGAACAGAAACATTATCAGAAAGGATGGATCCCCTTGCCAACCTATTTGCCCTCATCCTTCTCTGGCAGAACTGGCAGCATTCAAGTAACCTCACAAAGTCTGTTTTCTAGAAACAACAATCTGTAACGTAACTTGACAGTTGGGAAGTTAACTCCTCCCCACAATCACATTCTGTAACTAAAAAATGCAGTACAACACCCAGTCACAGAAGAACAAGTCCTGACCACCCTCTATTACGCAGCAACACCTCATTCCTCAAAATTCTGTAGTAAGTACATTCATGCAGAAGAATCATGCTGAAGGATGCGATCTGAAGCAATTCTAGGCACGATATGCAGTATTCATTCCTCTTACTGAATGATGTTTTCTGTGGTACACCAACGCGGAATAAAGTAGTTCAGAACGGTGAAAGTTACTCATGAACACTGATCTATCTGTAGATTATTCAAATAATCCAGAAATGCATTCACTGGAGCAAGATGACAAGATACTCTCCAAAAACCTAAGATAAAATGTTTTACCACAAAATGTGACAACACCATACAAAAATAGATCTCTCTCCACATCAACGTCACTGGTTTTGATGCAAAAGGCTATTTTTGAAAAGAACAAATCTAGAAGAGAAGTTCTAATTTACAAGTAATTCCATTTATATATAGCTGACTGACTTGCTACAGTGAGACATCTGTCACCATAGTTACTAATTACTACTCCTTCGAATACCTCTTTTACTTAACTTTTGTCCTCACAGTTCAGAATTCCTGAAAATCAGCTTTCTGCTACAAATGCTGGATGGTTGCAGGACAACTAGAAAAATTTTATATTCTCTTCAAAGCTGAATCAAAGTCTGTCCCTTCACATAGGCCATGCTTTAAAACTTCGTTTTGCAAGTGAATCACAAAATAAATCAAGGACATTAACAGTCTCAGAAAAGGAGATGCAACTCCATTCTGAATAGAGACAAAGTAGAAAAGCTTCCTACAGAACAATTCCCTATCTCAGTCCCAATTATATACAATGTTCTTGAGAAAAAAAAAAATTACTTGAATTTTCAGCCTATATGAAAATTCTGAAGTACAATTTTAATTTTACGTGAAATGCTCATCCTGAAGATGTTGAGAGATTTTTAAGGTATATTGCTGCTTTAAGTGCCAAGGTAAAATATATTAACAACAAAGTGCAATCAAGGGAGAGACTCCTCAGAAATGATTACTCACACATGGTCTCGAGACGCTCAAGCTGACTCATGAGAATACAAAATCAATATAATGAAGAGACTTATTCTGTATTACTGCTGTCATAGATGACAACACACAGAGATTTTGAAAAAACTTTCCTGCTCCATATTAAAAACCTGACTATAGTGTAATGGGCTCGTAAAACCAGTAAAAACTAGATAAAACACAGGTTTCTAGAAGGACATTGTACTTGTTGCAAAGTTGTTCTGCTTCATTTCATTAAGGAAGCTCAATCTCTTGTTACGCAACACATTTATACAGCTTTGTATCACATATCACTGTGGTACCAGTGATTACTCTGTATAATTTACATCAACTTCTATCACCACATCAAACATTCACCCTGGGGAAAACATGCAGACAAGGTGACTTTCTGAGATTTCGCTTAATGTTACTGTGTTCTCTATATTAATCAATTATGGAAATATACTGCAACTTAATATGGCTTTAAAATAATGAAACAAAATGCCTTAATAGGCCATTACTCAGAAATGCAGGCTTCTTCAGGATAATCACTTAAGATATTAACTTCATATAACATATTGTTGAAATACTCACAAATCCTGATGCCTTTACATGAATACTTTCCTCCAAAACTAGACTGAAAGCTAAATCCTGTTGTTTGCTGTAATAAATTTAATGAGAGTTTGGCAACATGACATACTTAAACTTTGCAATAACAAAAGCAAACATTAGCTTGAAGTGTACAAAGTCCCAAAGACTGCATTTGCAGGATGCATGTATCCAGATAAAATAAAGAATTATGAGCTCTACAAAGAGCAGGTTCCCATATGTAACTAATTTCTTTTCAAATATGTGTTCCTGAAAGTTTGCAATTTACTCTTACTTTCAGGCAGCTGTACTAATATTCTGCACTAGGGAAAAATGCTAAGACTATTCAGAGAACTAGAATTTTTATTCTTAAGCTCACGATCAAGAAGTGGTTAAACTTGATAGTTATGTTCCTTGCCCACCTTTATAAAGTGCAAGAACAAAATAAACTGTGGTCTTGTCTCTGCCTACTGCAATGAAAAGTTGGACATAAAGAGAGAGATTTGTCATGTCTGGAAATAGCTTTGCCCTAATTTAAGACCATAGATAAAGCATAAATCTTTCCTAGTCTTTAAATTTTAAGAGACTGATCTTATTAAAACCCTGCATAAATAAGAACTAAAACCGAAGATCTACAACACCTACAAAAATAAACACTAAATTGTTTTAGTGGGAAAACATTGGAGAATAGGCAGAATTGACAGACAAAGCAGAAGACAAATGAAAAACAAATGTTTAAAAAAAGGAAATCTTGAAATACTACCAGGATCTGGCACAGTAAAGCCTTAGAACGGGAAATCCAACACTAACATTACCCACTATCTCTGCTTCCTCAAAAATCTTTAATTAAGGAGATAAGTGATTATCAAAAAATTAACTGAAATGGAAGCTTTCTGTAAGAAGTTTTCGTTATTAAACTTCCATCAGTAAACAATTACATTTTTCATTTGCAAACAAATTGGAGAAAAACCACAACAGAAGCCAAGATTACCAGATACTCCACCAGATGAAGTGCCGGAATAGAAGATCTACTTATATGAAAGCAAAAGGGATGAGGCAGCTCATTAGTTTATCAGGAAACTCCAGAACTCAACCACAATCCCAGACATTTCAAGGCAGGTGCAGTACTGCAAAAGCTGCTTCACTATCTTGCTACACACTGCAAAGTTTCTGCAATTAGTTAATCATTACATCAAAGCTCCTCTACTCCTTGCAAAGAAGAATCTCTTCTCACGTGTTCACTTTCAATCGTATAAAGAATAAAGGGAGAAGCTGTTGAAACTATTTGAACCTTTCCTCATCTCTGCTCCCTCCACAGAAGGTGCTGTGTTTACCTACTGTCATTAATTCCATACTACTGCTGTTTTATGACAGAGAAAACTCCCAGTGATCACACATTCAGATAAAGAAGAAAAAGAAAAAAAAAAACCAACACATTGGATTTCACAAACACCTCCAAATGCAACAGTGGTTTGGTATCATCACAATAACACTACATAAAAACTCTAAAAATACCCTGAAAAATTTATGAAGAAGTAGTCTCCTTTCCTTTTAGCAAGGGACATATTCCAACAGGACTTTTCTAATGGCACTACAGTATTTTTTTTTAAACAAGCATCTGCAGCAGGCCTTGTTAATACATCTCTCCTTTGCACAAAGCAAAGATTTCTTGCTTTCTGACATCATCTGCTCCCAAACTATTTATTAACAGATGACACATGTCACAAGAAAAATAGTGTTCAGCACATTTCTAAACTACAGTTAAGATTGCCATACTGAGGATAAGCTTAATGCTATGGTGATATAAATTCAATGCAGCCAATAAAGAGGCAGTAAGTACAAATGACACCATACTAATTTTAATAGTTTCAAACTAGATATTTTTGTAACAGGTCCAAACCACAAATACTAACAAAATATGTTGTAGTGAGAGTTTACTGCACACTTCCTCATACTTCAAACAAGGGGTCACCAGAGCAATGGGCTCATCCATGTTTTTCTGAAGACTTCTCTGCATCAAGTAAGGACCAAAACATTTTTTCGAAAAAAATATTGAATTTATTTTATTTTCATTCGGTGTTTCAAACTTCAGCATTCCATGCAGTAAGCAAATGCAATTAACTGGAAACCAAACACCATCAGAGAAGGGTGCAGTTCCATCCAAAGACGGAAAATTCGTTTTCCAGCACAGAGGAGAAATTTGACAATTGGGACTTCAATATTTGTACTGAAAGCACTGCCAAACCATACCTCCAACAAAGTGAGAGCAAAAATAGTCTGGGCGGAGGCTGTATTTATTTTCAACTCATTCCTGGGTCAAGATTTTCAAAGCAAGCAGTAACTGAATGCTGATATTCATGAACAAAGGCAAATTATTCCAGTTTCCTTTGAGATCAGTAATTTTACAATAAAAAATTTTTTTCTTTTTTAAGCTTAAAGAAAGAAATATCTACAGCATGCATCCACATACTGAAACAGGTCTGCCAGCAATGTGAGAGATTGTATGAGCTGATTTTTGATAGGTGATCTTACAGAACATTAGTCAGCCATTCCTTTAGCTGTGTCCTACTGGCTGCAGAACAAGGGGCAGGTGCTGCAGCCTGCTCACCAGTTCGGAACATCAGGACAACACCAGCAAACACAGAGGAATGGGCAGAGCACAGATAAGATGTTCAAGGATACAGTAATTAAAGTTTCAGAGTGACTCATGTTCATACTGGTCCTAGTGGAGGGCAAAAATCACATACATGGTACCTTGGATTTTACAGATTAAAAGGTTTGCTCATGTGGCAAAATCTGCTGAGGCCATTATTTCAGTACAGCTTTCTTACACAGGTGAAAGTATTTTGATGTCTTTTTTCTAGCCATTTTCCATCATATCCACAAAGTCATCAGGGACATTACACTGGTAACACTGTTCCCATATATTTTATTCTTCAGACAAGCTAAAAAAACCCCAACCAACCTGAATACCTTTTAAAATCTCTTTGTCAATAAAAAAGTACTTGGTCCACACGGTAAGTGCCCATGACCAATCTGCCAGGGGGCATAAGGAGCAGGGGCAAGGGGACAGCAAAATAAAAAAAAATTCCCCTTCAGCTATGAAGCCTGAGAGAGCACTCGTCCACACCTCTCAGAAACCCATTATCGAGACTTGCGATTTTTTGGACCAAATGTGGCATATTTCCTTCTAAAACATGGAAAACATTTTTTAAAGTACAAAAAGCACCAGCGGTTCTAGATTGTCAGCCTGAGAAGAAATATCTTCCATTGATGTTTTAACTCTTTAAACAGCCATCAAGTCATTTTCCAAATGGCAGATCCTTCCCAGTATGAAAGCCAGAGACACCTCCAACCATCTATGTGCAGATTTCAGGTCACACTGTCCAACTGACAAAACACAATATAACATTTTTCTTACCAAGATGATACGCGTTTTTAATGGCTAGAATACATAGAGTGAAATCTTTCACAGTTCACCTCCTAAAAGCAGCAATATTAAGTTGCTGATACTATGTACATTGAATCACTTTGGTCGCTCTGTGTAATTCAGTTCCATAATCAGAAGAGCTATTCCCATTTTCTCCCCCAACTTTTTTTAAACAAAGCAGTTAGGATAAGCTTGATAGTTTTTTATTCCAATTTCATTTAACTGAAAAAAAAAAGGGGGGGTGAGAGGGAGAGATGACAGAAGTACAGATAGTTTCAATCCTGAAAAGCATATGCAAAATTACGAAAAGATGGCTAGCCCCTCTGACTACCTATTTTTCCAATTCAGCGAACTTATCCCACTCAGTGTAGAAAGCTGGTGTATTGTTCACCCATGAGTGAAGGATCATCAGGTGGCTTTTCTCATTAACTCAGTTGTGATGCTTTGAACTAGACAAAAACGGGGCAGTTGTAGAGAAAACACAAAGCAAAAGAAAATAAATCATTCTGCCTACAAAGAATCACAAAAAAGCAAATTAACATAGGCAGTATGAAGGACTTAATACTCTTTTTTTTAAAAAAAAAAAAAACATCCACTCACCTGAAAGTTGAATCCAAAGCCTCGTCAAAAGGTTACAAATGCCACTATAGTCTTCCTATGTGGAAGTCAGAGGCACATGCCCAAACCTTCCAACCAAGCACACCAGTAAGGCACTAATGATAATCATCTCATAAGATTAGGAAAAAAGTTAAATTATAAAATAAATCCATCAAAATTTTTCTTTTCCTGTCATAATAATTACAGGTGGTATTCCCAGCTATCAAACTATAGAGTAGCGTATTATGTTTTGTTTGTACAATCCTGGTATTATTCAGTTGTCACGGAAGTAGCATGCCATTCCGCAGACCAGTGAACACACTGCTGCTGTGACACAACGTACCTAATCAGTTGCAAGCAAGAATCATTGAATCCCTTCCCTAAGCCTGAAAACGCCTTTTCTTTTTACTGTTCAAACCCGAGTTGCTGCCACTAGAGGGCAACAGGATGATACACACTCGCCCACCTTGGGTGAAGCAAACCAATTCCATCAAAAAGTACCTATCAGAAACTAAAGTGGAAGACTGTTTACATTATGAAGATTTTTTTTTTCTAAAACACTGACATTTCTATTAGTTATAGCATATATACTGTGGGTTGTCTAAACTATTAATCCCATCTTTACAGTCAAGAGCCTCAACACAAGCTACTTTTTAAGCTACAACATCCACATTAACAATTCTCCTACTTCTCAGATTTTAAAATTAGGTTTCTCAACTTCAGTGTTCCTGCTACTGAAATTACGCAAGTTACTGAAATTGTACCCAGAATAAGCAAGCATGTGTAAAAATCAGAATGCTGTCAAAGCCTTTTCACATTAAATATAGAAATTGAACTTCCTAATCAATGGTAAAAAATGTCTAGCTAGAAATTTGCCATATGCTGCAAAAGAACTGGAATTAACACGCAATTTTTTTCCCATGTCTAATCAGCAGTTCAAAAATATTGCTGTTCTGAGAGCAGTTAGGCTTTTTCTTTACAAAGGTAGCACTTAATCTTGAAATGCATTCTTGACATTTAACGTATTAAGTTCTGCTACAATCCAAATAAGAACAATAACAACTGGCAGAAGGATATGCACTGGTAACTCAAAGCAAAAACATTTAAAGAATTATTTCAAAATCTGCAGTCCTAACAGAAGATGGAAGAAAGCTCAGCAAGCTTGGTTTCTCCAGTCATTAAAACAATGACATTTAATAAGAGTGGCAATGCACTGGTACTGTGCATCAAATCAGTCCTATCTACTCTATGGAAAAACAAAATCTGTACTGTATATCACCAAAACAGACCAACCCTCATATTAAGTTCACATAAAATTCAAACTGCACTCCCAGTACAAACACAGCCTTCACACAAAATATGTTTGCTGTTAAGTAATAAGCTTTGACATACCAAAAGGTTTGTCATCCAAGCTTAAATTTAAAATGGATGTAGACAAGATTATGCTTTGATTAAAGAAAAATCAGCGAGATTTTTACACTACCTATAATTAGTCTAGTATTAGTATGAAGTTTTAATAAACTAATTAGGATGAGATGCTATCCGTAGCTTGTTTCAAAGGAAAATGGGTTGGGCCACTGGGAATCGTCAGCATTAAGAGCAACATGGTTAAATAACAAATTCAAGAGAAACATATGTGTGTTCCCATTGCTTCTTTCTTCTAAACTTTTTTTGAAAATAGTTTTCTTCTGCAGCCAAGTAGTACACTGAGGTCCTATGCAAATACCAGGCATATCAAACACTATAGATGATACAGGTTGACAGAGTATTTCATTGGATTATTACAGCTTTGCATTACTTCAACCCTGTCAATGAAGAGGGGGCGGGGGGGAGAAGACAACCAAATTTGTGACACTTTCACTAGAACAATTTTAAAGAAGTGTTTACCACTCAAACCCAGGAAAAACACTTCAAAGTCTGCCCAGCTAGTCTTAAAACAATTAAAATGTTATTGTTATAATAAAAACAGAGTAAGAAATTTATCTATAGATCCGTAACAGCTCTCCTGTTTGCTTATACACAGATCCATGTGAATATTCAGTAAAGCTACATAACCTGGAAGATAAAGGTAACAAGTCAAGGGCAAGACTCTCTTATATGAAAGCACCTTTTCACACTGCTCCTGTTAGTAGGTAGGAATTAGTCTCTCTACCATGGACTTCAAAAGAAGGAAGCAAGTCCTTCTGCTACTCGATCTTAAAACTACCTCCTTCCTCTGTTGCCACCTGACAGTAGCTCCTAGGGGCTGAAGAAGCAGCTGTATTTTAGATATTCTTAAACTAGATACTCTGTTCCAGTTCTGGAAAGTAAGATACACACGACCTCAGTCTTTACATATCTCTTGGCTTTACCGTATAGCACGTTCCTCGACAGCACTCCGTATCTCCCATCTAAGTTTTCAGGGAAGTGTCAGGAGTCAGCTCTCTGCATTTCAACCATCCTTCCTCCTAACCAGTTCCTCCTTTCGCACCAGATCTATGTTGTGGAGCGGTAACACGTCACAGGGCACCCAGCTGCGGCAAAGCCATACTGTGCAGGGCACACAGCTGCTCTACTCTCCCAACCACCTGCTTTAAGAGTTGCACCACAGCACATCTCCAGCTTCCTCCCTCTTTAAGTGCTCTGGTTTCTTTCGGGGAAAAAAAAAACCAAAAAACCAAAACCAAAGCTGGACACAGGGAGGAACTGAGTGTAGACTGGTCCCCTCCCATCATACAACTGCAACGTGAAAAGCACATATGCAACTAGAAACACACCACAGAATATCCTATACTACAGATAGGAACAACCTTTAACAGAACGTACCTTAAAAACAAAGGGATGCTGCATTTCTGGACATAAACACAAATACATCACTTTATTAATAAGTTCTCATGGGACAAACTGTATTTTTACTATATTTGCTTATTCCATGGATGGCTGTTCTTGTCACTTAAATTTAGGTACAAGTCAGTTAAAATTAAGACGTTCTGTTAACCAAGGTCTCTCACCTACCCTGTTCAATTGCACTTTTCAGACTTAATTCAAAACCGGACAACTTGAGCAGCTTATCTACCTGCTGACTGCACAAACTGGATGGCCTGACAACTTCCAGGCTCAGCAGCTGAATGTTTTCAGGCTTCCAACACCATCCACTCAACCAGCGCTAAGGAGCACTAATTCAAAGCATGACACACATTATTATCAACCACCACTCAGCAGCATTTGCCTTCTCTGTTTCTCAACAGTTTTATAACCTCAGTGTTTCTTAATAGGCGCATCAGGAACAGTGATGTTTTCTTCACTTCCCTTTGAAAGGTTTAGCTTGAGAATTTAAATACCAGAAACAGTAAACCAGTAAACAAAAATGTATAAACCACATCAATAGTTCAGAGTAACAAAGTAGAGGAGAAAAACCCCAAGACAACTCACACAGATACTATTCTGACAGAAAAATGGTAGGCAATATCAGAACAACTGAACTTAACCCTTTATTCCTAACTATTCTACCAATATTTAAATTATTTTGTATAAAATAATTTACAAACATAAATTTTTAAAATTTCAGAAAGTCCATCCGGATATTATCAGTCATTCATATATACAGTAACCAGTGTGCAAGTTACTAATCCAGTTTTCACGTATTACTTTAAGAGAAAACTATAATTATCTACACAAAGCAGGTGTGCAATACTTGTAATAGTATTATTCTATGTACTATTCTATTCACAACAGTAATTTAAGTTACAATAAAAGTATTCTTGCACTGGGCCTTATGATCGAATGCAACACATTTACTACTTTGCCAGTTAGACAATAATCATTATAAAACCTCTCAGGAACAACTATCACTTTTTATTCTTTCATTCCCCTCTTCCTAAAGGTTTACCAACTGTGTGTGATTTTCAAACACTTTGCTCTGCAACCCAGAAAGAAGTGGGCCCACAGTGAGTCCATCAATCAGCTGGAACCTCAACACTGCATAAACTGCAATATATTACTGCTTATCTTCTCTCACATTTATGTGCAGCATAACTTCAACTGAAAATTCAATGCATACTAGAATTCAACCCCTAAACCACTCAAAAAAATTTTAAAACACAAAAACCCAAAACAAACAAACAAAAAACCCACAAGAAGAAACTCCTCAGCTTGATTCAACAAATAATTAACTAATAAAGAGCTTCTAAGAATGGTCATTTTGGAAAACACAAAATTTCTTTTCAAGCAATACTTGATCCTCCTTACATTATGTTAAAAGTCACTCTACAAATACATAACTATCAGAGCAAATAATGACTTTTCACTTGTGACCATATTTTTACTAGTCCCACTTTACCTGATTTTTTTTCATTCACTTCAGATACTGTATTACAGAATGGTACAAACTGTTAGCAGATAAAAATCATGATTTACAGTGACAGTGTCTCAGAAAAAACCAATTACCATTGATTTTTCAAAGAAAACTACTAGAACTTCTACATTCTGCAGATATGAAGAGTAATCATTGTGTCAGTTCAAGGATACATTCATCTCTACACAGTATCAACTACAATGCAAACTGAATTGCTAGATTTCTTCATGAAGCAACATGTTCAAAACTACACTAAGTATGAAATAAACTATTTTAGCTGTGACAGAACCATGTAAATGAGTCTAAGTAGTTCCATGCTGCAATTTAAAACACAAACCAAAACCACAGAAGTAAACTAATATCCAATGTTCTCATTTGCCAGTCACAATATAAAACTTCAAAAAAAAACCTGTTTAAAAAATAAAGATGAAGTAGTAAACAATAAGTCTCTCAAATATGGCAGAGAGATAACATACTCCTCACTAGAAACAGTCTTATTCAAAGAGATGAAACTATTTTCCCTAAAATCTTTCATGGAAGACGACCTACCTTCCCACCATATTAGTTCAATGAAAAGAAAAAAATCTGTCTGATCAAGAACTATTTATTTTGCTATAAATAAAGCTCATTAAAACTGCCATTTCTGCATTGCTCATAATGATAGTTTTAAAATGTTAAGAATATATTGATAGAACTTAAGGAATTAAGCTGAGAAAAATATGCATTTTTAAAAATGAAACGCTCAAACAGCAGACTTA
>Ga0181612_110836_pt1 | contig 15029 bp, 10 predicted proteins | sample HoacroProtozoa21_FD_119630 | JGI IMG/M metagenome (GOLD analysis project Ga0181612, IMG submission 119630) | Hoatzin crop microbial communities from Cojedes, Venezuel. Combined Assembly of Gp0051906, Gp0051904, Gp0051908 | reverse complement strand
CAGCAGCAAGCCTCTTCCCCCACCCCTGCCTGCTGTCTTCCCTCAGTATTCATCAAATGTTTGCCTTTTTTGCTTTTAAGCATAGTTTTCGTTATCCTTGTTGTGAACCTACCGTAACAGGGTGTTAATATGACTTGGAGAGTACCTGGGGTGAAATCCAGCTGCGTACGCCGGGCTGCTGGGCACCACGCGGCTCGGCGCTGAGGCAGTTCGCCTCGGGCCATGGGGGGGATGCATGTGATCGTCGGGGAAACTGAAAATCTGGGCAGCAGGGTGCTGGCAAGACATCAGACCGAGTTTCTGGCAGGAGTTAAACTGGCAGAGCACGGGGCTGGTAGTTTGCGAAGTTTAAAATTATAGGAAAGAAAAGAGTTTTGTGGTTTCTCGTGTATATTTAATCCTTTAAAAGTAAAAAAAAAAAGCAAAGCTTCCTTCTGGAGCGTTCCTAACGGTGTCATCCTGTTGGTAACTGTAATCTCCGCAGCATTAATTGCGGCTGTTCGCTGGGTTTCTGCGGCGGTCGCTTGGAGGTTTGCGGAGACGCCTGCCGGCGCGCGGTCTCCGGGCTGGGGGAACCGCTGCTCACGGGCGGGGGGTCTGCGGCAGCCTCTGCAAGTTCATTTCCCGGAGCAAAAAGCAAGTTAATTCTTTTCAGCAAAGGAAAATGACTTGTATTAAATTATGCTAGTAGTTATGTTTTTCTTGGTATTGTTTTTATGTGGAGGGGTAATTTATTGCTGTTAGTGCTAATGGGAGTCGAGCAAGAAGTCTGGTCTCCAGTCGTAAGATTACAGACTTACGTTAACCTTACCGTATTACTGCTCAGCCACCGCTGCTGTTTCCCCTTCGCATCCTTTCCTCCCTGGCCAAGCAAACTGAACTCCAAGCAACATTGCAGAGTAGCTACTCAAACCTGGCTTCTTAACCTGTTTGCGTCTCGGCTCAGCAGTGTGGGGTGAAACAGAACTGCGGAGATGTTACGGGTCGACTAGCTGACCGGCTGCAGGTACGGGATCCTTCACCGTTGCATTAGGGCAGCCGCAGGGGCTGCCGTTGGACCAGTCTCACTTTTTGTCTGAATATTTTACAATTTAAAAAAAATTTAGGGGTTGAATTTGAAGCTGCTTGTTTGCTGGAAAAATAAATATTCATTATATAAATAGTAGGGGAAAAGAAGAACTTGATGGTAAAGCCAGTAAGGCTAAGAGCCTTTTTACAACCCATTTTTTGTTAGCGGTGTGCAAAACCATAAATCTGACCGTATAAAGACACAGTTTTCACAGTGGGCGTTGGTTTATGTTTTGCATCTCTTTCAGATAGACCACGAGCTTCACAGTGCTTCTGTCTGGGTTCAGGCTGACTGGTTGCAGCACTAGACTACCACTATTTAAAACGTTCATTGCTATGAAAAGTTTTTTATTCAAACATTCTAGTATTTCCTAAAATAATTTTACCGTGAAGAAGGGTATCGTTCAGGTTGAAACTCGTTTAGGGCTCTGCTTCATAGGCTTTGCCATCTTATGCTATAGGTATTTTAAGATAAACTCATGATTAATTTGCAAGTTCTCTTTGATACCCGTGACATTATAATGAGCTCCTGGTTACTGCTTGGAGAGGCTCCTCCTGACCGTAGGTGACAGGGTGACAGCCAGGGGCTCCTCTGGAGAGCTTGCAGTCCCGTGTCGTATCTGCAGGTGTGCAAAATGCGCTTAAAATGTCTCGTGAGGACTATGTGAAGTAATTACACTCATTGATTAGCCCCCTTCTAAGTCAGTAATTGGAATTTTGAACTTGTTTTCTTTATGTACCAAATGCAGTCAGATTACATTGCAGAACAGTAATGATGAAAATTTAACTGCAGGTGTATTCTGACAAATCTCTTCACGTTATGGTGAATGCAAAAGGGAGCTGAGCTATGCGTCTTCCAATCCTTCCTCCTTTTAAAAACTGCTGAATAATGAAAGCTGTATTTTGTGTTTCAGTTATTTCTTTTGTAGAACTTTCAATAACTTCTCACTCAGCCCCTCCTAGCAGAAACCTGGTCTACTTAGAGGGCTGTTGCTGGGCACGCAGGAGGTATATTGTTCCACTAATTTAACATAGTTTTGTGCTGACATCAGCGTAATCAGCTTTTAAATGTATAGCCCGACAAAGCTCCCCAGGACTCTGGTCTCCCTTATTGTGGGCTGCCTTCCAGAGGCCAGCGGCCTGTCCCTCTGATGGCACACAGCCCTGCAGCGGCCCGGAGACCAGTGTGACCCCCTGCGCTGACGGCAGCTATGGTCTCAGAGGGGGCTGCTGTATTTTTTCATCAGGAATTAAACTGGTCTCCGTTGCAACGAGGGCAGCTCCCTTCCGTCCAGAGAGTCGACAGGGTCATGGTTACTCTGACATCTGCTCTGGGAGCAGTTTAAGAAAAACAGTCATAGAAGCTTTTTGGAGAACAGCTGATTAGTGTCCAGGGGTAGAGTGTCCCTTTGTTTTGGTTTGGCAAAATCAATAACGAGGCAGGGGATTTTTCTTGCAATGTTTTCTGAACTTCTCAGCCGCCGTGGGCAGCTCCAGGCTGTTGGCTGGAGGGGCGAGCAGCTCTCGCAGTGGGGCCGGTGGGTGCTGGTCCAGCAGGCGCGGCAGCAGCTGGTTCATCACCGTGGTGGGGACCGAGCCTTCCACGGGGGGAGGCTGTGTCATGTGGCCCTGGAGCCGGCTGCTTCCAAAGGCTCGTTGCTGTCTGCACTGCCTGTCACCTGCAGCAGGAGTGGCTCCAGACATCCTGCACTGGCTGGCACCTCTCGTTTTCAACGAGCGCTACAGTCTTCGTTGTTAGAAATACTCATCTAGCAGGGTGAATCAGGTCAATAAAAGAAGATTTTGCTGAGACATCATATTTGGCTGCCATGCTGACTGCAGTCAGAGGTTGGAGCTGAGTAATTTTAAAATAGATGACTGCCTGAATAAGCAAATTAATCTCTGAAGCCTCATAAATAATGCTAAGGGAGGAATGCAGTTGTAGGTGCTGCGATGATAAGATGCGGCAGTGCCACGCGGCAGACAGAGCGTACGAAATGCGGCCGCGGAACGGCGCTAGGGAGAGGACGAGACTGAAAGAGTGGGGACAGGCAGCGGGCTACCTGCACAAGGAGGGCGCAGGGCACCCTGGCTGGGCGAAAAGGGACGCTTTGGGCTTGAGAATCAGGCTGTGAGAACGCACCCAGGAGGAATGCCTGTCCACCCTGAAACACATTCCTGTTACTGCCGCTGCAAGACACGTTTCACCGAATCACTGAGTTTCACAAATCTAAAGTACGCAATCAGAAAACTTACTTCTGCGTTGGTTTTCTTGGTTTATTGGTTTTGAGTTGGTTTTTTTTTTTAATTTGGATTACTTTCAGCAAAATGAAGTCTTCAGAGTAAAACAAGGGTGGTGTCTGGAAGTCCTCTTTACGCTTATTGTTTATACCAGTAATTAGTGTGTTTGTTACTAGCTGCTTTTGGCAAGAGAAATAGTATCTGATAAGGAGTTAAATCACCACTACCGAAGATGACTTTCATTTTCAGTGTGATGGGCCAAATCCCTAACATTTAGATGTGTGAAAATGTAGGCGTTTAGATGGCTGGGGTTTGTGTTACAGTTGCCTAAGGACTGTGACTTCCCACAAAGGGTGTTTTGGCACGCTGGGATTGATGGGACATTTCTAAAGCTTATTTAAGGTGATAAAAATACTCTCAGTGATCTAGTTAGCTTTGGCCAAGCTGATGGGAGTCTGGATGCCATTCATGCTCTGATGACATCATCAGAAAAAATACTGTGTCAGGGGGTAGGAAGATTTCAGGATCTGGTTCTCTGCCTAAGAGCTGACTTGGTTCTTTACCTAAAAGCCAAGACTATTGGATAAGTCGGTATAAGAGTCAAAAGAAGAATTCCTTGCAAGTGTTCTCCTTCAGCGTGGTAGCTGGGGAGGGGGAGGTAAGGGTTCTATATAAATTCTGAGTCCTACCCTAGAAGACAACTAGTACGTTGGACCGTACCGTTCAGTAGTTCCCTACAGCAGGGCATTTTCCTGCCGTGAGTCTGCAACGCTCAGGAGACTGCTGTTTGTTATCAGCATTGCAGGGAGGAGGAAGAATTGTAATAACATGAAGTACACAGATCATCTTAGGAGGAGGCTTTTCCTTAGTACTCTGTTTTTTCCTTGGAATGATGTAGCCTTGAGGGCATCCACGAATCCTGATCGGCAAGGCTGCTTTTTGTATCCCCGACCTAACATTTGTGCTTGCAAGGGCTGGTACGGTATGGCAGGGGGAGATGGTAGAGCACGAGAAGGTGACGAGGGGTGTGGTGTGGGACACCGGCACCCCCGGGTCAGGCGAGACCTTGCCCTTGCGACGCGACGGGTCGGGTTGTTCAGCATGTTTGAAACGCATACGGTTTTACAAGTCTTTGTAGTGGGGCTGCAGGCATCCAGAAACGAACAGGTAGATAGGTGCATCTCCCGCATTTTTGACAATTACTTGATATAATTTTATACCAAGCTCTTTGTTTTTAAAGAATTTCCAGCACTGAGAATGCAGAGTGTGCATTTATTTCTTTACACATGTGGTGTATTTTTTAATCCTTTCCATACTTTTCAGTTAAGTGTCCACAAGACTGTATATCAAAGGCAATACCAAGTTTTTCTGTCTTTCTACAAGCCAGTTGAGGTTTCACCTGAATTTGGTGTATGTCTTTCACCAAACGCTGAATGGGGACTACGTGCTTCAGGCATTAAGACGGTGCGTGTCCTTTTCTCCACGTGCGTTGCGTGACGTTTCACGTTTCTTCTCTGAGGCAGGGAGCGCAGGTAGGAAGTGTGTTGAGTGTGTCCGGGGTCACACCGTGTGTCCCGCTCTGCCTGGCTGCAAGGGATGCACCATCGTGTTTGCCTGCTCACAGATTTGCATCACTGGCTACTCCATTGGATACAGGACTGTTGCGTTGTATTTCCTGTTATTCAAAAACATTTGGGGAAAAGATTTTTCTGTGTATAATTTTATTTTCATACTGATCTCTATTTTGTTTAAGACCCATGTTTCATCATGAAATCACTTCAAATAAATCTTCTTACAAAATCCACTTTGGAAATCAACTCTCTTATTGTGCCTCTGAATATATCGTAACATTTTTTTAAATGAGTGCCTCTTGTCTCTAGATCATTCTGGGTCCTTTGCAGCATTTAAAAACTTGAGAGAAACCACAAGATACTCTTTCTTACATCACCTTTTCTGCGTGACTTCTGGTGGCCTGTGGAGTCTGGCGTGCTACAAGTCGTAATTTTGGAAGCAGAGAAAGTCAGGATTCTGGGGCCATATGCAACATAATTTGAACAAGAGCCACGTGTGGAACTAAGATGATCACAAATTAAGCGACCAAAGCGCCAGGCGCTCCAGCCAGCCGACACGCTGGCGAGGCCCAGGCGTGTGACAGAGTCCCTGCCCCTGCATGGGGCATCGGCACTGGCTGTAACGCGGAACAGCACTGTGTCTTCACAGGGAGATACCTGCAGGGGAAAAATCTACTTTTCTGTCTTTAATAGAAGCTGGTGGCCCCCACAAAGGATTTCCTCCTGCTTTTGTTACAGATGGTACTAGTTACTCCCTTCCTACGCACAAATGCGGGGGGGGTTCTTGCAGGGATTTTGGCATGGGCAAAAAGTCAGATTTTTTTAAACGACCTGTATTAAATAAGAACATGATAATTCTTTTTGGATGCGGTGGGTATCTGTATTCAATGATGGGGTCCTTTCCAGAACTGACCGTTGCAGGTATGGCAGGAGATGGCGTGCTGGCTCTGAGGGAGCTACGGCAAAACGTCGTTCTGTGCTTTGAGCATTCCATGTTTGAGGTCGGCGTTTGGTGTCGGAGGTTGCTTCAGCTAACAGTCCTCTCGCAGACTTTTGGGACGCGGGTAAGCTCTACCGGGCCGTGGGGTGCCGAGGGTTTTTTGCTTCTTTTATCCCCACAGAGTGAGAGAAACAACAGCTGGTGTCAGGAAGTACAGGAGCATCACCCCTAAGACAGGCAGCTTTCTGCTACGAGCTGAGATGCACCGAGTCAGCACACTTTTCAGCTAGCCTGCTCGGTGTGGGGTTCTGGCGTGCCCCCTCCATGCTTTTCCACCAAGCAAACAGCTCTGGGTGCTTTGCACAGCAACCATCATCCGCTTTGCAGGCAGATTTGCTCTTGCTGCTTGAAGGCAGCAGTGGTAGGGGCAACGTGTAGAAGATGTGGGTCTTTCCCCGAGGCTTTTGAACCGTGGGATACTGAAGATGCTCGGGTAAGGCTTCGCTTTGTGAACAGCTTGGTGGAATTACTCATTCGCCTTATGTTTTTTGAGGCTTTATTTGGTGCTGCAGATCAGGGTCTCGCTTTGTGAATGTCTTGTCGAAGAAGTTACCCCAGCCGAGCTGGAGAAGGCAGCTTGGGCTTCCGCAGCTTCCATCGACGCGGCTCTCAGTGATGTCCACTTGGCCCGTGCTCCAGCGACGCCGTTACCTGCTGAGAAGGGTAGGTCGCCGTCTGTTCAGTCCAAACTGCATCAACCCCGTGACAGGCCGGAGCTGAAGTCTGAACATGAGGAAGAACTTCTTCCCTCTGAGGGTGACGGAGCCCTGGCCCAGGCTGCCCAGGGAGGTTGTGGAGTCTCCTTCTCTGGAGATATTCCAGACCCGCCTGGACAAGGTCCTGTGCAGCCTGCTGTGGGTGACCCTGCTTCAGCAGGAGGGTTGGACTAGATGACCCACAGAGGTCCCTTCCAACCCCTACTATTCTGTGATTCTGTGATTCTGTGAAGAAAGGAATGAATCCACGTAAGTGTGTGGTGACCCCCATAGAAGAGCATCTGCCTCTTTAGGTACCTGTAATTGAAAAATGCGTGCTTGTCTGAAGCGACATGGGCAAGCTCTGGCAGAAATGGGAACCAGACCAACAGTTCAGGTGGGAATCTTTTGACTGAGCCAGCTAAAGCCAGGGAAACATAAAAAAGCACATGGAAGAAGAGGAACCATGATTAGTCTTTATGAGAGACGATCTGCCTAAAATGCCCTACCAGTGCTTATTCAAGAGTTGCCAGTCAGTGCCTGTAACTGTACTGAATTTAATGTAGCTTGTTTCATTAATGTTTCCTGGCTAGATCTGGATAACTGCAAACAAGCAGGTGCAAGACCATATGTGACATAACTGGAAGGTCCGCGCCAATGCCTGCGTCACTAGGACGTGGCTGTGGTAACTGTTCATCGCAGTCCCTCTTTTTAAGGCGCATTATTTTGAACAGGACAACTCTGATACCATCTGTGTGAGTGACCTTGCCAATTGCCTTTGCCAAACACAAAGAAATTGGTGGAACAGGGAAAAACACAGGTCTGGAGCCTTTGCATTTGATCTTGGATCCTACTTGCATCCAAAACCAACAATAAAGGAGAGTAATTTGAATCTGGTAATAGACACAGACTGCAAGAGAGGCGTAGAGTCTTCCAACCGCAGCAGATTTTCTTTTCTGAAAAGACATCTGCATTGGATGTGATGTACCCTAGTTCTAACGCAAAAAATTTGGAGACAAGATGTGTTCCCTACTTGGTGCTCCACAACTCGCAAAGATGAGAAGTGATGAGTGTGTGTGAGTGATAACCAAGACTGGCGATCGCCTCATGTGTGACAGACTCCGTGTACTGTTGGAACAGGACCTCACGGGTGGTGGCCAGGACTGCTCTGCTTTCCCCGTCTTGACACCCCCTCCTCCTCTCAAACGCCAAATGGGAGGAATGTCTACACCACAAAGTAAATAGCAGGCTGGAGAGTGAGTACAGGCTTGCTGAGTCCTGCAGTCTATATGCTTTCTGCGTCCACTTCTGGCCCTGTAGATCCCACACAACGGATGGGTTCCATCCTCTCTAAAGCTGGACGTTGACAAGACAGACGCCTCTGCCTGAGCGAGCCACCCTGGAATCTCTTTAGTGACATTTAATCAATATATTTAATGAAGCCAAGGGTGTGATTTCTTTCAACCCAGTGCAGGCGCTTCAAGTAGGACATATGAAATAGCCCTAACACTTCCTGCTTCACTCCATAGGAGCTATGCACTTAATATCTACCCTGGAGACATTTGGAGCTAATCCATCCTGGGGTGTCCATGATGTGCTCAGGCCATGGACTAGGATGTGGCAGGGTGAGTTCCTCCTCCTGTAACTCACTCATCCTGGCTGTGCTGAGGTTTTTCAGAGATTTTTGGCAAGGTGACAACTGAGTTCTTGCTCCCTCCCTGGCAGAGGGTTCAAGCTAACCCTGTGCTTGACAATGACCACCTGTATAAACAACACGGATAATGGGTGAGCTTGAATCTGGACTCAGCTTGGTATTTTGAGAGCTCCCAGAAGGATGTACAGTTTACTGGATGAGCTTCCAAGTAGGCTGGTCTAAACAACCTTGAAAGACTAGTTTGACAGTGAAGAAACCCTGAGATGTCTATCCTAGTTGTAGTATCTTTCAAATATGTGGTGTTAAGAGGGAAGGAAGATGCTGGGAAGGCATCATCCCCAGACAAATTAATCACTAGTCAATGATACTTGATCTGAGCTTGTTCTCTTGCTCTGCTTGGACCTTCACAAGTTGCAATCAGCTCTCACAGTCCTTCAGAGAAAGGTGGTATGGAGCATCAGAGCTTCCTCCTCTCTGTCCTGTGTCTCTCCCACTGGTCCCTGCCTCCCAGCAGGTGTAAGCCACAGCCAGGAAAACGCACGCTGCAGGACGGGTTTCCGAAAAGATGAGCCTCACAGCTTCTTGACGCAGCTGGGCCTTTGTGAGCAGATGTGACAAGAGGAGTGCTGGCATGGCAATTAGTTCTGTGGGGCACACTACAAGCTGCGTATATTGAGAGCAGACCTGCTTGGAAGGCTTTTAAACAGACATGAAACATTACTCTTTGGCAAGATGCTCAGTGGAGAATTTCAACTTGTCGGTTAGACCCTCTCCTTTCCCCCCTCCCCTGGTCTCTTTTTTTCCTCCGCTTTTGGCAAAAAGAATTTTTTGTTTCTAGCTGCATCGATGAGGAGATGTCGCCTGTCAAGTTTTTGGTGGAAAAGAAAGAAAAGCCAGCTTTGGTCGAAATGGGTATTTTCCATGAAATTTTTCACCGAGGTGGAGAGAAACACTCACAGGCAGGAAAGATCACCTGAATTTTGTCTAATAAAAGAAATTACCTAGCTGCTTAAAGCTTGTCATACACTGTATTTCTGGATCATCATGGCTGGAATGACACAACCAATAAAAATATCAGCAGCAAATTTGTGCCTGCTTTTAGTTAAAAAAAGGGGACTTTCATAAGCAATCGCTACTGGTTAAATTTTGCTTCAGCAAGGTCCACCACTTGCCCTGGAGGTCAGAGAAGTGACTATTTCCAGACTGTGTGGTCTTGGGCAAACTGCTTTCCCACTCTGTGCCTCTGTTGCATGGTCTCTCACACGCTACATGTCTTCCCCCGGGCCACTCTGCGGACCGAACAAAGCTCTACAGAGTTAATGGTTATTATTAACATATGGTCGCTCTGCTCATCTGTGTCGTGAAACCCTCAGTGCTGTTCAACATGACAACCACCCTCCCAAAATAAATGCAGTTGTTTTTAAACATAGCTGTATTTTTACCCACATATTTCTGAGTCATTTGGGGTCAGAGTATTGATTCCATTTGTCACCCAGCTTTATCTTGGCCAGAAAATGTGTTTGCAAATAAATAATCAGCAAGAAGGAATTCATGGGATGTGATGTCATTACTCTGCTTTCCTGCGGGGCCAAAGCATCTTGTGAGTTGTAATAACACAGTTCCTTCTCTCTTTCTTTCATCTGGCTCCCTCACTCATATTGCTTCTGAGTTAATATCTCAGTGTTTCACAATGGGTATGTCAACCTCTCCCCCTTTTTTCCCTTCACCGCCCTCCAGAAGAAAACAAAGCAGACCACAGTCTAAATGCTTAAGCCTGGGATGAGCAGAAGGGTTGTGGCGAGTACAGGAAGCCCATACCCTTGGGCTGCCTTCAGAGTCCCAGCCCAGATGGAAAGTGTCCAGCAGAGAAGCCTGCGAACTTTGCTGGAGATGCGGAGATGGTGTCCACAAGCAGGATTGCAACCCAGATGTTGGATCTTCCTTTAACTCCTGTGTCGTTGTTTCTCTAACTGGGGTTGACATTTATCTGTCCAAATGGGTGGCTTCACTGCATGAAGAAGTTCATTACGCTCTCCTTGAACCATGTGGATAGTGTTTGATTTGCAAACATCATTGACTTTACAAACACAGGCTGGACTTGCATTGCTATATCCAGTTGGGGACCCATTTCCAGAGCTCCTCTGGACATGCAATTTTCTTTTCTTCTTTTTTGGAGGTCATGGTGCAACATGCCTGGAAGGAGGATGTCAAGATCTTGCTTGGATCCAGAAAAAGGTATTCCCCCAGGACTGAATATCTAGGGAGGTTTATTCCCTGTAATGAAGGATGCTGTAACATATCTCAAGCTGACGCAACCTAGCAGTCAGTTGCCCTCTGTATGTACTCTCAACCACTGTGTGAACCGACTGCTCTGCTCTCCTAAGGGCTGCTCTGACCTCGGCTTGTCTGGTGGGTGTGTAATGGGTGTAACGAATCCAGAGCCAGGAGAGGTGAGGATGTCATGGCAGGACAGAAAGCCAACACCAGACGCGTGTATGTAACCTCTTCCAGAGTTAGCAGATTGCTTTGAGTACACACGGAGGGAAATGGAGATCAGCCAACATTCTGGGCTTTATTTCTTGCCTATACCCCTCCCCCTCATCACACACATCCAGGGAGAAGACCTTTCTGCTGCCCTCTGATAAAGATGCCAGACTGTGGTGCCTGACACATTTTTTCTCATGAGCTCATCTCATGGTCTTCATTACATCATACGGATATACTGGATGAAAGGCAGCTTAGTGCACTTGAGTCCCAGTGGTGGGAAGAAATGAGACAGCTGTAGCTCCTGAAATATGGTTCAGCCAAGCCAGGTCCTCCTTGCTAGTGGAGCAGGGGGACACCAAGAGCGTCACTGCTATCACTGGCAGCAGCTACTCTTGCGGGGACATTGAACATGCCACTAGCTGTATGTGTCCAAGATAACACCAGGTCATTATGCTCTCCCTGCTGAAGGCATTGCAAAAGGAAACAGGTACATGACTGAGGCATTTCACTGTCTGCTGAAGTGTGAAGCGTGTGGGAGGCAAGTAATCCTGGCCAGGGCCATCAGCAGGCTGATAAATACAACATTCCCATCCCCACCCTTCCTTGTAAAGCAAAAAACTAAAGATTAATAGCAAACAGACAATCAAGATGTCCTCAGCTTTATGATTATGAGGTGCCTCTTGTTCCAGATGTCTCACATGATTATCTGGAAATGTTATTATTAAACTTGCTAAAAACAGGGGAATCGTTGCAAGGTGTATCATTTTGCGTGGTTTTAGGCTTCGTTTCCAAGACTTTTGGGGAAGGGAGAAATCTTCTGCTAGCAGATGGAGACCTAGAGTTCCCAAGACTAGACAAAAGGGTGAGGCAGGAGGGTCAAGACTTCCTGGACTACAGGCTGGATCCAGGTTGCTGCAGAAGCTTCCTTTTCAGGTGTGCAATGTGGGTAGCTGTGTGCGCATTGCAGGGTGCTCTCACCAGCAAAGAAACAAGCAAAAAACCAGAGACCCCCAGAGCATTCATGCATTGAACCCATGGAGAGTGCAAAAAATCCAGTTCCTGTGAAATGAAACAGACGCCTTCACATAGGACTGAGCTATTGTTTCCATGTGATGGAGAACATCGCTTTTCATGTCGGAAAGGCTCATTACCTCCCAACGCGTGTGATGTCTTTGTGTGTGCTGCCACGACTATTTCATGATGAAGGCTCTGTTTTTCCAGGCTAAGATCTCACAGCCCTGCCTTCCTTTGACCTTTTGTTCTGTAAAAAGATGACTATTTGCTTGTTCGGATCTGCTTAGAAGATCACGTAGTCTCTTCTGGTTGGAGTCATTCAATCTATTGTAGCTGTAAAAATATTTATCACCCTTGCAGGCCATGCCTGGAAGGAAATTCCCCCATCAAGAAGATGAATTTCTTTCAAGTAGTGATCTAAGCTTTCTGATGACCTCCATCATATCCTGTTGTAGGGGAGACACCTCCCTAAAGGTTGCCAGCTCCCACTGATGTCAGAAAAGGAGTGGAATGACCTGTATCTTCTTGCCTTTGCCATGTGGAGAAATGGTACTGTGAAGTGCATAGGGCCAAATCCCAAATCCTAATCACCATACTAATGGCACAAGGGCATGGTCCAAAGGGAGACAGAATAGCTATTTGAAGGCAGAACACCTTTGGAGCATGTGTGATGACAGGCAGGAAAATGAGCCAGCTCCATCAAGAGGGGACAGGAACAACCCACAACCTTTGAGGGAACATTTCTCACACAAGAATGCATGGACTCTGACCTCTGTCCTAAGCCTTGGTGGAAAAAATCTTCTCATGAAGGATCTGGACACAAAGGTTTGCAATCTGACACATGATCTCCTTCCTCCTCCATCAAAAGCTCTTTGCTCCATGTGTGATTATTTCCTTGTGTCTTGCTTCCTCAGGGAAGGTAACCAGCTGACACCTCTCCCCATCATGCTCCCCACCCTTCCTCTTAGCAGGTACTATCTTTTCCAGAAGATGGGCTAAGGGATCCACAGCTCGTTAAGCCGGGCTGTCAACTTGAATTTAGCTGTGACATTTGCTACTTTTCCAGATCTAAAAAAGGCTTCTTGTATTTGTAAATTCACCTTTTTATCCCCATCTATATTGTTAGGTCTAATAAAACATATAATTTTTACCTACTAAGCTGTCTTTGCCTATGTAATGAAAGACAAGCAGTCTGGTTTTGAAAACGCCCAGACATCAGTATAACAAATGCTGCTGGGATGCCGGGAAAAACAATCTCTTCAGTCTTCAGAGTAGGGATGGGTCAAAATGGATGGACAAAAACATGGATCACAGCAGCAAACAAGGAGAAGAAAGGACACTTCTGACAGTTCCTCTGTCTTCTCTAGCAAACCTCATCCATCCTATGCAAAAAAATAGGTGATGAGCCCCAAACTTTGGGCCAGAGGACCATCCAATCACCTTCTTCAGTTAAGCTATGATGTGTACTTGCAGAGATGATGGATGTTGGCAATTAGAACCACGTCTTTGGGATTTAAACAGAAAATTGGTTGGAAACAACAGTCTGTGTGGGTGTATGTGAGTGAATGGAAGACGGGGCATAGGACTCGTGCTGGATAAATAATAATTCTGAAGATTTTTCAGACATTTCAAACAGAAAATGCCAGGCAGAAGCAATGCTTCTGTTTCAAAGTTGAATCTCGACGTAATTTTGAGAGGATTTGATAACTCTGCAATATGTTCATTTTTGTTCCAAGCTGATCCCAGATGAAGTCATTAAGACTTTTATTTTTAATCTTGTTAATCCATTTCATTCCAAGGGATTGATTCCAATCCCTTCCCACAGTCAAACAAATAATCTGTTTTCATTTGAAGGTAATTTTAAAATTTTTTTTAGCTTTGGCAAGCAAACCAGAAAAAGTAATAATCCCAATTTGCCCAGAATTGTTGCATAGCGACCATAGTTCTGGCATTTCCTAAATCTTAAGTGTTTGATCCTGCAGCTCTGATATTTTTTTTGAAGGCAGGTGCTTTAATGCAATTAGAATGGCTTATGGGTTTCCACAACAAGCCTTTGTCCCACGAGACCAACCTGTGACTCTGCCCAGCCCTGTTTCATAAAACGAAACCAGGAAGCCTCCCAAACATGGCGTTTATCCTAAGATTTATGTAACAAATTAATTTCCCTTTGAGCTCCGGCGAAAGATTTGTGAGCCTGCGAAAGTGTTTATGAAATCCAGCCGGTTTAACTTCCCCTGCTTGGAACTGTGCTCGCTCTTGTGACAGAATTAATCAAGGAGGTATGGCAATTCAAAGAGCAGAAGGGCAGAGCCCAGAGCAGTGCCAATGGAAAGCATGTGAGGCTTTGTGAAAATAATTAACTTCTTGTAAAGGAGTATGTCATCATTTTGCGGTGTGGGGATTGAAACCGACTCCCTTCCCTTCATCCTCCATAAAAAAAAAAGAAAAAGACTCTCCATTACCCGCTTGGATGAAAATAAAGCTGGATGGAGCTCATTATTTTGACTAGCAGCAGGTGAAGCTGATGCCTCCTCTCTGAGCTTCCCTCTCCCCAGTAGCCTCCCCCAGGTCCCCGGAGGTCAGACTTGCTTTCAAGTGGAACCTGGGCCAAACCCAGGTGGTCCAGGGCCAATTCGTGCAGTTCCATGTTAATCTGGTGAAGTCCTGGGCAGGACTGGGTTGAACTTCAAACAAACCTGGGCTGGATCTGGAGTGAACCCAGGATGAACTTCTGAGCAGGCATGAGACAAAGTCAGGCCAAGTTTCAAATTAACCCGAGTTGATTTTTATCACTCCAGTCAATCATGGGTATTTTGTTTTCTGTCCCTTTACTTTCTGCCTCCTTTTTAATTTTGCTGTTATTCTGAATTTTGATACTCAGAGCAACACCCTGTCTGCAAAGTTTGGAGTGCTTCAGAGACTTCTGACAGTAGAGACAGAGTCTCTCAAGATGAGGCGCGATTTCTTCCTCAAGGTCAGAAGAAATATCGATGAGGGTCAGAAGGAATATTTTCTCAGAGAGCAGATGGATGCCATCAGAGATGAACTTGGCGAGAACAGGAACATTGATGATGAGATGGATGAGCTCAAAAAGAAAATAGAAGAGCTGAATGCCGAGGAATACGTAAAGGAAAAGCTCCGCAAGGAGTACGCGAGAATGATGGAGATGAATCCGGGCAGCCAGGACGGAAGCAATCTCCGTGAATATATCGAGACGCTGCTGGAGCTTCCGTGGAATAACAGTACCAAGGACAACAACGATATTGTCAATGCAAGGAGAGTTCTGGAGGAGGATCACT
>Ga0181612_145623_pt1 | contig 15030 bp, 7 predicted proteins | sample HoacroProtozoa21_FD_119630 | JGI IMG/M metagenome (GOLD analysis project Ga0181612, IMG submission 119630) | Hoatzin crop microbial communities from Cojedes, Venezuel. Combined Assembly of Gp0051906, Gp0051904, Gp0051908 | reverse complement strand
CTAAGTAACAGTACTTGCTGAAAGAATCACAGATATTTCTAACAGCTGTAAATATTACAGCTACAAGTTCTCAGAGGCATCCTTTACTAAGCTTTTCCCAATCTTGCAGTACACACCGGTGATAAATTTCATTTCATATACTGCATCAGTTGCATTACTGTTTTGCCTTATCAAGCACGATCTCTCTATCGTGCAACTCCTCTGCTTTCTAGTATTATGTTTAACAATGGTACAACAGAAATGTAACTGCCAATGCTATGGAAACATAAACATCCATGCAGATATGTTAAACAAAATAACAAATTGTACCTTAAGAGTCATTTCAGTAAGGTACTGTAAACATCATCGTAAAAGCAGCAAACTCCAGAACATCAATTTTAAGTAGTAACTGATTACTTTTAACATTACAACCAGAATAAAAAGTGAATTTTTATCCTGTAGTACACAGGTAGAAAGCTGAAATTGCTTCAATCCAACATGAAATTCCATTCAGTTCCCCCCTCCCCAAATCACTAACTATAAATTTTTAATTTTTTTTTTTAAACAACATTACAATTATATTTATACCAGAAAAAGTCTGCAATGGAATTAAGGTAACAAGTCAAAACAGTTAAAGTTTGTTATCTTTGTTTACCTTGGAAGATGAAGAAACGTTAAAAGCTAAAAGCAGAGCTAATCCAAATTCTGAGATTTAAACTCCAGATAAAATATAAAGAAATAAGAAGTCTCTTCAGTGTCCTCTATATGCTTTACCTGACACAGCATTAGAGGTTGGAACCGTTTCTCCCCGCAGAGCTGAACAAAAAGGCGAACCAGAGGAGGGCAGCAAAGGATCAGAGTCATTCAGCATTATCCCTCCAGCCCATGCTGAACCTCTCGATTCCAAAGCGCCAGTCAGAGTCTCCGAGTTGTCAGCAGCACCAAATACTATCCCTGCTGGCTCCTGGGAAAGGAAAAAAAGAAAAGAGAGACAAAATAAGGCACCAATATATTTATGAACTTGTCTTACTATTGTTTACATAAATTTGGAATTGTTTTGCCTCTATTGAATTATAAAGCAAATTCCATTGTTTTGCCTTTTTGACAGTTCTCTACTTTCAGAAAGACACTGAAACCCGAAAGAAAAGTCAAACAACAGCACCTCCACCACTTACCAACAGCTGAGACCCTTGAAATAAATACAAAATAACATTGTACTCTCATCAATTCATTTAGATCCCAGTAAGATTTCCAGAACAGTAACAAGCTGTAATCAACAAGTCTATTCCATTTACAGTATTTAAAAGCATTCGGAGAGTGAAATTTAATAAGCTTATATTGTGCAATGAAAATGCAGAAATGCTTTTAAACACCATCGGCATGCCCAAGGTTACAGTAGGGAAGATTTACCAGTTTGTACTAAACTTCATCACAGAAGACATCTGCAGCTTTGAGGGTTTAAATCCAAGTGGCTACTCAGTGGTTTTGCAAGGTGAGATAATAAAAATTTATAGTTGAGGTTCAGAATTAACGACTATTCCTTATCAGTGTCCCTTTCACTAATAAGGTTTGCAATACCGAAAACTTCAGAAGCTTGTATTTCAAGGACACCAGATTATATCAGTAACAACACATTTTCCCCAAAACCAACCCTTGGAAAACACGTCAAAATCACAAGGCATTCATTTAAAGCATCTGAGCAACTGCTTAGTCCAGGGCTCCCAATTCACATGCAGAATGCCAATGGAACAGCAAACACTGCTTTCTTCTGAACACCTGAGCCTGAAAATCAGTAGGAAATGCCTGCATTTAACCCAAAGCAGCCTGCCAGACTACAAGGACACTGGAAAAGAATTTGGAATGAAAAGGAGGACCAGATGGACAAGATACAAAGTCACTTCTGAACTGGCCTATAAAAAAAATTAGTGAAGACAAAAGAACAATACTGGGCATAGACTCTACGTGTCAGCATTCTGCAATTAAAGATGCAGGGGATCTGCCACAGTAGCTGTAGTAAATAACTACAACATTAATAATTCTTTCAAAGGAATAAGGAATAAAAACTGATTGTTAACACTCCAGGTGGGGAGACATACAAATTGAAGAACAGCTTAGATAATCCTTCACAGATATGGCAATACACAGTCTGCCTTTTCTTTTAAGAGAATATATATATTTTTTTTTCAAATATCTCAAGGCCCCAACTCTTAAACCATCTTTGCTGTTTAGAAACACTTTTTATTTCCTAAGCAATTATAATCTCTAGGTCCTGTGCAGCCTGCTGTAGGTGACCCTGCTTCGGCAGGAGGGTTGGACTAGATGACCCACAGAGGTCCCTTCCAACCCCTACCATTCTGTGATTCTGTTCTCCAATGTCATGTCACTGTCACAAAAATAAGGAGAGGGCAAAAGACAAACCCCTCCCAAAATGTGATTTTCATCAGTGGATCACTTTTTTATTTCATGAACAATGAATCTCAAAACTTGCATGACTGTGGACAAGCAGAACTAGGAAAAAAACGGTAAGTACACAGCTAGACCCACCTCAGTACTTCCTGCCCCTGTACCATCTCTATAGTGGATTATGTATATTATCTACATTCTTTCCCTCCGCCAACTATTCCCACTCCAAAAGCAGAAGAAAAAAATTTAAACAACAAAGAAAAAGACAATAGAATAATTTTGAAGTCCCTAACACTGTATCTTATGGCATTCAATACCTGCTCTAATACGTATTTTGCTCCATTGTCTGAATCAGTGATTATATCCAGGGAGTCAGTCACTGATGGCTGAAGACTTTCTGAGTTTAAAGTGCCTTCTTCCACGCTGTTGTTCTGTAATAACCTTTCAATCTCCCTGTTCAGAATCTCCAACTGATCACACATCACGCAATTTTTAAGTGATACGCCTAAAGGAAGAGGGAAAGTCAGCTAATCACTTAATCACTTTTTTTTCAAATCCAGTATTACACAATGAAACAAAATATGCCTCTAGAATATGCACGAAGTGTATCCTATTTGAATAATTTATCCAGTAACTTACTAAAGAAAGAACTGTCTAAAGGATTCCCTTCACAGTGCACAACGCTGCATCTGTGCATTCAAGGCCCCGTCTCCAACACACTCTCTGCAATTACGTTTGAGCCACAGAGCCGGTATCACTAACGCATTCCAAAAACGGAATCGGCATCCTCTCTTCTTCGGAGACTTTCTGGCTCGTTGAACGTCATACATCTTACAATGCTAGTCATACCCCACCCAGCGACAAGGCTGCCCAGGCTACAGCTCTGATTTAACATAAAATAGTATTTAACACAAATAATAATTGAAAACTAAGGGATTCTATGCAAGAATCATGCTTCTTTGTGCATCAGTATACATTATCTCATTATTATTATTACCTGTATTATTACCTCTATTACTTACAGAAAAAACGTTAACATAATTGCAATTTCAAAATAATTTCAAATTTGAGAAGTATAAAAATTCAGCACACTTAGAACGCTAAAATTGCAGACCCCCTACATTTGCTGTAAAATACTTGGTTGTTTCTTATTATTATTTAGTATCTCCATTTTTTCCTCTCCCCATTTGGTCCAAATTATTTTTCATGAAAAACAAAACAAGTTTCAAGCTTATTTTACATGAATCTGCTCTTACAGAACTGCACCTTAATACGGGTTAAACTTAAATGCATAAAAAAAAGTTTTAAAAAAAATCAAATACTATCAAAACATAAAAGCATAAAGCCTTAACTCACAATCACACTTTTAAACCCAGCAAGACTGCTGGCACTTCTAAAGAAACATTCTACTAACTGCCTGCAAAAATATTTCCTACAACATAAGGCAACTTTGGAAGTCTTCAAGTATCTGTTTCTCTTCCCAGTTCAGCATGAGTTTTTGTTCATTTTGTTCTGTTTGCTCTCACGTTAACTGTTCAATTGCACTTGAGACACTGACATAAATGTAAGCTGAAGCAGCAAACTGGCTACCTTGTTTTAAAGGAACTGAACCTTTGTGATCAACTTAATTTTATTCCTCCTAATACATTAATCACATCTCTGAAACTGGAAGTTCTATCTGGAAACTGATAATTATTGTACGCCCCCCAATAGGCAATTCCAATCAGCATCATCCTGCCTTTCTGCCACATCTCCTTTAGAAAGGATATTATGTACGTTCAAAAAAATTGAAGCAAGAATCTCTAAATGACAGGAAAGGCACAATAATGTTAATAATTAACATATATGCTGTTGCTTATTTAAAAAGTCCTCTGGTTTTTCCTAGGTTAACAGCTTCTGTGATAAGCAATCTTCAGTGTAAAAATGTGTAAGCTTTTGAGACCGACTATAAATAAAGCTAGAAACATAAATCAAGAGTTTCTTAAAGGAAAAATCTCCCTTCACAGATGAAGTAAGCTTTCCCAACACAAATCTTAGGTTGATTTAAATGGTTATGCAACATACACAGCAGGTTCTCATTAAACAAACGATTCACAGTGCTTATTAAAAAGAACAAAGTACAACCCTAACGCTACTTGGGCTGCTACTGTCCTGCTTGCTCCCCTCGTGCTCAGTTACACGGTCTGCAGCACATCCACCCCAACACCTCCACCGCAGAAACAGTCACCCAGCTCCTTAGCAAACACTCGGCTTCTGCAACCAGCAGAAAACAGCCCCACCAAAGAGTGATCCAAATGGATAAAAAAATGAACACCAGAACTAGTGTAAAGACATGCAAGACCATGGATGGAGAACACGATCCCCTGTGCAGGCTGAGCTGGCATGTTCACCACGAGCACATCACCCAGGCAGCAGGCGCGCATCAGGTCTCAGGCAGAAGGATTTCATTAACTGCGCCCTTGGTCAAGACTGTTCTAAGCTTGCAAACTGTAATAACGTGATCATTCCACTGAAACAGAACAGTCACTTCTCTAAAAGTGGAGCATGAAGCTGATGCACAGTATCTCGAAAAAGAATATTCAGCCAAGAAAACATTTATTTGGGTTTTTCTTCCCCCAGTAGTTTGCAGGTACAATGTTCCAGTTTTCCCAAAACAAGTCACGCACTTGAGTTCATTCTGGACCAAAATTCCAGATGCAAGTGAAACACAAAAGTATCCTACTCTAGAAAAATCACAGAACTGTCACAAGCTTTTCATTTCAGTTTGGTGAACTATTCTCACGCAGTGACAAACCCGAAAACACAGGGCTGCCCACTCCGCAAGACTACAGAAGTCATCACTCACAGTGTCCCTGTGGATTCTCCAACTACTGCAAACCTACACGTCTTGAACAAAATCCCCAGCCGTATCAGCAGCCAATTTAACATGAGACAGAGAATATATTCCCAAATTCCAAACCCTGCTACTGCAATACCACTTGTTCACAAGCATGCAGCATGTATTAAAAATCCATCCTCCAACACACCTTCATTAAAAAACAAAGAGAGAAAGCTAGTAATCATACTCCACTTTCCTGTAAATACATTATCCCTCTCACATTCAGAGAAAACCTCAAGAAAAGCACGCAGCTACCTACCGCCATCTACCTTTGTAACCCAAGAGTTTACAGATCTCAGGCAAAAAGGACGAGAGATCACCTATGCCTGTAACACAGAGCTGAGAGATGGTAACTGCAGGACAGGCAGCTTGAAGACACCCGGATCTGCTGATGCTGACTTCATTAAGCCCTTTTTAAGATGCCTCAATATAACATCTTAATCTGCTGATGACAGAGCAAAGCTTTTTAAGAACACCAACATTTCCCCACCTTTTTGAGTTTGTATTTTTAGACAAAGGTCAATTCAACAAATTGTCAACAAATATACATTCAGATCAGTATCTGCACTTTTATTTTTTCTCTCATTTCCCTGAAGAGGTAATGAGACATTCAACGCATCCACTGACTGTATAAAGATTTTGTCTTTTCTAGAGCTTATCATTTTAACTGTATTAAGAATTCCCTGCCTCAGTTAACTGGGAAGACTCAAAAAAAGGCTCTTGAAAGACAGCTTAGTAGTAAAGCCTTTAACATGAACTAAAACCAACCAAATGAAATAACATAATTTCTCATTTACCTGAGGACTTGTATAATCCACCCCCCAAAAAAAACCTATGTCAGAATTTGGGATAAATTCTTCAGTTTCAGCTTACTAGCTATTTTATTTAGTTTTTTGAGGAATCTATACAAAAGACTAGCGATCTTTATCCTCTCATTAATGTTAACGCTCACTGTCAACAGCTAGATGACAGTCTGCTGCACCTTATTCCATGCTCTTGGAAGTCAGCACTCTTCACTACTCGGTCAATTTGCTGTAATCTGCAGATTCTGGTACCTCATTATTTAGAGGTTAGACAAGCACCTTGCATGAATATTTTAGTCCAAATGATTAACATCTGGCACCTATTAATTCTCTTACTCCCTACTCACCCTAAGAACTCTACAGAAGGATCTCTGTTTTAAAGACCTCATGTATACTCACCCCTACTCAAGCACCCACAAAAACAAGGTTCAGCTCGTATTTAAGGCTTGTGACAGTGCCTGCACAAGTTGTTTCGGTGTGACCTGTTACCTAACAAATGTCGAGCTCTACTGTGAGAGAGAAATACAGGCACTTTTTTTTTTTTAAGTCTTCATGTTGAAGGTTCAGTTAATGTTTTAGATATATTATGGAAATTCAACGGCCAGGGCCCAAGGACAGGACAGAAATCTCAAACAACCACAATGGCCAATGTAAGGTTCAGCAACGTTCTGAAAACTAGGATTAGTGAGAAGACAGAAGACTGTATCTGCGAAGAAATTCAGAGCATAAGAGTCTAATACCTTCTAGCTTTTAAAAGCAGGTATCATTAATCAGTGACCAGTTTTATCCTCACATCCTGACACAAATCCAGCCTATGGCAGTCTTTAAGATATCAGCTTCTCTTAGAATGACTTGTAACTAGCCTTTAGTTATATTTTTCTGAGTTTCTTCAGAATTAGAAGGCTTAACATGCAAAGTATTTCGCTGGAACCAAATATCCAGGATAGGTTTCTTAAACATCAAAGAAACTAAAGAATGTTATGAACGGGACAGAAAGCATCCTTTCCAGAATGATGTAACAGTGATTCCAACCACAACTGACACTGCTCATTTTGTTCCTTGTAAAAGAGGCACTGGGCTTGACCTATGCCTCCTTTAAGTGTTAAAAAGATCCTAATTTGCAAAAATATTAATATTATATGAGAAAAAAATTGTCTGAGAACTCATATAAGGACATAATTTTGGATACAAATAAAAAATGTCGGTATGGCTCAGTTGATGTCACTCCACTCAGAAGAGTGATCCCATGAAAAATTACTTTGCATCCCTATTTGTCAAAGATGACATCTGGGGAAACCTGCACTCTGTCTACTAAGCAGCAGCAAAATTAATCCCTTGCATCAACAAGCATTACAAAAGCAGCCCAAAGGAAGTCAGCAGGGCAAAACCTACTTTGGACATAAACGAGCAGTTCCATCCAGACCATGGACAAAAGGTACAATCCACTGACCCCGAAGAACAACGGAAACAGGTTCTGCACTAGCCCTGGAGAAAGCCACGTACACGCAGGGCTGCAGTGCAGTTCCCTCTATCCCACGAAAGATGCAAGAGCAGACTACTTGCATGAGAAACAACAGAAAATGAGATGACCAAATACAACTAGTATATGGTCTTTTATTTTCATATAAAATGTATCCACTGCTTACTGATTTAAGTATCTTCCTTCTGAAAGAAGAACACCTTTCCAAAAGTTGTGAAATTGGAATGTTGTGACAAGACAGAAGCAGTGAGAGCTGAAGAGCGAGAGAGGCAGCAGTGGTAAGGCTCAAGTCTGGATACAGGCAGATGTAAAAAAACTGCTGCAATCCTGAACTCCTCCCCTGCACCCCAAATAATTTACTATCTCACTACTTGACTGCTATAGACAAGCTGCAGTTCAAGGTCAAAAGTCCAGACATGCCTGGTAAATACAAAGATTTTATGCCAGGTAGTTTATATTTGAATGATCATGATAAAATTTGCATAACAGAAGTATTTCAATGCTTATAGTTAGAAGAATAAAAACATAGAGAAGTAACACTACAAGAACTGTAATACTAATCTGTAAATGCTTTGCTGGCTATTGTTAAACACACTAAATTAAAGTCAAGACTACAAGCAAACCTACCACCTCATATACCCACAATACTAACAACTTCAGAGTGGCAGTTAATTCCTTCCTATTCTAGAGTCAACACATTATACCCATTTAAAGTAATACATTAACAAGCTTTCAAATTTGCATGATGTAGATTCAGCAGTACGTAATTCAGTAATACAACCACGTTCCTCAGAAACACCCCATCCTATTTTCAGGAATGTGTATGCTTCTTAAATACCGCATAAAGCAGTAATAATTCTAGGCAAATACGAACCGTGCTACACAGCCAAATTAGGACAAATTATCACCAAGATCTAGTTTTAAGGCAGCCTTGACTATCAGTACAGTATTTCAACCCCAGATGCACATAACACAACATGGTATTAATCCATCACGGATGGCACCACTGACATCTACGATAGAGTCGCACATCACACCCACTTAGACCTGCTGCTTCTCCCCTCGCCTCCCCATCTCCCTTTACAAAGACAGGTTTTGTGCTTGTAAAGCCTCATTCTGCAGTGTTGGGTAGTACCCCACCTAAGTCCCCACCAAAAGTAACGGAAAAGAACTGACTTGATTAGCATGGGAGATCAGGCTGCCCTGGGATAGAAACGGTTGCACTGGAGGACAGAGGTTGCCCTGGAGGACACATAACCTGCACCCTTTGAAGACAGTGGACAGAAAGTGTGTGATGGCATCCATACCACAGTGGTCTCCAATGTGAGGTAAAGGCTCCCTCGGGACACCTTAGCACACCAGTGTGAACAGATGTCCTGGGGGGGGGTGGAAGGAAGATTAAAAAAAAAATAAAAAAAAAATCAGAGGCTTCTGCACCTCTGCTGCGACCTCCTTCCTCAATCCCACTGACATTTTATCAAGAAATCTTCGAAGGTATTGTAAGACCTTGTGGTGTCACTTGGAATCACAAATAATTCAGTAGTATCCATCACTGCCATCTTTCCACTGCCAGACAGCCCTGCAGACTCAGACAGACCATTTCAATGAAGTTCTGTGGTCTGCAGGCTTTCTGACTTGGAATGCAGCTTTTTTTTGTTTGGTGTTGAAAAGTTATTTCCAATGTCCACAGTATGGTGCAAAACATTTGTCCTGTCTTAGTACAGGAGAGCCCACCAAGTGCACATTTACATGATACCAAGCACTACCAATATGCAGTGCTGATGCAAATCAACTAATCAGATTTTAAAATGTAAACATTAACTACTTTTTTTTAACGTCCAAATAAGCAGAAAAAAGTGTTCAGTTTTCTTCTAGATCTCCCTCTCATGAAAAATGAGAATCAACATATTTACAAATTTCACAAGATCACTTTTTTCCACTTCAGAAAGGTATTGAAGAAATATTCTCAATGGACAATCAACTCTACAGCAAAGCAACCTGACAGCTTACTTCTTAAAATAATTAATCAAATGGATTAATTCCAAGAAGTTAAAGAAATAGCTTCCCTTAAAAACAATAAATACATTCACTTGGTCTCTGTACTTGTAATAATAAAGAAATGAACCTTTCCAAATTAAAATGTCTTTAGTCATCCATTATTATAAACCCTCTCTACTGTATGTCTGAAGCTAGCATATCCACCATCATCCTTTCCATGATTTCTGTCAGGCTACTCACTTACCTTACGTAAGCCTCACAAGAAGGCCACTGCCTTTCCACATGATGGAAAACTGCGCACACACAGGAGAGCAATCCTGCGCATTTGCAGTGAATGTGGGACCTCCTGGAAGTGGTGAATTTAATGTGCATGCACAGAATGACATTGCCATGCACGCACAGCAGACTCTCGTGCACAGGAGCACTTAGAAAAGACACTGAGCAACTCCACAGCATGACGTTACTACTCGAAGCAAAAACACATCGAGTAGCTCCCTGGTTTATGCAAAACAAAATACACACACACTGAAGTTTATTTTGATATATTTCAGATTAGAAAATCATCTTCCCAAGCAAAACATTTTTAAAAAATGCTTATTTCAGATTGTGTCACACAGGATCAAAACAGTTCGAAAAACAAATTAAAGGAAAGAAGGGACGAGCACTTAGTAGGTAGTGCAGCAGAATGAGAACAGCACCAAGTATTACAAGTGCATTTTATTCTGGGTAAGTAGCAAAAAGTGCTTCTTTGAACCAGAGTGAAGTTCCCACAGCTAAGTTCAGCTAAATAGGAATTTCTCATAGAAACATTCAAGGCACTTGAGAAGCAGGCCCACCAGTGAGAAGCAGGCCCACCAGAAATCTGGCAAACATAATTATATTTAATTACAGACAAGACTGGTCATATCTATACTACACATGCTCAGTGTCACGAACATTGAGGGGGACAGTCCCTGATCAGAGCCATCAGCCTCATACTGGTGTCATTACACCTGCGAAACTGCACTTTTACCTGTATGAGTCGTCCTGTTTGCAGGGGGGGGTGGCAGGTACGCACCATGCCTCTGCAGCGGAGTTTTATCAGTGTGGCTGCACACATAACAAGACAGCTCCAGCAGCACACCAGTCCAGGCCCCTCCAAATAGGGAAGCAGTTTATCTCAGGAGGAAGCAAGACTTTGAAAGCTCACTCAAATTCCTTGAATGAAAAAAGCTATATTAGCAAAAATACTCTTCAGATACTGCTGCACACGCTAGAGTCTCCGCCAGCACAGCTCTGTCTGTTAGGAGCTGGGGACAGAACTGTAACTGCCAACTGTAGTGATGGGACTTTAGTAAAGGTCAAAACTTAACACTATGCACATTCTCCAAACTGTAGGCCTGTAATCTTGTTTGATAAAAATCATATCCAGTTTAGTGTTTTCTGCCTCTGAGGAAACATTAACTCATTTTAAGAGGAAAGTAAAGTATTATATATATGCCATTGATATTTTCTAGCCCAGAGCTTCATGGGTGCTTAAAAGAACAGGCAGATACACTCTACTGGCTTACTAACATTTGGCTTTTTTACTACTCCTACAATACCTTCTGAAGCCTTCATTCACATTCTTCTAAAATAATCCTGTATCTGCCCTAACAACGAAAATTCACCCAAAGACAACAAAATAAAACTGAATTTTTTGCTCAGGTTTACTTCTGCTCTCAGCGTCTGAAAAGTATGAGTAAAAATGATGGCAAACAATATTTTGCTCGTAAAGAAAAGTTCTGAGCAGAATCACAAGCAGTGTAGATAGCTCTGCTTTTTTTCTTTTTCCCTTTTATACAGATTAAGATAAAAAAGCAGTTTTCTGTGGTTAAAAGTTTAGATTAAACAAACATGATCATCTGTGTACAAGAACCCTTGTAAAGACCCCAGCACAAGCCAACTTTACAAGCCACGGTCCAAAGTTTAGGCAACAGAAATATCAATTACAAACCGTGGTTCTTATTGGGTATTACTCAATATACAGTATCTTCACCATTCCTTTTCCATCACCTTGAATGAAAACATTTGACAAATACATACTACTTATTTGCCTAACATTCAAATTCTGCTACTGAACTTGACCTCTTCAACAACCCTGAAAATACATTTTCAGCAGCTGCACGGGAAACAACGTGCTTTGGAAAGGCGATTCACACAGCCTGGCATTCCTCTGCTGAAGTAGTAAAGAAATTAGTTCTTTATCACGACTGTTTGAAAACCTCACAGTTTAACTCTTCAGCATCCCATAGCTTGCTTATTTTTAAACATACAAGATTACAGTTCTACAACTGTCAAATTTCAGCTTGAATACTTGCACTGTACTTAAAAATCCCTCTTCTCAAACAGTTTTACACAAACTAGTAAAGCTGGACGGGCTTTTTGTCAAGCTGGCATTATAACAGTACATAAACTAGTTGCACATCCTAAATTTTTAGATGTAAAAAAATGTTAGTTTTCCATTATAATTCAACTATCTGTATCCTCTGGCATGTCTAGTTATTGTTGTCAGTCGAACCGTGTGTACAGAAAGGGACCCAAAACAACTGCAGGATTATAATTTCTGACCCTATGAGCACAGCTGTTGAAGAAAAAAAAAAATCCTGTGTTTTTACATTTTTCTCCTCTTATTTCATTTGTAAAAAGTGAGCTAAAATAAAACATCTGAAACCAACTATCATTTTCTTCATTCTTATTCCATCAAAAAGGCTTCATTAAATGGAGTAAAACAGAAATGAGTTTCTCCTTCAGAATTTAGTGAAAGACAGTAATTACAGCATACTGATTATGTTACTAAAAATGCAGTAAATACAGTTCAGTTCCCAATTTTGATCAGGGTTTACTGTGAGAAAACACATCATGCACATTTAATCTTTGTGTCTTAACTCTCTAACTGGAAGTTTAAGATTTTTCTTAACCTCAAAGTCTATCAATACTCTTGAGACTACCACCATTAATAACTGTGAAGTATTCACTTATTTCAGAAGCTGTAGTAGACAAAAACTTACTAGTACCCCACCACCCTCAAAGCGTTAACTGACAGTTGACTAGACATTCTCCTAGTGAGGAGAGGCTTGACAGCACACAACAAAAGCAACCAGTTCTTCTGTAAACTAGATAAATCTCCTACCACTGTCCTACTACTTGTAGCACTACAAGAGACACTAGGCAGAAAAAGTGCACCAGAGAATAAAACTAGTGCAGATAGACACTACCGCTTCTGTCAACTAAAAACCATCTAACCTTACTCTTACTGAGTACAGTCCCTTCTTCTTCCATTTTACCAGTTAAATTTTACAAATTCTCAGCCTAACCCCTATAATCCTTGCCCTTCCTCTCTCCACTCAATATTTCTAGCTCAAGTTTCAGGCTGTACAGAATTAGAATCACAGAGTCGTAAGTTACAACTATAAAGACAATTACTGCCTTTAACCAGAAATAAATAACAATCAACTGCCAGAAAATCTCAGTAGCAAAGCAGGATTAAGTAGAATAAACACTGCCTTTTGATGAGTCCACTAGACTTTGAAAGATATTTATTCAATTTTATTTACTATTTTGGACTCATACAATTCTATTAGCATTGCGTTTTGGTGTTTCAGGGTTGTTGTTGGTTTTTTATAAACTCAAAAGACATCTCTTAGTGAGATGAAAAGCACCCTCTGAAGCACTGTGAGAATTGTAGGTATTATTTTATACATGAACAGTTTTAAAATCCGTGTTTTGTAGTGTACATAAATTTGCAGCAGAGCAAAAACTTCATCTGCATACCAACAGAAATGACCTAAAATATCCCTTAAAAAAAAACAAACACAGAAACTTTGTAAAACCCCTATTATTTAAATGCTAGTCTTGAAATCAACAATTATTCCATTTGCAAATCACTGGAGTTGTACATTCCCAAAATAGGCTGAAGGCTAACATGAGCCTTTATTCTTCCAAAGTGCATTAAAAAAACCTTTACGCGCAATATGGTTCTGGAACCATCAAGGGAAAAAAAATTTAAAGCCTAACTGAGCAGTTATTTTGGGCATACTTCTATATTTATTCCTATAGAAAGTTCCAAATGTCAAAGAGCGGTAACAAGCAGCTGGCATACATAAAAGTGGAGCAAAACCCAAAATATCTATTACAATTAACACAGTGTATGCTACACTTGTACAGTAACTACACATTATCATTTGTCATTGACCAGCAATTAAATTGCTTAAAAAGCTGGTAAATTTTGTTTGCAGAAGCAGCAAGGAGACATTTGAAGACAAACCAATTCAAATTACCCCTTACAAGAAAACTGCGTAAAATAGACACACAAACAAGCAAACAGTGAAAAAGTTCTCATAAAATAAAGCAAAATATAGTTGAATATCAGCTGCCAAAGAATTTACTCAAATAAGGCTGTCATGATTAAGTATTCAAAAGAGCTATTTCTGCAAAAAATCTCAAACATATTATCCAGAAAAAAAAAAAAAAACAGGGAAATTATGAATGCTATACACATCCTTTTGAGTTAAATAAAAGGCATCAGCGTTTTTTGTCTCCCTGAAGTTCCTAGACGGGAAACATGAAAGCCCATGCAAGAAAAAAGGCATGTTACACTGTTTTGAATTACTAAACATACAAACAGCAGGGAGAGTGTAACACATGCACATTTTGTAACATGTTAAAAAAAGATTGTAACATTCTTTCCCCAGTTAAAAATTATAAGCTAAACCGGTAAGATTTTCTTAACCCACTACTAAAACAAGCTATCACTTGGAGGTATAAACTGTAAAATACTGCATGAAAAAAAAAAAAATTGGTCACCATCAAAGAATGGCTTCTGCAAGCCAAATCAGCGGCTCCAAACTGCCATCACCTCCAAGAGACAGCATGTCAGAGCACAAGGGATGGGGAACAGCTATTGACAGGGAATTTACTGAACGTTTAAAGCCAGCCAGCAGTTACTCCTGCCTAGCAATCCAACCCCTCCGCTTCTCCCCCACCAGAAAGCCACGGGGCCATGAGAGAGTCCAGCTTTCCTCGGGTAACTCACCGATAAGGAGCCCATCTCCACCGCCGGGACAGACAGCCGTCCCCCCCGGGCAGGGGGAGTTTGCGTCCCGACCCTGAGACCCCCCCAGCCCCGGATGGGCTCCCGAATGCCGCTACCCCCGGGCCCAGTCGCCCACCGGAGAGCCCCTCGTCCGGTACTATGGCAACGGTGAAACCCAACGAGCAAGGCGGTTAAAGTCGGTCGTGACGTCACGGAGCAGCTCGCCGGCGTCAGCGTGGTTATGACGTCGATCGCCTCAGAGCACGACCGTCCTCTCCTGTCCCCCCCAACATGGAGGAGCCCGCCTTCCAGCCCGCTCCGCCCGGGGAAGGCCGTCCTCTCCGCTCCGGCCCAACCACGTTAGGAGCTCACGGGGCGGCGGCTCCGAGCGTCCTCCGGGGCCCCCGCATCGAGTCGCCGACCTCCTCTGGAACCG
>Ga0181612_144198_pt1 | contig 15030 bp, 6 predicted proteins | sample HoacroProtozoa21_FD_119630 | JGI IMG/M metagenome (GOLD analysis project Ga0181612, IMG submission 119630) | Hoatzin crop microbial communities from Cojedes, Venezuel. Combined Assembly of Gp0051906, Gp0051904, Gp0051908 | reverse complement strand
GGTGAAAATTAACCCTGTCCTGGCCAAACCCAGGACAAACTCCCTCCCCACACTAGAGTTATATGGAATGAATTCTGGAGGACTGGAAGAACAGAAAGGCTAAAAACATCCACTGAAAACAATTTTGCACATAGTGGTATGGCATTGCGGCATGTCCAAATGTATGTCTCTGACACCACTGAAAACTGAACATTGTTCTTAATATAGATATTCATCAGAGATATCTTTTAACTTCAACATAATCATATCAGTAATCTGTCTTCTGTCTCCTTCATTAAACCTGAGGGAAAAGACTTATTGAAGATGCAACATTTTCAGTGTTCTAATTTTCCCAAGGTCATTTGGAGATTGAAAGAATTAAACGTACACAGTGACACGCTGCTCAATTACATTTTTAACACCTCATCAGTGTTTTTTAGTGAGTTGCATTTTTCTCTATCTATTCTTCTTTAAGTTATAACTTCAATTGTATTACTTTCCATACTTTGAGATTTTGTTTCATTACATTAAGATTCAGACAGAAACAAGGAATAGGAAAGGTGAATTTAAAAACAATCCTTGATAATCACAAAGATGCGATCTTCATTCTGTCCCTTGACATGACTGCTCATATATTCATACAAAATGGGCCAGAGAGATACAGTTGGTGGAAAAAAATGTGGGTAGCAGTACTTTTTTCTTCCCTGTGCTTGTAATCCCATGGCTTTCACAGACGAGAGTGATGAATTGCTATCAGCACAAGACAGCTTTTTGATGTGTCCTCTTGTACATGAAAAACTGAGCTGAGACCACCTGAACTCATTTCTCTTGAGATTTTGAACAAGTATAAAAAATGGTTTTGTTTTGGACTTGGTAGGCCTCAGAAATGAAAATGCCAGTGCGTCGAGGACAACACATCAATCTAATTTGCTACCTGGGTTCCCAGCCCTATTCTTTCACTACTGAAATTGCTGCACAATATGTGATGCAATATCAGCCATATTCCACTGTTAAGCTATAGTACTTTTTAGGAAGTGAGTGTTTCTCTTTTTGAAACAAGCTGTGGCTGCAAAGGCTGTAGGTGCAAACAACTAGTGAAATACTCATTTAATAATTTTAAAGTCATTCAGGGAACCTATTTAATTAAAAAAGAGATGCATAACGGGATGAGGACTTACAGTAGATCACCTGACACCATCAAAGAACACTGCATTTTTAATTTTTTTTTCCTAAAAAGCAATTTGATATTTTACAGTGGGGTGATTCTGCTTTGTTGTTTTCCTGTCTAATAACACGAAAAACAAATCAAAAGTTAAAAAAAAAGTTCTAGATAAGTTAGCTTACAGGCAAGAAATTTGGGAAGCTATGGTTACATGTAAATACTGTTTCTTCTTACTTTCATACAGATGAATGACACGAATGATTTCTGGTGCCTTCTGATTGCAACAGACATACTGGAAATAGAATTTTCCAGAGTGCACAGGGTCGGTATAGAAGATGGATTTCTAGAGTACAGGAAATTTGCATTATTTCTCATTTCTGTATAAGGATTCTTTGGATAACCGCAGTATTTGCATCCATATTTTTTTATTCTTTGAGAATTAGCAAAAGTCTAAACTTCTCTTATTTAAATGTGTTTATAGAAGTCTTCTCTTTTTGAGTACATGATAGCATCCATCATTAGCTAAGGTAAAGGAGTGACAATATATACAACTCATGATCAGTTCTAACAAAATTCTGCAACTCTGTTTATTTCCTTTTTCTTAGGTTTCTTACACCCCAGCTTCAGTACGCTGCAGTACTCTCAGTCTTTCCGATTAATAAAAACTAGAGATATTTCATGTATGAATGTTTCTTTGCATGTGTGCATAGGCAAAATGAGATGTATAGTTTAATTAAGAATGTTGATATAAATTTTAACTTGAAGTGTTATTAATTCAGCTCCACTAAAATTAAGTTATGCTAACTTATACTAACTTTGCACTGCACCGTAATATATACAAAATGTTACATAGAAAGGTTACATTTTATCATTATTTCCTTGTATCATAATTGTCAAGTTATCCAAGAATATTGCAGTTAACTTCTCTGAAACATTAGTAGATGTAAGAATATCCATATTTGATACAGCATAGGCTAAAGTTAGACCAGCTAATTCTTATCTTATCAATCCACTGAGTAAATATTGCTCTTTGTTGAGGTGAATAACACAATTTATTATCCAATGGGATAAATCTTGACTTCATATATTGGCCTCCTGGGAAAACAATTCTTCATATACACTGAAATACAAAGTACACATGCGTCTGAGCTTGATCTTGTCTATCATAAGGATTAACACCAGGACTTCGAGGGAAAGCCTAACACAAAATGTTATTGTGGAAAGCATTGTACACACATTGTACAGTCTCACTTCTAGGGAAGGATTTCTTGCAATCAGCTGAAGGCATGTGCTGAAGGCATACTAGAGTGCTTGTCTGAATATAAGTAAAAGGGAAATTATTGATAAATCATATAAGTTGTACAAGATGAACAACAACTCTAACTGAAATTATTTATAGACAATTGGTATAAACATACTGGTAAATGCAGACTACTGCAAAAGAAGATGATATTAAAAACAGGCTGCGTGTTACAGTATCATTTCCAGCTAATTAAGAGAAAAATTATCCTTTTGTATTTAAAGTAACAATTCTACCAATTTGACACCCAAAGAAGTTCAATCAAAGAAATTAAACTTCATTACATTTGTACATTTTCTACAACTGTTAAAATAAATAGGCTGTAGCCTCATCTTGCCTAAATGAGGGTATCCATGACAAGCCATGTTACGGTTACAGGTATTCAAAACATACAGTTGACTAAGCATCAGAAGAGAACTATGGTAAAATAGATTTATTTAGTTAGCTAGGTTATCAGTCAATCAAGACTATGAAAAACTCAACCGTCTAAGGTCCTGTAAGGAATCTAAGCTGCTAAACTGAGATTTAGCTCTAAACTGTCATATATATCAACTGAAATGCTAAAAATCCCTCCTCCTCTGCACCCTACAGGAGCTGTTTCTTCACAAGAACTTGCTATTCCGCTTCAGAGTTTTCAAGATCCATAAATTTGTGTTTCTGCACACATCTAGATTTTTTAATAAAAATCAGATTTATCAAAGCTTGACAAACAATCCAATATTATCACTAAGAATTCCGCTGCCGACAAATGCTAGAGATCAATCCCTTGAGCTGCTTTGATTCATATGGCATATTTATTTTTTACCTGAAAATCTCCTGTGCTTCTACGATTCTGTGTTCTGTCTTTGTCTCAGGCTGTGGTAATCAGCGTAACTAGATGTCCTTGGGAACCAAAACCTACATGTTTGTCTGCTTGTAGAATAGACATTGTCCTCACACACCCAAGCACACCCAATTTCCACAGAAGGTACGATGGTAGCGGCTAGTATCAGGACAGTGGCTTCTTTCAAAAAGGTCAAGAAGTCAAAGCATGTCCACAGTAAAGTTACTCCATTTCCTGAGACAATTAAAGTCTGCACCTTTCACTGGCCTAGAGACAGCTTTAACTACTAAATTAATGTGTTGCCATATTTCCTCTGATTAAAGCCTTATTTTATGAGATGCTCTCGCATGCTGCTGAGATGCCACATCAGTCACAGTTCCAAATATTAAGCAGATGAGAACAGATACTGAGAAACTTCCTGACTGGGGCAGAATTTCAGCTCCTGTTTACAGAAATGTCTGTCTGAGTGAAAGCAAATTACTAGTCATAAAAACCCCACATTTTTCTTGCTGTGAAAAAGAAATGCAAATACAAACAGCATACGAAAACACTCCTGTGTATGCACCCTAGAGTCTTTATTCTCAGAGTAAAACTGTTTGAATGAAATAGGACATAGACTGGGTGAAAAAACATGTTTCTTTAGATAAGATCTAAAATTTCAACTGAGAGCACAGATAATCCAGTTATCTAATTTAGAAGTACATTATTCATTTCCTCAAACTGTCATGTGCTTAAGGATATACATAATAAATTTAAAGACAGACACACATCTTCACAGCTCACTGAGTTCATGGTTTTGCTTTCATGTCCAATTTATCATCTGAACCCAGACATGTGCAGAATTTGTCTTATTTTGAAATGTGTCAAAAAATGAAGAGTTTTATACAGCTTTAACAGTCATGGTTTTGTGCCTCCTGTCACGTACCATAGAGTATATTTCAGCACAAATGAAGCTTGGTAAATAATTATAAAAATTACTCTATCCACAACAGATTTCATCTAGGTCAACAGATTTCAACTAGGTCTCTCTCAGCCTGCAGCGTGGAAACATCTTTCCATTGCATAGTTAATATTCTACATTGTCATTCTCAGCATCTGAGATCCCATAAAAAGCTTCTTAGAGCTATTACATTTTATACAGAAACAAAGCTATAGTATTTCTTGCCCTTCTGTTTGCAAGATAACCTTCGTAATATAGGCTTAAAATTCAATAGTCCTTATTCAGATAAGAAGTGCTGCTCAAGTCAATGGAACTAATAATACAAAGTCATAACCAGGCTTATTAACATTTCATATAATCAATAAATGCTGATAAACTTTTTTTAAAATTTCTTTAGGGAAAAAAAAATCATCATAAATTTGAGTTAAAAAATCTCAGCAAATCTTTGCAAGTGAAAGAACAGAAGAATATAATAGCTGCTCTCTCTCCAACCCAAAATGTATCAAATGTAGTCTGCTGTTGCTTCAAAGGAGAGGGGCAGTACTACAGATATTGGGAGAGTGGGAGAGTGTGAGGCTTGAACAGAGGCGTTTCAGGCAGGGTAAGGTGCAAAAAAGGGGGAAATGAAAGTAACAAATGTAAACATTGACAAATGATGGCAAAAAGCTGAATTGACAATGTTTTGTAGAAACAGAAAGTTTGAATTACTAATATTATTATGCCACATCTTCACTGAACCAGATATCGCATTTTTCACACCGTAGACTACAGAATCGAAGTGGTCCAACACAGCACTTCTGTATTCTAAGTGATCCCTGCTACCTTCAATCCCGGGAAAGCCTGACATGGAAGAGCCGAAAGTGAGAGCTATAGGCCTTCCTTCAGTACCAGCTAAGGCAGCAAGCAAACACCTTCAAGGCAATAGTGACCTATAGGTGCTAGACTTAGCCACCCAGAAAAGGACTATTTTATTGGAAGCACATAGTTGCTTTCCTCTCAATCGGCCTTCAGTGAGGCTGCCTATGAAAACAAAACTTGCTGTATGCTAGGAGCACAGTCAGTCACAGGGGCTGAATTATACTTTGGGGCAAACCCAAGGAATTTCAGAAAATGAGAAAGTGGAATTTTTAGTATCACATTTAGCCGCTTGAAAATCTATCTGCGACTCCCACTTTATAAATATAAAAAATGAAGGAGCATCAGACAATTTGTCCCATCCAATTTCCTTGGAAATTAATGAGTGTCTGCCATAGTTTAACTCAGCAGCTGGCAACTAAACAATAGACAGCTACTCACTCACCCCTTTTCCCCGAGTGGGATAGAGAGGAGAAATGGACAAAAAGGGAGATTCGAGGGTTGAGATAAAGAGTTTAATAAGACACCAAAGGAAATACTAATACTACTAACACTGCTACTAATAATAATGATAATAATGATGATAATGAATATGTAATACAAACTATATACAATATAATTTTTCTCAACGCTCAATGGCTGATTCATGACCAGTCCTACAGCAGCGATCACAGAACCCCCAAATCCTGTATTTCCCCCAATAATTCAAACTCCCAGACAAGAGTATTCAAACTCCCAGAAAACAAAAAACTGATAGCCTCCTGCCTACTGGCCAGACCCATTCATAAACTGAGCATGACATTAATGGATTATTTACATTGGTCAGCTTGGGCTATCTGTCTGGCTCTGCTCCCTCCCAGCTCCTGCACACCTGCTCGTTAGCTGAATATGAGAAACAGGAAAAAGTCCTTGACTTTCTTAACTACCACTGAAAACATCAGTGTTATCAACATTCAAAATCCAAAACACAGCAGTTACTGAGAGGAAAAATAGCTCTATCCCAGCCAAAACTAGGACAGTGTCTTTCTTTTGACTTCAGCTGATTTGGTTCTAGTCCAACATCTGCTCATTCTGCCACTTTCACTCCTAGTTCTCCTTCCCTCTCCCTCACTTTTCACTTTCCCCAGTTTCTCTTCTGTCCGACCCCTCCTTCTGCTGGCAAGAAGCATCACACTTATAGAAGACAGTCTACATTCAGTCACAATCTTGAACATCATAACATGATAAATTGGAATGGTTTTATTTTGGTTAGTTATTTTTGCCTAAAATGTTTAGATGGAGGGGAAAAAAGGACTAAACTAGCATTCCAAGTTATAAGTAAAATGCAGGTATAGAACTATAATTTGAAAAAATACGAATATTTCATGTAATAAAGTTAACCTCCAGTCTTTAAAAGTTTAAGCCTATTTCTGTGATTCATATAGGAACACTGCAGGTAATTACTTGAACAAATTCTAAGGCTGAGATTATTTCAACATCCTGAATACTTGAATTGATATCAAATAAAACAATTTGGAAGACATCCAACCAGTGGGTAACAAAACAGTTTTCTGGAAAACTTCACTTTGAAAATCTATGCCTTATAATTAAGAAAGGAAGATCAAATCCTGGAAAGGACATACAATAGCCAGGATGTGCCATTCTCAGTGGAAACAAATTATTCAGTCTAAAGCAAATATTCAGGATGATAAAAATTGTCTGAATACATTGACTGGAGTGAAAAAATCCCACCAATTTTTACTGAATTATACAAAACAATAATTTTTTGGACTATTTTAGAATACAATCTGCAGGCTATTTCAACTTTATCATGTAGGTAACTTTTCAATTAAAATTTTAAATAAATAAATGAACTTTAATTAAGTCCCTTAAGTGAAAAAATTTTACTTAATGAAAAAAAAACCAAAACCACAATACAACAATTTCATGACTAAAGGTACTACTGTTTAAACCTTTTGAACCCCGAAACAAGTGATAGTCCTGAATTAAAATAAGCTCTTTGCATAACAGTAAATACTGTGAAAGTACTGATGATTTTACATCCAAATTCTTTGTTTCAGATAACATTAAGTATTCTACTATTTTAAGAAATTATTTGCTTTTTTTTCACCCTTAAGAAAACTGTTTTCTAAAAAGTAAGGTTTTAGTCCAGTGTGTCTTTCACCTCTGGACACAGTATTATGGTTACAGAATATATATTAATTACTACAATTTAAGTCTAAAGAAATACAAGTTTATCTTCTAGGGCAGTTTAATTGTAATATTTTTTCATCTTAATAATAAAAAAACCCTAATTTTGCTTTTTATCTTGTTCAATATTATGCTGTATATTTTGCTTATTATGAGCTACTGGATTAACAGGGAAAACTGCTTTCAGTCCACCTGACGAGTTACTAGCATAACATTGGAAGAATATCTTGGTATGGATTTACTCCAGTTTAAGTGCAAGGAAAATTTGTCTCAGTTATATTAAAATTAAGCTCTATTTGTCCAGTAAGGCCCAAATTCTTACCAAGATCTTTACTTAACATATGACATACAAGATAATATAAATGCATTATAAATTATGATAGATCACTTTTCATTATAAAAAACATTTTAAGAGCTAACTCTTAGAAGTAAGCTGGCTTACATCAACAACTGGTTCCATTCTGTTTACTTCCCAATTTACTGGTCAAAGTGAATTCATGCTGAGATTGGGTTATGGATAATTTCCTGAAGATTGAAAGCTATATTCTGCCATTAGAAGAAATAATCAGTGCCAAACTCTACCCTACGTTGTAAATGCTAGGTTTGAGTTACTATTTATATTCTGAACTTCTTTAGATGCTTTTGCTTGTTAAAATCTCCTGATTAATCTTCAAGCATTTGAAATGTTCGAAAATGGAAGGGGGAAAATAAAACAAATAAGAAATCATTTTTAACCCTGTCACAACTAAGAAATATATGAGAAGGTTAGTAGATCATTGAACAAACTGGGAACAAAAGGAGAAATTAAGATGATTTAGAACATTGCAAGTAATAAAAAATAAGTTTCAACAGGTTTTTATAACAGAAAAAACTGAAGGGATATCTACCAGCTATTAGTATAGTTAAACACACTAAGAAAGTATGAGGAGATATGTAACATGGTGGAATAATAGCATTGAACAGCTATTTTAAAAAACACAAATGATGAGGATGGTAACTGACACAAATCTTGTTGCTTCCATTTTCTTTGTTCTGTTCTAAACCATTTAACATCTCTTTAGTGTTCTTTTCATAATCCAGTAATACTAACTCTTCACAGTTTATGAGCCATGGCTATAATTCATATTTTTCCTCCTAAGGAAATGAAAACATGGTCTGCCAACAAATTATATAAACTTACTTACACACACTCCCATTTGGGGCTTAGTTATCATTGCTCACTTAGGGTTTGCGTGACATTTTGTAAGCATGTATTTACCAAGGCTAATACTCATCTGCATTGTCCCATCTACTTTGTAATATATAAAATATTTTCAGAGGTAGGAGATTTTAAGTGCCAGTGCTGATCACTGTGCTTTATTATGGATTTGGTCTAAAATCCAACTGGAAAATCATTAAAAGATCTTTACAATAATTATGCTACTTTTTTCCATTCTTTGTTAACATTTCAGTTTTAATCGATATCAGTAATTTTAAAATAAACCAGAAGTAAGCTACATAATCAGCAGAACTAGTGTCCTGTTTTCAGCTAGGATAGAGTTAATTTTCTTCCTTGCAACTGATAATAGTCCTATGTTTTGGATTTAGGACAAGAATAATATAGATAATACACTGATATTTTAGTGGATGCTAAGCAGTGTTTACACTAAATCAGGGACTTTGCAGCTTCTCATACTGCCCTGCCAGCAAGAAGGCTGGGGATGCACAAGAAGACAGGAGGAGACACAGCTGGGACAGCTGACCCAAACTGGCCAAAGGGATATTCTGTACCGTATGATGTCACACTCAATATATAAACTAGGGGGAGTTGGCTGGGGGGCTGGGATTGCTTCTCGGGGATGGGATGGACATCCATCAGCAGGTGGCAAGCAATAGTATTGTGCATCATTTGTTCTGTATATTCTGTTATTATTATAATCATAACTATTATTTTCTCTTCTTCTACTGTCCTATTATATTGTCTTTATCTCAACCAGCATTTTATTTTGTTTTCAATTCTCCTGTCCATCCCACTGGGGAGGCTGAGAACTGAGCTAGCAGCTGTGTGGTGCTCAGATGCTGGCTGGGGTCAAACCGTGACAACTGGGAACGTGTTCAAGGCCAGATTGAATGTACCTAGAGCTATATTGCTAAACAGAGAGACAGGAAGCAATATCAATGTTTGTACCTCTACATTACTTAGATTGCCTAATTGTTAGGTCTCTCATCTATGCATACTACATCTCGGTTTCTCAAGGAATAAATTCAGGCCCAACTCAAGGTATTGATCGCTCTAGGAATTGGTCTCAAAAGGCACTATGGAAGTGACTGCATAAGGGTGGCTTCCTCTGTCCCCCACAGTATTCCAGCAACATCCTAAAGCTTTACTCTCTCACATTCCCTCCTGCTACATACATCTACAGGTAACAACTACCCTAAAAGTCACACTAAATAACATTGTTCACATTATTCCTGAAGCTATGACCTGGAAAAAAAACCACTAAAAAATCATAATTACTTCTTTGGACCACAGTTGCAGCCTCTGGAAATCCAGGGGCACGTGATCCATAGCGAGTCTGAGAAGAGTTTATAGAGGCAGATAGGGGTCAATAGTGCAGCAGTAAGTGAGTTTGTACCCATAGGCCCCGGAGGCCAAGGATCAGTCCCTGAATCACTTTTCTTTGGCTTCAGAATCACAGAAAACAGCTACATTTGAAATGCGTTTGCTATCAGTGAGAGAGGGTGCGCAAATGATTCAGCCAGCTCATCTCCAAGGTACATGAAAGGACTGGTATACTGTGTTGATTTTCTTTTGATCTCCATCCATTTTTCTTCTGCATTGCAATTCTGGAAACTCACAGTAGTACCACACTTGCAACAGAAGCCAATGGGATTCTAGGACCCAGAGCAAAAGACATGTCAAAACTATCTGAACATACGGATATACTTCATAATGTAAACCTATATTAACTATTGGTACCTCTAGACTACTGTCCATATTTCTTGCATGCAGACATTGACATTACAAGCCACTAATAAGAGGACAGAATTTTGTTAAGGTCTACATTCAGAGTTAGAAGAAACAAAAAAATCCATATTCATGGAAGGTTACATTTCCTTCCTTCAGAAACCATGCAGCAGACCCAGCTGCTAAAGCAACAGTTCACAAATCTCCCTTATGGGATGAAATAGCCAATGCATCACCTGGGACTGGAAGAGAATTACTGCACTTCAGAGCAGGAAGTGTGCTACTCAGCAAACCACTGTGTAAATAGAAGTTACACATGCAGTGAAATTTTCAGAACTGAATCAATAAATTACTCAAATTTACAACTCTGCATCACCAGGAAGAATATAACAGTGAATCTAGCCACAGATAGTCTTCTTTATTTTTGTAGTCTTCCTATAAATCATGACAAGCTTCCTGATGCCTCAGCTGATGTCCTTATTATTTCATATGACCACATTTTATCATAAAGTGCTTATTATTATTTTTATGTGCAATATGCATGCTTTTATTTGGCTGGGAACTGAAAGTAGAATTTAGCATTGTGGAATACTCAGATTATTCTATTAATTAAAACTGGAAGTGAAGAGCTGCATCCATAAAATATTGTTCCTTGCAAACTTTTTCTTAGACACAGTGGAAAACCTGATTGATTACAGTTTATAATAGCAATAATCCCTGCAACATCATTCATTAGCACAGTTAACAACTAATTTGCTGGAGTTTTAACTGCCCTTGGCTTTACCTCAAGCTGTTCACAAATTGGCCATTAACTGCTGATTACAACTGATTTCTTAGGGCCCTTTTTAAAATAAATTTTATTTCATTTCAGCACCCACAGAGCTAAATTTTGATTTGGTAAACAAAAATAATTCTCTATCTTAGTGACAGACCTCTTACTCCTTTTTCTCTATGGGATGCCCTTTGAGGCGTGTATGGGGATGTAATCTTTATGGCTGAGGGCTAAAGCAAATAACCAAACCCCTGCTATTCTTTATTTCAAATTTTCAAGCGGTAGGGGAGCCCAAAAAGGAAGAGCCCTCTATTGACATCTAGTGGAAAGAGAGGAGACAGAAGAAATGCTCCAACAGGCAGCCTGCAGCTGATTTACTTGCAGACGTTATTTCTTTATGTTTGGAAACTGTTTCTGCTAATACCACAACGTAAAGAAACGTTTCTGATCATAAGAGTGCACAGGAGTGGTGGCCCTTTAAATGTATGCAAACTGAGTGGACAGCTAACCTAAGGCAATAACTTTCTGTAGCAGAGTACAAAAGTTACGGCCTTTATTAAAAAAAAAAAATGGAAGACTTTGCAGAAAAATGTTTCCTAAAAGCTAAAAGTTTAAGAGGTATTTGTAAACTGAGAAAAAGAGTCTGTTTAAGAATTACTTGTTACAGGGCTGCTGGTTTTCAGTGATTCCTGAATTATAGGTAAGGATTTATAAACACTAGGAATGCCTAGTAAAGCTTCTAGCAGAACTAGGAGTGGAGAAAAATGATAAGCAGGTAGCATATAACAAGGAGCCGTGAGGGACTGCCATTAAGAAAAATCTAGGTCACATCACCAGAAGGTCAGCAGTAGGGCTTTACTATGCAGCAAGACTGGCCAATCCCAACTGTGAGGTACATGTTACTGCAAAGGCAGAGAAAAAACAGTTGTCTTAGGATTTGCCTCATTAGAAAAAAAGACCATGAAATAGTAAGCAGTTAGGCACTGTATGTTATCCTCTTATGTACTTTCTTAAGTTTTCCTTTTCTCCTCAGATAAAATATTATTTTTTATGTCAAGCAATTCATATTTATGAATGAGGAAAAAATAATATCTGACTATGTACCGGAAAATTTATGTTCCAATGTTTGTATACATGGATTTAAACCTGTAAAAAAAATTGAGATTAGCCATTTGGTTTCAAATAACACCTGACTGAAGGGTTAGAAGGAATTCAAATTTGTGATGACAATAGTATTGGACAGTAGTTACATCATGAGACTGTTTTCTTTGCAGCTTTCTATTAGACTGTCTTTCTCCTCCACATGTCTGCATTGTTTTGCCCTTTATTAGCTCTCTGAAAGTGCTGAAATCTTACTTCCCTCCTCTACTCAGATTAAAATTACTACCTTTCCACCTATGCCCTAATTTTTGAAATAAGTACCTTCATGACTGACTCTATGTACCTATGGCTATACACGAGATTCTCTGTGAACAGCCACAAAGCCATCCCATTGTCATTCTTTACACCTTTCATTGAACCTTACTATGAGGCCTAGATGAAATGATATAGAAGTTATGCAGCCAGAGTCCCTGACTACAGCTTTAAGCATTAATCAGAATTATGTCATATTTTCTTGACTCTTTCCTTCTGTTTTGGAGATCTCTTTGTTTGGATCTTTATGCACTGTTCACACATGTCTAAAGTTGGAACTGGTTGTTACACATTTGCTTAACTATTGACAGAATGGGACCACGACCCAGGAATGGAGCCTTTCAGTAAACTTGCAAAACAACATCACAGAAATAATGCAAAAATCTTCCACCTGTAAGAAGTGGCCTAGATAAGACAAGCATGGAAGTGAAGACCACTGTTCTAACATGAAGCTAGAATTCATGTATTTCAACAATGTACAATTCAATGAAAATATTTCCATCATACACTGGTGTTGGATGGATTTGATATAGTTTTTCTCCTTTTAATTCCATCAGAGAAAACATTCTGGACGTAAGAAAAAAAAAAGGAAGATGAAGAAGAAGAAGCAGCAGCGAACATTACAAGTTGTGTTTTGGAATAAACATGACACTATGAAGATGAAATTTGCACAAAATGGATTAGTAACAAGAGTCAATGAGTAAACTGTTTTCATAGACTGGCTTACCAAAATTTCTTTTAGACTTTTTTCTTTTTTATACCCCCCAAAAATTGCATGTCAATAAAAATTGTTACTGTGATAAAAGTGCTTCACCGAAAGTCTACATATACATGTTTGTGTGTGTACATACATAAGAAAGAGAGACTGAAAATCCAATACTTTCCTTCCGGAATTATAAATCTGCATTTGTTGACATATACATATACACACAGAGGGGCTGACAGAACTGACTGAGATGCCACCACGCATGGAAGACTTTCATCTCGAGGAAAGCATGCTGATATTAGCTCTTGCTTTATTTGAGTTCCAATAATAGCTATTTCAAGACTTCGAGTAATCAGATAGCTCTGTCAAAGTCTTGTCACTCATTCTTCAGGGTAAAATATCTGTCTCTTGTTCTTCTTCTTCCAGTCAATACTCTGGTCTATTTATTTGTAATGTGTTTTCTTGACAGCTTTAGCCTCCTTCCATACAGCCTCTCCACCATCCTTTGTACATTTTTTTCAAAGTATCAAAGTTAAATGCATCACACTGTTCTGGAAAACCAGCATTAACTTTCTGTCCTCTAAGCTTTCATCATTTTCTCATCACATTCATGTATAGTATTCTTAAAATTCTCTATAACATTACTGCATGTCTGATTACCAATATTTTCCCTAAATCTTCTCTGAACCTTCACCTGTTCTTCACATTCTGAATGCTTCCTTTGTTCCTTTCAGAAAATTTCATATGGCTAATTTTTATACTAGTCTCTTTAGCATGAAACAATTTTCCATTTCCCACACACTAAGCAAAGTCTTTCTTCTCCTGCACACCTTTTGCTAAAAAAACAGAAAGAAACATGATTTCTTCAAAAAAAAGTAGGACTTCACCTCAGTCTAATCTGTCTTCACTTCTTTTATCTACAGATGGGCATCTCAAGTAAACTTGGACAAGTTTCCAGATCCTAAGAAGATCACAGGTAAAGGTTTGCTTAGGACCTGACAGTGGAAATCAAAACCTGTGTATATTATGCAGTGTATCATTAGCTTTAAGCTACATTCAACCCTGCCTAGACAAGGTGTAAGAAAGAACCAAAAAGAGAAAATTCTGGGAGCAATACAGAGTAATTGTCCAAACAGCAAGGGATTGGGTTAGGAAAGCTAAAGCCCTGGTAGAATTAAATGTGACCAGGGACATCAAGGGCAACAAGAAAAGCTTCTGTAGGTATGTCAGTGACAAAAAAAAAGACTAGGGAAAAAGTGGGGTCTTTCTGGAAGCAAACAGGAGACATGCTTACCCAGGATATAGAGGAGGCTGAGGTGTTCCATGACTTTTTTGTCTCAGTCTTCACCAGCAGGTGCTCCAGCCACACTGCCCAAGTTGCATCAGGCAAAGACAGGGACTGGGAGAATGAAGAACTGACCACTGTATTAGAAGATCAGGTTCAAGACTATCTAAGGAACCTGAAGGTGCACAAGTCCATGGGACCTGATGAGGTGGATCCATGGGTCCGGAGGGAACTAGCAGATGAAGTTGCTAAGACACTGTCCATCAGATGTGAGAAGTTGTAGCAGTCCAGTGAAGTTACCATTGACTGAAAAATAGGAAACATAACTCCCATTTTTAAAAAAGATAAAAAAGGAAGACCCAGGGAACTGCAAGCCAGGCAGTCTTGCCTCTGTGCCCTGCGAGACCATAGAGTAGATCCTCCTGGAAACTATGCTAAGGAAGATGGAAAATAAGGAGGTGACTGGTGACAGTCAACGTGGCCTCACTAATGGCAAATCATGCCTGACAAATTTGGTAGCTTTCCATGGTGGGATTGCTCATTGGTGGGTAAGGGAAGAGCAACCGATGTCATCTACTTGGACTTGTGCAAAGCATTTGACACTGTCCCACATGACATCCTTGTCTCTAAATTGGAGAGACATGGATTTGATGGATGG
>Ga0181612_131831_pt1 | contig 15031 bp, 13 predicted proteins | sample HoacroProtozoa21_FD_119630 | JGI IMG/M metagenome (GOLD analysis project Ga0181612, IMG submission 119630) | Hoatzin crop microbial communities from Cojedes, Venezuel. Combined Assembly of Gp0051906, Gp0051904, Gp0051908 | reverse complement strand
TTGTTGTGCCTGTGCCCGTTTGTTGTGTTCTGTTCACCGCCCCTCCCCCCGCCCCGCTGGTTGCGGCCTCTTTCTTGTCATTCTCCTCCGCGCGCCGGCGGGGGGAGGGGTGGCCGCGTGGCGCTTTTGTTGCCGGTGGCAACCGAAACCAAAACATTAATCTTATAATTCAACGAGACATGCCTGCATTCTGGATGTCAACTGTTTTGGCAAGTACTCAGTGTTGATGAAGGCAAAGTAATGCTTGTAGAGCGGATGGGAAAACTTAATATGGAGTCCATTACTCAGACTAGATATGATCCCTCCAGAAGGGTCTTGGAACTCTTAACAGATCTATGAAAACATCTGCTTAATGTTACATAGTAAAAAAGGAACTGAAACTCTTTGACTCAGAGGGAAGCAAACAGCGAACAAAACAAAAGGCAATATTATTGTGACCCTGTGTTCGAAAGGCTAACAAACTAGATTCATACAGTGTAAGTCTCATCCCCAATCAAAGGAGGAGGTAGTAGAATTAGGTAAGATCCATGTCAGAGTGACAAGGCTAATTAAAGCGTAGAATGGTATTTTTCTTCTTGGTGCAAGAATGGCATAAACTAGTATCACTTCCCAAACAGTAGAGACCTTACAGGGCAAAGAAGTGTGACAAATACCTATAAAAGCATGTGCAGCATGGAGAGGCAACTATGAAACCATTAACACTGTCTGCTAGTCTAAGAACAAGGAGGGACAGTCAACTGGAACTAGCAGGTGGCAAACTTTTAGACGAAAGTAGCGAACTATTCACACAGTGTGCAAGTGAACTGAAAAATCAGTCCTGCCCAGTGTTGAGATGCCCAGAAGTTCGCGGAGGTCTGAAGAGTGATTAGATAAATTCACAAATGAAAAATCCAACGTGTGCTGTAAAACACGTATGCTGGCTCAGGTGAGCTTTGAGCTCCGGCCTGCCAGTTGCTGGGGGTATCCTCCCACAGTGTAACGGAGTACTCGGGTATCCCTACCTAGGCATCTGGTGCTGTCAGAGAGCAGATCCTGGGCTAGACAGCCTCTGGTCTGTCCCATTACAGAGCCTGCAAGCTTTCTGTCCTTGTGACTTGGTTGCTAAATAAATATTCTTTAAACGCTCCAATTTTCGTTCCCTTACAGAACTCTTAAGGTAGGACACGTGTATACTAGAAAATATGCTGAGGAACATTCCCAGTGACTGAAGCAGTCTGGTGTGGAATAATCTTTATCTCTGATTAAAATCTCTCAATCTGAAAACAGGACAATTTCAAGTTGCCAGCTGGGAAAGAGCCTAGCTCATGTGAATTCTCAAACCATGCCCAGGAGTTTTAGGAGTTTGCTAGCTGGCATAGGCTAAAATCGTGCCAGAGACCATTTGAACAATTAAGCAATGTAGGCAGTTGCGTTCCAGTACCCGGGAGTGTTTCCAGGCGCTGTGTAATTTGCAGTTCCAGCCTGAGTGTTGCGTTTCTATCCAGTTTGAAGTACTGAACAGAAAGAAATTCATTTGCACAGTAGGGCTTCTCTGTGTGACCACCATAGCTACTGGTATGGCTCTTACAGGCAAGTCTCTTTGCTGATTTTAATGACCAAGAATAAAAAGTTCAGTTGGGTTCTTAAGCTATCTTAATCTTGCGTAGAAGTGAAAATCTAAGTGTTTTGGGGTCATTTGAACTTTACTGTGTTACCACCTGGGAAATCATTGGAGTTGCTGCCTAGAGCAAGGAACAAAATTAAGAGATGCTTTGTTAAAAGATGAAATGTAGAATTTGTGATTTTTACCTTAAAAGTAATGGCTACCTTTTCTTTTTAGACGATGTGTTCAGCAGTTGTTCAAATATATGCAGCAGATCGCAATGCCATGTGGTCAAAGAAATGCTGTGGTGTAGCTTGCCTTGTAAAGGACAATCCGCAGAGGTCATATTTTATCAGAATATTTGACATTAAGGTAAGCACCTTTGTTTCCTTTTCAAACTCTTTAAGCTTGGTTGTATTCATTCTCCATTTTGAATTGAATGAGTGTAGGTGGTTGTAGCTACAGACTCTCAGAAACTCTGAAGTGGTTGTGTTTTAAGCGGTGCAATTAGTTGCCCTTGCCTATTAATAAGCACTGTTTCTCAGGTATTCTAAGTTTAAATTATTTCATAAATGTCAGCTTTTATGGATGAAATAAATATCAGATACAATTTTCTTCCAGCTCACAGAAGCTGTCCTCTACACATCTGATTAGTCAAACTAGTGAAGGTTAGTATAGTGTCACTGATATGCATAGCTGTCAAAATTCTAGCGTGTGTCACTACTTTGGATGATTAACAAAATAGATGCTGTCTTCTGTATGGGTAGAAATAATCTTTTTGATTAGTGTGTTGGTGCATTTGAAAACTGCAGGGGACACAAGTTTTTTTTATTTTCCCCTCCGCAATACATGCATTCATAGTGAAGATCTTTGTCCTATTAGAATATTTCACTGGAGACAGTGTGAACTAAGAGATGAAGTGCCCAAGATGCATTTTCATAACAAAAATGATACTGAGAAGCATAAGTCCTGCTGACTTTGCTGAAACTTTGGAAAGCTTCCCGTTATCTCTACAGCCAGAAACAGCTTGTTATCTGTCAGCATTCAGTGCTTGAAGTCTCTCAGATTTGCTCAAGATTGCCAGGTGGCGTTTCCATTTGATTTTGTGACTTGGTCACTTGACTAGTAGAGTTAGTGAGAAACCTGTTCCTTGGGTGCTGAACTATAAAGCCATTTAAATACATAAAACTGCTTAAAAAGGTGAGATTTTTGTTCCCTTTCTGTTTTCAAGTCAAGCCTGAGATAACAACAGGAGACTGGAAGTCTCCTTTATTGCTGTTACCACTGTATTCCTATCACTGGTCGCTATTACTCCTCCAACTATCACTATTGCAGGATTGTAGAACTTGAAGGATGGTTTCTGAGAACGTGCAGGAATTTGAACTGAACACAGTGACCTTATGGAATAGTCTTCCACAAGTTCCAGTATATTTTGATTTTGATGGAGCTCATTTGTTAGGTTAATAGCAAGGTGGATATTTAACAACATGCAGCTTCCAACTCTTAATAGGTTTTATTGTGAAGAAGTTAAACTCTACAATTCGTCTAAGTTTTTCAAAATATGTTTTTTTTCTTCTTTTCAGGATGGGAAATTGTTGTGGGAGCAGGAGCTGTACAATAACTTTGTATATAATAGTCCTAGAGGATATTTTCATACCTTTGCTGGAGATGTGAGTCTCAATTTCTTTGAATACCTTTTTTAAAATGCCTTTTATTTAAACAGTACCTTCTTTTAATAGAACTGACATTTTTATTTGATTCTGTAGCTTATTTATAAAAGTACGATATTATCTGTGTTCCTTGAAGCTTTTTAAGCTTATTTATAATACAAGGTTTATTTGTATCTCAACTAGAAAGTTTGATCTGTAAGGTAGAAGCGTAAAATGCAGTTCTTTGTTTTCAACTCCCTTTAATAAAATTAGATTTTGACTTGCAGATGATCATAGAATCATCAAGGTTGGAAAAGACCTCTAAGACCATCAAGTCTAACCATCAATAATGTTTGTGAAGTACCATATATTCTTAAAGCACAAATTCTCCTCTCCCCTCTTTGATTTCAAACTACAAGATTCTGGTCAAATTTGTTAGCCATGATCTCTAGAAACTTGATTAGTAAGCAGACATTCCTAAGACAGAATGTTTCATTAAGATTTGGTTCCAAATTTATAGTGATGACTTTTTCTGATTATACCTTCAGAAGGTGTAAGAAGACATTTAAGAAAGCCTTTGAAACATTTTCTTAGTCATGGGTGGGGAAATATTAATGTTTTTCAGACATGTCAAGTTGGTCTTAATTTTGCTAATGAAGAAGAAGCTAAACTATTCCGCAAAACAGTAACAGATTTACTTGGACGACGGCAGAGAAAATCTGGTAAATATTCAAATTAATCTTAAATTCAGGCTTGTTTATGTTGTATTGGGGGGAGGCAGGAAGCTGCCTATGTCTGAAAGCTACTGGAGGTACTACTGCCATATTTATATCTAGAAGTAATTGTGTTACTGTAGTGTATTTCTTTTCTGTATTGTGCAAAAATATTTTTTTGAAATAATTTGATATTCCTTGCTGTAAATTCTTTTGTAAGCTGAGACTCCAAGGTTGTGGTACGTGAAAATATAGATCAGGAGGAAGCAAAAATGGTAAGCTGTCAGTGGGAAAACTGGAAATCTTTATGTAAGCTGTTTTCACATTTGGCTAAACCCTGTTTTAGCTCTGGGCTGTTTATAACTGATTTGTTTAAGTTCAGTCCAAGTGGGTTGTAACAAAGATTTTACCATCTGTTATGTTCAGTAGTTCATGTGAATGAATTTTTGGCATTGGTCCAGCGTTTAGTAGAGAAATATCTTTTATTCAAAACTAGTGGTCTTTGCAGAGGCCAAGAACAGAAGATGTAATGCCTATACTGTCCTTAGCTGCACAGGACAGTCTGAAGCACAGCATGCTTCTTGCCAGCTGCAGGATGTCTGGGGAACATGGTCAGTGTTTTAAAGGGAGCTCAGGCTTCCTACAGATCTTGTCTTGGTCCTTTTCCATGGAGCCCATGAACAACTTGCCTGTCTGACAGACATATGTCCGTGAAGATGGTGGTGATACCAAACACAAGCTTTGATCACAGGGATGTGCTTGGGTTTGCTGTAAGCTGTAGCTAGTGTGGACTTGTGTTCAAGCTGCAGGATCTGTTTCTGTAGTCCATTCTGGAATTGACTTGCTCTAGCAATGCAGTGTAGACTAATGTAAAGGGAGGAAGCCCTCACCTTGGAGTGCCATCCTTGCAAGGATGCTTGGGAACTTACGTGATCTATATGTATTCACTTGGATTTCATTCAAGTGTGGCGACTTAGGTGCAGAGCATTTGTTGCAGAAGCTTGAATGGCTTCTTTAAGATTCCCTCTGCTCAGAATTAGAGTAAGTTCATAGAGTTTCATGAGAAGAAGTGAGATCACTAAGAAGTGGCATTAGTAACATTTCTCATACTTGTTATGTAAAAGTAATCTTGCACCTGCTTGCATCTCCTGTTCCTGGCGTTTCGCTCTATTACATGTCTGAAGCACAGTGCCACAGTGTACAGAGGTGACTTGGGAGGAAATATGTTTGAATTATTTGCCATAGCAAACTCTGAATATCGTGGTTCAGTCACACCTTCTGTTTACGGGACAGAGGTTTGCGTCTGTCCTTCCACATAGAGGTTTTTTTCACAGGACCACATAAGTTTTTCTGGTTTACTCTTTGGGCTAATATCTTGGTTTGTGTGCTCAGGCTAATATTGTAGCATGAACTTACTCCATACATTGTCTTTTAACAAACAACAACTCCCCCTCCCCAAATACAACTTGAATGCAACTGTAATTAAAAAAAAAACAAAATTAAAAAACCCAAACAAAAAAAATCCCAAGGGTTGTTTTTCTTGTTAAGAGCTGCAAAACAAGAACTGAAAACAACCATGAGATTCCGTAGTCGAACCACCAGATGGAGTTCTGTATTTGTCATTGATGTGACTGTATCCAATTGTGCTTCTAAAATAACAGGATTTGCACTTGCCCAAGCCAAAGCTGATCTGCTGTTGGTGCTTATATATTTATTTCTACAGAAATGCTTATATAAAAGATACATTAATTTATACATAGGTTTACATATAATAAAATGATATACAAAAGTTGTATATTATTTATAATGTAGATATAAATTGTGTGTGTATTCCAGTGCGCATTAACTTCTCAAACACAGAGGCAATAGTCTGGTTGTTTTGATGCTTTTTTATTTTAATGGGATTTTTATTTCCATGCCTTCCAAAATACGTTGAATTTCATATCAGTACCACCTGACATGCTTTCAACTGAAATGAGTACTCTATGTGACCACTTAGCAGCCTGTTACGCCATTCAGGGCTTGCTGGGAGTCTTATGGAAAGCTTATGTTGGGAGTCTTCCAGGAGTCTTATGGAAAGCTTATGTTGTTGGAAGGTAGCAAGAACAGCAGTTCTGGCTCATGAAACTGTGTCTTGGTGCCGAGACAAGTACACAAAATATTGTCTAACAGCTGCAAGAAGAGGCAGTAGTATTCTGCGCTTCCTCACTTGGCATGCAGTGCGCTCCAGTATACAGACGACTCCTGAGTAAGTGCATCTGGAGGTCAGAGAGGTGAAAGTTTGGCTCAACAGAATGAGGGAGGAAGGCAGAGAAAGAATTACTGATGGGTTGTCTTAATCTGTTTAGTATCAGGCTGGTTTTCATCTAGCTAAATTTGATTTTTAATTATTTTTCTTAAAGTCAATAAAATTTTTAACCTGAGGTTAGGAAGAAATTGCTATTTAATTGCTCTGGTAGACTTGTTTAAATAATCTCTCCATTTACTTCTTAAACCAGTCCCAAATAGTTCCCCCAGTAAGCAGGGTGAACACAGTGTTTCTGTTCTCTGTGCCTGTCAGTGCAGTACATTGTCACTTTGGGTATTGTTGCATGTGGGTACCACTAGTTTTTAGTTTTATTGTCTTGCCTCAGAAGTGTTAATGTGTGTGCACACACAAGTGGCCTCTCCACATGCTGAGCACTCAGCCATTAAGGGGCTGCAGAGACTTGTAAAACGGAACCTTTTTCTTAACTGCCTTTCCAAGGTAGGAGGCTTCTTCACTCTCTTTTATGGACTGCTTGTAGCTCATGGGTGGGAGCTCTGTTAGCCCTCTCTGAAGCTGCCTTTCTCCTTCACAACCTTTTAGCTCCGGATGCCCTTCCTAACACACTTCATAAGCTCCAAGCTGGATACTAAGTATGGAGAGCATTTTTTTGTGTATGTGTGTCTTTGATCACAGCTTTTGGTTTTGATGCCTGGGAGACAAGGGCATCTCTGAAGTGCTCATCTTGTGCTGGATTCAAGTCTCAGCAGAGATCAATGTTGTTTCCAGGAATACTTATTGAAGGGAGCTGTGTTTTTCAGAAGTGAAAGTTGGTGAAGTTGATCTGGTTTAGACCAGTAGACATCTCCATTTTCAAAAAAGAAGTCCTCCAAGCTCCATTCAGGTTGTCTGCGCTTCAGAGCAGGAGTTTGTATTTTCTGGTCAGCAGGGGGAACCACAGAAAAGCAGATCTAGTGTTTTTGGGCCACAAATTAATCTTTTATATACCCAGCAAAAATTACAGGAGGTGTTTAAACTGTCTTGCTTTGTTCTCCACTGTCTTTTCTCTTGAACTCTTCTAATGAAAATTGTAATGGATTCCCATGATTTGGCCCAAGGCCACTTAACACATGCTTATGAATACCTCCTGCTTTTGCCAGCTTCCCATCCTGTGCCAAATGACTTGCCATCGGCCCTGCACTCTCCTTTGCTGTCTCTGAGTTGTTGAATAAAAGTCTAATTATGTTCCAGAAGCTGAATTTGGGTTTGTTTGGGGTTTTTTTTGGCAGTGCAACATCAGTGTTTTCTTGAACAGAATATTCTAGGGAGAGAAAGCACAGTATTTGGCCAAAAAGCCTTTTTTTGTTGGTTTTTTTTCTGTTTTTCCTCCCCTCCGACGTGATATCGTTTGCAGAGGTTCTCCACCTCTGTGCCTGAAACAAATCTGTCTTTAGAAGGCTTGCTCAGCCAAAGTTGATTGTGAAGGGGCTTTGGTCCCCTTCCTCTGAAGGTTTGATGACTGATAGGTGCTTTATTCCTACCTGAAGATCAGCTGACTGATACAACGTTGGCTTGCCTTGCACACTTAGGATTGTAGATATTTCTCTCTCTTTTTTTTCTTTCTTTTTTTTCTTTTTTTTTCTTTCTTTTTTTTCTCTCTTTTTTTTTTTTTTAATATTGCTAGGACTAGATCAACACAATCTGTGGGAGGGACCTTCTCTCTTGCTCTTATGTTTTTGTCTGGAAAAATGTAAGTTAGCAGTTTTTGTGGGACTTGCTGAAGAGTGAAATGTCTGTTACAAATTCTTGCTACAAAACCCTTGGGAGACCGTGTTAGATTTCAGATGCTCCAGATCAGAAAGGGGGGGATGTAGAACCTTCCTTACAGAGCCAGGTTTTTTGGTGCTTATGAATACCAAAATTCTTAAAAGAGTCTGTGTGTAGGTACACAAATAGTGTAACTGTGTACTGGGGGTTTTGAAGGACGGTTGTAGGGTAGGGAAGAGTTATTTGTGGTGGGTTGCAGGATAGGTGCATGTGGTGGGTAGGAATTAATAGTAAGTGAGGGAAATCTGCTTTAAAGGACAACTTAGTATTATAGTCTGAGAGAACTGAGGTGTGAAATGTTTACAACTATGTTTTAAATCATCAAGCCAAATTCTTTGTGGTCTATGAAACAGTTTGCCATTGTGAATAGAATACCAGGTTAGTACTGAGGAGGTTGTAGTTCTGTTCCACATTATTGAGTTGGCTATTGGATAAAATAGAAGTGTCTTGCCCCTCTGTGTCATATTTTCTTTGCATAAAATGAAAAATAATTGTATTTTAGGTTCCGGGGGAGAACAGCACTGTGTAAAAGCACTAATGATATTTTGAATAAAAATGAAGGAAGAGTCTCATTCAGTGGAAACCAGAAAGTATAACGCTTCAAAAATCTTGCTGTGATACGTTGTACCAAAACAGCTGCTTTTTTTAATATTTTGCCTTACTTTTGGTTTCAGACATTTGGACTCCACTCAATAGCCATTTCCTTATGCTCCTACTCAGTTTGCTCACTTGAAATCGGTGCTTATTACCCAAGATTGGGTTTTTATTGTTCTTTAGTGCTTTATTTCAACTCCACAAGTAGACTTTAAGGATATTAATAGATCCTTATTTTATGAGTTCAGGGTCGTTGAAAGCTTCACTAGAAACTAAAATTTAGAATGATTTTTTTCCTGTGATATCTGTGAATAAATAGCTCTTTTTTTCTTTTTCAACAGAAAAAAGACGAGACCCACCAAATGGTAAGCTTTTTTGCATGAATCACTGCATTTTATTTTTTCCTACTACTGTCATGTACTGTTTATGTATAGCTTTGTTTTGGACTTGTTCAGAATAGTTGTGTGGTGGTAAAAGCAGTAAACTCATATTCTAGAGGCTAGTATATTTGTTTTGTTTCTGATTTTTGGTATTTGTTTAGTTGTAGCTTGAAAGATTTGTGGCTTAGCTGGCATTTGTAAAGAATGTTTCTGGAGAAGCATGTTTTGTTGCAAATAGAACAGAGGCCCTTCAGCTTAAACTGAGAAGAAAACTTTGTACCTTGCATTTGCTGCTTGGTCTTCAGAATATGCATATATAGGATGACTACACAGAAATGAACGCTGAAATTATAAGTTACCCTCTTTGAAGGCAGATGTCACGATATTGGATTTCATAAAATGCCCATAAAATTTCAATTTCACTGTGTCCAACTAACCATGTGACATAGCTTTTTGGTCATATGTCATATGTTTGTCCATATTAAATTTTTTTTACATGAAGGATTATTTGAATCTATTTGCCTCTTAGGAGTGCGTCTCACTGGCATTAAGATACAGGTTCTTTAGGAGATCCTCTCATTAAATTGAAGGAGTCAAAACTATGTATCAGTTTGATCCAAATCTTTTTTTACCATCTATTCTAAAAGCAAGTGAAAAATGCAGATCAATGATAATTCAGCCTTGGAGTCTATGTAGTTCTGAATTCACACTGAAGTTAAAAAGTGAATTCTCCTGTGATACTTCTGTTGGTGATCTAGATCATAGGTCATATCACTGTATCTGTTAGCTTGCTGCTTGAGCAAGGGTATAGTCAACTGGTCGACTGAGGTCCCCTTACGGCATGAGGAGATAGTCTGAAATTTGTACTGAAACATCCACGCATCTCGGTAGGTCATCAAAATGTAGGTAATCCTTAACTAATCCTGAATTATGGAAACTACTGATATCTTTTGTATCCTGAAAAAACCCCACCGCCACCACCATGTGGAATGCTGCTCAAAAAAATCACTCTTTTTTTTGTAAACGTGAAGTTTTGAGGAAGTTCAAACAATCAGCAGTTTAGACAGGGCACTTTTAGTATCAATTCCTTCAATGGGACTAGGTTGTTTAGTTTTGAAACAATCGTAATAATACCATCCATGACTATTACCAGCCTTTCTGAGCTTTCAGCAGGTTTTAACTGTTCTGCCTTTTGAGTGACATTTGCTCCTGTAAACTCTGCATCCCTAACAGCAGTGGTGACTGTGTAGTGCCACCTACTACAAGGAATTTAGCCTTTATCTGTGCTGTGGATGTTACCAACAGTAACACAAGCGATTTGTTTGTCTAGTGTGCTGTCTGTGATTAAAATAAGATTTAAGAAAACTAAGCCTGTAAAAACTTTTGTGCTTAAAATAGTCTCCATAACTCATCCTGTAAGACCTCAGGCAACATTGTTTTTTTTTTTTATTTTTGAGAAAAATACTCTCATACTAAACTTGCACTCGTTGGTCCTATGCCCTTATCCTGAATATTATGTGGAAGACATAAGTTTATACCCAGTGTTTTAGGTTTATACTCACTAGTCAAAGCTCTGAGCATCTATGGTTTTTAGTGAACTCTTTCCCTGGGACATCCACGTACTCTTTCACAACGTGTCCATTTTCCTTTTCTGATTCCGTCGAATTCTGTAATGCCTGGCTTCTCTGTTGGCAAAGGGTTAAGTGTGGTCATGCCCTCCGTAGTCACAGGTGAGACCTGGTCTGGGTATGGGTTATAGCCTCAGGTGGTTGTATTCTATAGAGACTCTGCATTTCAGTGTTTGGAATTCAGACTACAGCAGATATATACTATCAGCATGTAACTGGGGAAAAAACCCAAACCTGTGGATGATCAGCTAATTTTTGTTCTACTCTCCATATGAAGGCAGATTCTATCATGGGGGAAAAATAAGGAGCACCTGCTTTTTCATGCTGGGTATCAATGCATAACTACCTTTGAAACTGAAAAACAGGAACAGTCACATTTCTGTACTCACGTGATCCATGCTTGAAATACTGTGAGGAATTTTGTCTTGGGCTTGTTTGGGATTTTCTGCATATGTTGAAGCAGCATGGAAGAAGCACTTTTTTTGTATGACGTTTTCAATGGTACGGATTTAACTTTTTTTTTAAAGAATTGCAGGATTAAAATCAAATTGGCATTAACAGTTATGTAAAATGTATTAGTCTGTAATTTCCTGGGATTTATGTTCTACTCATTTGTAATAGCTAGGTCTCTGTGCAAATGAAGAACAGTTACCGTGGTTGAACTGACCTCTTAGTGGAGTTCTGGATGAAAGAATTATTTCTCAGAGAATTAGATTTTGAGGGAATCTTTTAAGAACCATGTGGCAGAATTTTGTTTCAGATGTTAACGAGAACAGTTTGTGTTTATTGTAGGGCTGTCTGCAGTCTGGGACAGATGCATAGAGAGGTTCTAAATAAAATACAAATAATTTCATAGAATTAACATTTCAAAATGTTCTGTACTACATTTTCTGGAACTCCTTCTGAAGATGTGACAGATATTGATAACAGTGGATGCTTAAGACCGCTGTACTGTCAGGTACTTCCTAAAGATGAGCTCTATATGCCTCTCTCATCTTCATTTATTGAACTGTGTGCATCCGATGGGGAAGGTGCATGTCTTATGATGGGAAAAATTTTACTGGATATAAATATGGCAGTTCTGGAAGAGTACAATTCTTTCCAAGGTTCCTTTATCCCTCGTGGATATCTAAGGTGTAAACCTGACGGTAAGAAAAATTTTCATCTTTGAGACTTAGCTATGAGCTCTGGTATGAATATTATTATATCAAGAAATTAGTGTCAGGCTGTCAGTCCTTAATTTCAGCTCAGCTGAATAAAATTTCAATTTGCAAGTGGCTACTGCTTTAAACGGTTAAACCCATATGTGGTTACTTAGGATTTTACATGCAGAAAGGTGTAATTTCAAAGACTGCTAAGAATTGTGAGAAGAATATCAAGAACTTCAAAGAAGCGCTAAGGTACATATTTCTTTTTGAACCTGAGTATAGCTTTGGAAACTACAAATATCACTGTAATGGTGAGAAGAATATAATAAGTGATTGAAGTGAAAATGAACTCTTAGAGTATTTTGGGATTTGTTTTTGAAATTAATGAAATTAAGACTGTTACTTTCAATTAATCCTGAAGATTTACTTAACTCCTCTTGTTAAATTTTGGGTTCATAGTATTTGGCAATTAGTGAATTAATGCTAACTTCAAATGTAGCTTTAACAGTGGAAACTGTTTTGCTTCCTTGCACATGGTCAGTTTGTTTTTTGGTATTCTCAAAAGGGCAGCTGTCTAGATCATAACGTTTCTAGATCTAAGCATTTCTGCCTAGCAGCAGACACTTTAGAAATTCTTCCTGCAGTTTCAATGCAGTTTTAAATCTTGTCCTGTAAGACTGCTACAGGAACACAGGAGTTGTCACATGCTTTTAGGTTAGTTTTGTCTAGCCCGGTGTCATGTTTCTGTTCTTGTTTCTTGTTCTGGCCAATACTAGGTGTTTCCTGCTGAGGTGTTAACCTGCAAGTCAGCTAAGTTATCTATTGTATTGTCTCCTTCTCCTTTCTGATGTGGACTGTGGACTGTGAAACCTAAGTCTTGTTGGTCCTTTCAGAATGCTTAGAAGAACTTTGAATTATCCATACAAAATGCAGTTACGAAAAAATAATGTCACAATAAGGTTCAGATTTATCAAAGTCTAAATAGACATTTTTATCATCTGCCTAGTAAGACTGGATGCAATAAACAATTGGTTTTCTAACCATTGGTAGTAACTCAGCAGAGTGGAAGGTGCTTGTCAAACTATTTCTGGTCAAACTGATCTTAAATTGACTGGTCAGTTCCAGTTTCGGAAGAATGAAACTACTTAATCCTTTTGACAGGTTTCTTTAAAAATACATGTGAGTGTGTGTATATATATATATATGAAAAATGCATAAACTGCCTCTTAGTATTTAAATACTACTATCACTTATGTCAAGGGTTATCTTCTGTTGAAACTAAAAAATAAAGTGGAAAATATGCTAGGTACATTTGTTTGCTAGTATTACACAAGCAATGTAATAGTAAAATGCTGGAATTGGCAGGACTATAATTCAGATGCATTTTCAATAATGAGAGTAGTAATTCAGAATTGTTTATAATGAAGAACAAGGTTTGAGAATGTAATTCGTAATTGGAGTGTTTAATTTCTATTTCTGGTGCTGTTTTCACTGTCACTGCTCTTCAAGCTTTGTTTCATATCTGGGACTTGACTTTGCAAACCTGTGAAAGAGGAAGAAATAAGAAATCCTGAATACTTCCATAGATACTGTCATATATTTGAAGACAGTAGTGTGTCCAGAGCAGCCTTCCAAAGTTCTTGTGATATTCTAGTTCTGTGCGTGATGGGCAGGGAAAGTATTGCCGCTTGAGGCTTACCAAGCAAAGGTTCCCTCTTCTTTAAGATCGGTTAACGGTGCTGCCAAGGTAATGGCGTGGTGGAGGTTACTGGTTACGGCACTCTCTTCTTTAATCTTGTCTAAGATTGTAGCTATGCTGTATCTTAATTTCTCTTTCCATGTGTTCTGTGCACATGAAAGCTCTTTGGTATAGAATTGCTTTCTTTGCCAAATTTGCAAAAATCAAATTCCAGTTTAGAAAATTTTTCTGCCATGGCTCTGCTCTAGCAACATGATTTGTTTGGGTTTGTGGGTTTTTTTTTTTGTCTCCAGCAAATAACTTAGTTTATGTTGCTGACATCCAGAACCCAGTCAGATGCATGTGGCATGTAGAACTGTGGCTTCGGTACAAGTGTTTTTCCTTAAACATAGCTTTATTGAGACACAACAGTAAAAATCCTGTACTTCATCTTCACAGGCCCGAATCTACCGATGGCAACTGTTGATATCAAAAACCCAGAAATTACAACTAACAGATTTTATACTCCACAAGTCAACAATATTTCATACACCAAAGATAAGAAGAAAGGAAAAACTAAAAAGAGAAGATTGACAAAAGCAGATATTGGAACGCCATCTAATTTCCAGTAAGGACTTTTCTGAATTTGGGTTTTGGTTTTGATGGTGGTGGTGTTTGTTTTGGGGTTGGGTTCATTTGGGGGGGGGCAGGGTGTCACTTGCAAATGCTCAAGACAAATGTGTGACTGCTCTGTGTAACATGAACTACAGTGGATGCTAGCTGGAATGCTGCAGGGTTTAAAAGCAACTTAGTTTATACACAGGTGAGGAGTTTACTGCAACTGTAAACAAAAAAAAAAGTGACTTACTGTCCTAAAATGGTTCAGAAAACAATGTAGTTGCATAAAAATGTCTTACTGAAGTGGCCAGCTCAGTGCAGATGTATATGTGTATATGTAGCCTCAATGGTCAACTTTTTAACACTGTTATTCTTGCAGCTGTGCTTTGTCACACAGAATATACACAGGCGGGTCCTGACTTGTCATAAAATATGGCAGTGTCATTTCTGCTGTTATCTCTGACTTTCTGTTTACAAACTTACTTATTCTGATATATGGGCTAATACCCGTCTCTTGCAATGAAAGTATGGCGTGCATGTATACAGCTCTGGGGAACGGGTTGTTTTTTTCTACTATTGTTTCTTATGTATCTTCAATCTTTTAGAATAGTTATGATGTATCATTTTAAGCTTCACTTTCATGAAACTTGGGTTTGGTCAGTTTACTGAATTAATTACTGTTTTCCTGAACTGGTATTTGGTATTTCAATCTTCTTCCTTTTCAAATAAGCGTACTTTATTTACTAAAGGAACAGGAATTTAAAGAGCTTGAGTAAATGTAGTGAAGTGGGACAAGGGGCAATGGGCACAAACTGAGGCACAGGAAGTACCGTCTGAACATGAGGAAGAACTTCTTCCCTCTGAGGGTGACGGAGCACTGGAACAGGCTGCCCAGGGAGGTTGTGGAGTCTCCTTCTCTGGAGATATTCAAGACCCGCCTGGACAAGGTCCTGTGCAGCCTGCTGTAGG
>Ga0181612_141337_pt1 | contig 15033 bp, 5 predicted proteins | sample HoacroProtozoa21_FD_119630 | JGI IMG/M metagenome (GOLD analysis project Ga0181612, IMG submission 119630) | Hoatzin crop microbial communities from Cojedes, Venezuel. Combined Assembly of Gp0051906, Gp0051904, Gp0051908 | reverse complement strand
AGCATATATAATTTTGCTATAAAATCAATAGTGTTTTATATTTTCTTATTAAAGAATATAGTCAACAATTTTGTCTAAGCAGGGCTATCTTTTGATGATGTTCTAGGGCTTCTATTATGCAGAACATCAAACTTCAGGGCCCACTTGATTAATATATACTTTTTCTTCCAGCAACCTCAGTAATTATAAAACTTTTCCAATTTTTTTTACTCTACACTAAAATACATTAATTGAATCAACAATGTGCATGTGTGTTAGACCAAAAGGTGTTGAGTGACTAGATAAAAGCCTTTTTTACCTATAAATAGCAGTCAGTTGGCCGACTGACTTTCTTCTCTTCACATAAATAAAATCAGTAAAGGCTAAACTGAATACTGTTATTAAAGACAAAAATTGATGCAGAAATGCTTGAGTGCATATAGAAAAGAACCAAATTAAAAATAGTTTTCCTTTAGCAGTATGTACAGCATGGCATATCTCAAAACATTTAATAACTTACTGTATGTGCATTAATAGATCAATATCCAGAACACACTTGTTCATAATGCATTACAGATGGCTCTCCTCTAATTATTTACATATTGCTATAGGAAGGCTATGATGATTACTGCTTTGATGGTACTTTGAGTTACTGTTTTGATGACTCTGTACAACTTTGAAGAATTTCAAGGTGATGCTGCATCCCACTTACAAGTCCTCTCTTGTTCTTATATACGTGCTTAGCATACGAATCGGAAGATTTCTATTTGCAGGTCTGACACTAAGTAAACAACAATCTATATCGGACAGTCTAAAGAATATATTAACCTATGCTTCTTATTCATTGTTCATAGCTGACCAGTCAGCTTAATTACATGAAATGTAAGAACTATTTCTCTGCTTGCAATATTTGTATTGCTTTCTTAAGTCTTTGTGAGTAGTTATGCTCAACAACTTTTCAAAATGTGTCAGGAATAAATCTCACGCTAACCCTCTGACCTACCCTGTTCTACTGGAATGACTTAAAAAAACATTGATGGAAGCATCAACCTTCGTAGATTCATTTTCTCCATCCAAAATCTTGTTTTTTATAACAAGAGATAATTCAGAAGACAAAATTACATTATTTAATGCAATTGAAAAGGAATAGCAATGTTATATTTATCAATAATAACATAAACAACTAATTTATACATTCAAAATAATCTTCCAAGCACATACAATTTTTACTATACCATTTCCATTGTTTAGATGTAACTATGAAGTCAAGTTAAATTTGCATACTCTTTTTTGATCTTCCTGAAGGAAGAATGATACAAATCAGATGAGTGAAGCACTTCAGAAACGGTCTTGCAGGGGTGGAAAAGACTTTTTGTAGTTTAAAGGTGGAAGCTGGCTTCTGCAAAAACTCTTCCAAATTACTTTGTTCCTCTGAGTCAATTTAATCCCTTGGAGAGAATATCTTCTTCAGTGACCTCCTTGAACCTTTGTGACCAATGTAATAAAACACTAAAAGACCTAGAGATTAGAAAGGAGAGCCTTGAAACTAAAAAGAGTGTTCCTCAGGGCTATAAGTTACACCAAGAGAGTGAGAATGAATCCCAGTGGGAAGGGAAGATCCTGTATCCCTACCATCAATTATCTGCTTCGTAATCTACTCCCATTATAATTGTAATACTTTCCAAATGCAGCTCTCCTTTCTCATGCCTGCAGCAATGCACATTGTTCCCAACTGACAAAACCTCTCTTTGTTTGGGAATAGCAAGCTATGTAAACTGCACAATAGTTTTTAAGAAAAGAATCAGATCTTTGTTGTGTTTATGCTACACAATTCTCTCCCATGTTTTATGCAAATGATTTGCCCATAGAAACCGCATGGATGTTCCAATAGCATAACTGAAGAAATATTGGTCTACATGTCTAAAAGCTGCTTTACCCACTGTACGTATCTTCATTAATTATGCTTGTTCTTCCCTGTTATTTAAAAATAAAGAAAAACAATTTTATTCTCGGGTGCAACTGAGGACACCAAAGGCTTGCTTAGAATTTTCCACGAGAATCATTTTGACCATAGACAAATACAGTGCACATGTTTAAAAGAGGAGGAATATGTTTATTCCCACAGATCATGCAGCTCTCCTCCACCTTACACGAGCAGCATTGTCCATTGGTATAGCACAAGCTGCAAACTACGCTCCCGCCCAAGCCGGTCGGAGGCTCTGCAGTAGTCTCCCCTGCTTTACTGCCTGACCATCCCGTGCCACACTCTGCCTGAGGCCAGAAGACAAGCTCTTGGGGCAGGGGCTAAATGCTGTGGTCTCTAGCTGCGGAAGACCCCTCTCATCCTGCCAGGGTTGCTCTGGCTCTTTTACTGTGTTATCACGCTGATAACAGGGCATTTCCCACAGCCTTGTGGTCCTGGGGCCTTGAAAAATACAGATCAAGAGAGTTTTCCGAGAAGGTAATAAGACGTGAAATGCACATCTGTAATTTCACAGCAAAGTCAAATTGTATTTTATGCCTATATTTTACATGGCAATGTATAGTGTACACCAATTTTAGCGGCTTTCATTGGGTTTTGCTCATGTTTTTTCCTTTTCCCAAGGGTGCAAAATTACTAGAGCACTAAGACTCCTTCAGCTGGCATTGCTGAGTACTACCTTTGCTAAAGGCTAACTCCTAAGTTTATGAAGTATTATTCAGCAATGGCTCAGTTGTTAATGTAATGCAAGAAAGACTCCTAAAAAGAGAATGAGGGCTACAGTTTATGAAAAGATTTCTGGGAATTGGGGAACAATTACCATTCACTAAGACACTTGCCTTGCCAGCTGCACACATATATTCTCTCTCCGTGAAGACCTTAATCCACAAAGCTGAAACAATCTTTCAGGAAAGGCCAATGTTTTGAGGGGTTCATCGTTACAAAGGCAAGCAAGATAATCAAGAACTAGTCACTTATAATAAAATTTTTAGTAATAGACACACTGTTTCAAATCAGGAATGTTTCTAAATTATTTCTTAGTTATTCAATATCCTTCTTCTTTGCTTCGACTTTTTTTTCCCAAAAAAGTATTTGGGTGAGATTTTATGTTTAAGCTTTGTTGCTTAATTTGCTAATACTTCTAAAACACAGAAGAAAAGTGGCAATAGAGTAATCATTTTACATTAAACAACAGCAGAAGAGTAATGAAGTGGAATCACAGTGTTCAAATCCTTCATTTACAAAACACTCTTTTATCCCAAACACCTGCATCTTTCCCCAGGCTGAGGGAGCATTTTGACTTAAAACAGAATGTTAGAAGCTCTAGTGCATTATCGCTTCAGATCACCTACAGCCGACTGATTCTGGGTGTCAATTAATGTTATTACCACCTAATCAAATGTTACTTAATGCAAACTATGGGCTACACCCTTGGTTTTGTATACAGCTTGGGATTCACAGTTGAAGAAAAGAAGCTGTTTGCAAAGGGCAGTTCACAGAAACTCCAAATATTACACTAGTTTCTAAGCTAGACCGAGAACTGAAAAGAATCATATGTCTTTCAAGAGGGAAATTTTAGTGTCATTGCTTTCAATTATTACATGCAAAGGTCATACTGTCAAGACTATCACAGGTTTAGGGGTTTCAAAACCATAAAGTCTTTATGTTAGGTGTGAGTCACTGCCCACTTTGTAGAAATATTCCCAAAATTGGAATTGGGGCAGGGTGGATTAGATGATCTCCAGAGACACCTTCCAATCTCAGCTACACTGCGATTCTGTAATAAGTAACATGAGCCTTCAAGTGGTGGGCACACAATTATGACATACAACCAGCTATGGTACACAACCTTCTGCCTTCTCACAGTCATGGGAGTGGTAGCTCACATACCAAATCCAGGATATCTTCCCTTTCACCGTCATCTTCCTGAGAAAACACCTTAATCAGCAGCTTGCAATCTAAGGTGACACTTTCTGAATTACTCCTATCTTCTTTTTAAGCATTAGTGCAATATTCATAGTAAGAGAACAGAAATACAGAGCATGGGCCTCCTGTGCTCAGTAGAAAGCCCAGACACAGAAACACTTGCTTTTGCTACAACTATGATATCATATGAAATACCAGAATATTCACTGCAACATGGCTGGAACTCTGGGAATTTAGTGTTTTTTCCCTGGATGATGCCAGGACCACTGACCCTACTTCTTCTTTCAGCCCAGTAACTGCTAACATGTCACCTCCATATCCCATACGGCCTGGCACTTCTAGTTGTCTCTCTGGAGATTTCTGGTGGAGTGTCATATCCCTGCAAATGAATAAGGAGGAAGATAAACCCAAGACCCTCTTCCCTTAAGGCTGTACTCCAGTTGCTGACACCCTGAGTAAAGAAAACAGCAGCACCAGCTCTCCCCATAGGCATGAGCATTGGTGACAGCACAAGCTTCTCCACCGGACCAGAGCTCACTAAACAGAAAATGGACAAACTTTTTTTCAGTAAATCCTGGTGCGGCAAAGACTGCAGTAGCCTTATGATACAAAGAACTAATCCAGCTGCGACTTCACTTTCCCAGTCCAAATTCATTCAAAAGTTCCATCAAAACTTTCTGACAACCTTGTTGCCATATTCTTTGTCCTGCCAGAGGAAGAGTAAAGCCAGCATAAAAACATGAAATCTAAACACTTTATTGCATACATTGTCTAATTCAACAGAAATCTCCACATACTCATTTTTGATCCTGACCAAACCTAGACTGAGCAGATCGGATCCTGCACCATGTAGCCACCATCTTCCTGCAAAGGGGAGTACGTGCTTCTCACATTCCCCAGGAGGCCGTCCTGTCAGCCTGCTTTGGTCAGGATTTGGTTCAATGTAACAGTACACTTGGTTCAATGTAACAGTACCTCTGATGCAATATCGTAAGATCTTGCACACAAAAGTACCTGAATGCAGAATGAATCCTTCCGAAACCTTCTCAGCACACCATTAAATTTGAATGGAAGCTGAGCTGCAGTAGCTGGACCTGTACGATGTGTTGGGTTAGCTGTAATCCTGACATACAATATGCGATCGCTATCGGATATATTATTTGAAACCCTGCCAAAACACACTTGAGAAACAAGTTATGTTACAAATGATTTCTGAAGAATTCCTTTTCTATTCTAATTAAAAGCCCACTTTATATACTCTAGGCATCTTATTTCCTTAATTATTTTCAAATGGTTCCTGAATGGTTTATGCATTCATCCCCAAACACACCAGCCTGTTATTCTCCACTGGAATATAACATATGCTGAAAATTAATTATTTGAATATCTAAATGACAAATATTCTTTTCCAATATCTGTTTGCTGACCGAACTTTCCATTATGAATTAAGCATGGCTAGGGAAGTTGCCTGTTGAAGGAAGAAAAAAGCAATGACACAACACAGTCAAAGACTAACTTATGATATGGACTGGTCAGATGGCCAGATCTGCACTATGTGTTGCATGCTGTCATGGCCTGAGTACAGAAACCCTCCAGAGTATATAACTGCAATAGCAGCTGATTTCCATTCGACATCATTGCCTAGGGTTCTCTAGCTGGAAAGGCAAAGTCCACCTCCAGAACTCACTGGGACTCCAGGCCTTGCAGAATCCTATCTCCAAGCTGTGTTTGATAAAGTTTGTCATGCCCAGACCTTTACTGTTGCCACCCTCTTGGTCTCTGTGGTCTTCTTTACTTGCCTTTGAGACCCACCTTGAGCAACTTCTCTTAGAGCTGGTCACAACTCTGCCCTGAGTTTTAATGGATACTGCTTCTATTCCCTTTGGTATTATTTCTCAATGAAATACAGACACAACCATAGATATTTAAACAAATCATCATTATTCTCTTTTGACCAAATGCCAAAAAGTTTTAAAATTCATGGCATTCAATCCCTGAATAACACTTTTCTGCAAAATTGAACATGACAAAGAAACACTTTGAGCTTTCAGACTGAATAGTTTGGATTTTCTTACTGTATTGCACATGACAACAATTTTAATAAAACAGAAAAATTATTTTTTTACTATATAATATCTTTGATTTTTAACAAATCAAACCCTTTTTCGTAAATTTCCATGTGTCTATCAGGATTCCTAAAATATACTTTGAATTGTATAGAAATGCAATTCTGTGTCCCAGAAAAACACAACTAGGCAGTCAGACTGAGAAAAAAAAATAGAGAGTAAAAGAGGTGTTTTATATGGCTAGTGTGTCGAATGACCAATAAGTTAGTAATGAAAATTACAGAGCAAAGTTTCAAGCTTTTTGAAGTTTTGGGTTTTGGCTGTTGGGGATTTTTAAGGCTACAATTGCAACGTATTAAGGAAGTATGAGCTTGCTGTTATTATGGATGAAATTCCAACAGTTACTGCTAAAAAAGAGCTCAAGCAGTTATTTTTAAAGTGATATAAAAGACAAGTCCATGAAAAAAAGTCATATCTTGTTGTAATCAAATGTTGGCTGCAGAATTTCTTAAGAGAATGCTCAAAAGCAAACAAAAGTTGCTTGGGAGTTGGATTTATTTTAATGAGCTTCCAGGAACGTTTATGACATGTCTATCCCAGTGACCACAGGTGGATATCCCTGCTGGGTAACACTCGGCTGCTCCTGAATAAAACAGGAGAGAGCAAACAAACAGAAGAGACAAAAGAAAAGAGGAAGAGATTTATGTCAGAGTACACTTAACGAACACCTGCACTTCACAGGCCTGGGTAACTATTTACCACCTTCTTCTCTTCAGATAAATATCTACTGAAAAATTGCTCCTCTTTCTGTATCACTGACAAATTAAATGAAACCCTTGAAGAGTGCTTGGAGGCAAAATACGCATAGGTTAGTTTTCCTTTTTTGTATGCCAGGAAAACAATCATCATGGGAGCATTTAATTAAAAAGGACTCGACATTTTGTGCATGGTCATGCTTGTTGCTTCATAACAGAATGACTATTGATCTGGACATGGAGAGTGCAGTTAAACAGACCTTCCAACTTTAGTGGTCCAGCTGCTTGGGATGTGAGCACCCTAAGAGTTATCCATCAGAACATCACCTGTGTAGATTTCAAACTGGCCATGGTGAGAGAAATCACAAGGTATTATTGTGTGTGGGAGAAAGGTCTCGACATCCTTTGCTTCAATATCGGTTTAGGAACTTGGCCCATTTGTCCATATCTGCCTTCCTTCCTCTCCTCATTTGTGATGAGGAATTATGCACGAGTATGCTGGGCCTGTGCAAGATGATTATAAGCCCAAAACAAGCTACCCAAAGAGGCTAGTAGCCTATAATCGATTCTTGGCACTTTGCAACCTGAATGCAAGCTATCCCTGGAAGTGCTCAAGGCCAGGTTGGATGGAGCTCTGAGCAACTTGGTCTAGTGGAAAATGTCCCTGCTCATGGCAGGGGGGTTGGAATCAGATGATCTTTAAGGTCCCTTCCAATCTGAACCATTTTATGACTCTATGATCTGCAACCCACACGCCACAGCTACAATGACCTTAATGTACAAACACACTACCCCAAGAGCAGCGAGTGTAGAAGGGCTGCAAAATAAGCAATGCATTCTAGATACTGTTCCACAAAATGTCCCTCTCAGAGCACAGAAAACAACCGCTCTCCGTTGCACACTGCAAACCAACTGGTAGCAGTTCAGCAAGGTGAGGCCATAAGTTCTCCCAGAGTGACCCAGACCAGAAGCTGAGATTCTGGCATGTCCAGTGCACTATTGATCACAAGCTGATATCTGTCCCTGGGACAGTGTGCCATCCTGCCCATCAAATGCTTCTGTAAACCACCGGCGCCCTTGTGATACGAAAACCATGTCTGGTAACAGAGGACAACCTGTTTATCAAAGGTGCTCACCCGAGAGCTGACAGGAATCTGAAATAGCTGCAAAGTGAATTTTAAAGACTAGAGGTGGAAAGCACCTTAATCAAATTTACTTAGGTGTCTAATCCAAATTAGTCACCTGAGCATATCTAGGAGATTTGTCCCACTTAGCTTGCAGTCCTGACCACAGGCTGGGACATCCATTCCTCTGGAGATGACTGATCCTGTTCAGTGAGCATAAACAGAAATTAAACATTACTCTGGAGTAGCCATGAAGTGTCAGACTGTTTAGACTTGTTTTAGATTATGACACTTACATTTAGGTACCCAAATATGCATGTCTTAAACTGAAGACTGCCCTGAACTTCTAGCCCAGCCTAGGAAAATATTGTCTTCATGAGTTGAGGAGAAGTTACACCTGGAAAAATCTTCCCCAAGATCTGCAATCAAGCAGAAGTTTGTGCGTTAATTTTTTAGCTCCTGACTAATCCAAATTGGTCATTTTCAGACTTTCAGCCTTCATGAGCATAGAGCAACTCACATCACAATCACAGAGCAGATCTTCCTCAGGTATTAAACTCCAATCACTTGTTGATTTTCCTTTAAAATATCCTGAAGGAAATAATTTCTTTCTAGAAATATTAGTGTTCTTTCCTTCATTCTTTCTATTCATCTCAGTCCACTCTACTTTCTGCTACACCATAAATGATAGCGTTTTTTCTTTATCTGCTCTCTCTCCTTGTTTCATAGCATCAAGTGCCTCCTTTTATAGGTGGTTACACAATCTTCTGCTGCACTGACGTGGATCTGAAGAAAACGGACCTTGTATTCTATATTTTAAATGCTAAACAAGGACAAAATGGATGAAAATTCTATTTGCACAAGATTCTTCACTCAGAATTCTATATTCTAGCTACTGAACATGAGTTTTTGCATTCACAAATTTTGGCTATATAGTCAGAGCACAATACTTGGAGAAAACAACAGTACTGGTATTATTGCATTAATGTCAAAACAAATGTTCCATGCTCTGATGGCAAGAAAGTCAGTCCATCACCAAGGGTCAATTGCTTTTGCTAAAGGTGGCTTAGTTGTCATTAAAACAAATACACTGTTGTGACAAAAGCATCATAGGAATTATGCTCTGTGCCCCTTACAAAAGGAGCTTTGACATCCTACAACAAAACTGGACCTTTAGTACAAAAGGCCAAAAGCTTCAAATACTCTGTGTATGACAGAAGAGAACAGGAGAGGTCAAAGGGCACCTACTGGTGTCTTATGTCCTCATAATAGCAGCTAGTGAAAAAATGGATTATCCTAGGAAATGAACCACATACTACAAAGGCAGAAAATGGGCTCTCAATGTTCTATGCCAGCCTGACCAGAGGAAATCCTGACCCCAGCTCCCCAGTGTGTGAGTGGCCGGTACCCAAGCCGCTTCACAGTCAGCTTGGCACAGCCCCTGCACCCTGCCCAACATCCTGGCTGTGACTGCGGCCATACTCCAGTGCTACCGGGAAGCACACTGAAGAATGTGGGATTCTGTCTCATTTGGGAAGTGTGAATTTGCAGATTCTTTCAAACATATTGCAAGATGTTTATCTCGCACTGTGTTGATACAAAAAAGATACCCACTACACCGCAGTCTTCATAAACAAAACAATATATTGCCTCCAACTGAAAATAAGACAGTAATTCAATAGAGAAATTTATAGACAACATACAACACTTGAATTCATTTTAAAGACTGCACTTACAGTCCCCCTTGGGTTAAAGCTTTTCTAACACATCGGGGAGACTCAAGCAAACAAAGTCCATATTTTTGCATAGAGTATTTTATGTTCAATACTTCAATATTTATGTGTGGCATTATTTATCCTACACAAAAATATAGGCTTTGTGTCTTTCATTTATTCAACACTTCAGAATTGCTAATACCCATGGGTATATTACACCCACAGGTTTATTCCTCTGACAATCCTTACCTCAGGAAAATGAAATTTTTACATTTTAAATTAAAGCTAACTATAATTTGCAATTGTAATGTACTGTAAGAGATTATTATACAGTATGTGTGCCAAAGGAGCTGCCTTATGCTGGTAAGGTACACTACAGTAAGGATTGCTGTGAATGAATGTGACACATGAGAATGGGGGAAAAAATAAATCAAGTAACTCAGGTTACTAACTATAACAACTCTATACAGCTAAAGTAATTTCAGGTGTGGCTGATAATCTGCTAGAACCCACCAGTCTCTCCAAGCTGGCAAGGAAACTTCACTCGCACACTACTCACCTGCAAAACAAACAATGTCTGTAACCATGCAGAAAAAGTGATGTCCCGAGGGTATATCCCTCTTTTAATTGACTTGGCATTAGCTCTTCTGCTGTAGCATATTTTATCACAGAATCTTCCTAGATATATCGCATAAACAGAAAATCCTCAGTGCATCAGTTACAAATGTGCACCTTCCTATCAAGTCTTGATCTATTCTAGGTGTTGATGTCACTGCTCCCTATTCCAAGAAGCCACTCTGAAACAAAGTTGCTAATACTCTTCCCAGATCTCTCAGAAGTACTAGCCTGCTAAGCTGCTTTTGTTTAACTCCACTCTCGTGCTAGGGAAGCTCCTGCTCCATCACCATTCTCCTCTTCCTTCAGAGCTAGAAGCTGGACACCAGGTATAGTTTGGCTATACCATCTCCAGGACCCACTTCTGTACTGTGAGTGGTGAAAAAAGGAAAGATTCACTCAGGATGATGTTGTACTGTCTTATGTAGTGCTGCCTGATACGTCTCAAGACTAAATTACTTGCTCCCTGCATCACAGAGATCACTTCCACAGCCCTGCCACAGGACTCAGAAGTTCATAAATCTTCAGAGTGCTACCGTTTCTAAAGGTGTAGTTTGTTGTCCCTAACACAGCAGGAACAACAGAGCTTACGCTCCTCGACAGCTGGAGGTGCCCTGCAGAAAGGGATTGCCCGCCCCTCGTGACAACCACAAGGCTCCATAGGATTTGTGGGCCCCCAGCGCGCTTCCAGGGGTGGGAGGCAGGGGTGCCAAGCGTCCTGTTACACAGGCTATGGGTATCAGCTGGCCTTCTATTAGAAGAGTGTCTTCAAAAGGCATGCATGAAAACAGACCCCTTTGCCATCCTGCATTGCTTGCTGCCAGCGACTGCGGCATGCAAGTTACTCTCCCTGATGTGGTCTATCAAGTGTTTCCTGCTTAAAACCAATAAGCTGTGAGAGTGTTATTTGTTCCTCCACCTCCCACTATTTTAATTTTCACTGCAAACACAGCTTATTTACACTCTGTCTCTTTTAAAAATCAAGTGTCAGCTGAGTGCTAAACTGCTGCTATTTGCCAATGTTTCATTAACACCTTCTTAGCTTCCAACAGCTGAAGGTGACTGGACCCTCACCTCTGTTTATTTCCTCAAAGTAACAGTTAACTGAAGCATCAGGATAGAGGCACCCCTGTAAATGTGACTGAAAACAAATACGGATGCAGAACATAATCACGGACAACTTCAGCCAGATCTGCTAACAGACACAGTGAGTTAATTTTATGCACAGTCACACACTATCAAGTTTGGAGCTCAGATTCTTATTAGAGATGATAATAAAGATCTCTGCGGGCTTTTTTTCCTTCATCCATATCAGAAACTGGCTAAAACAGAAACTCATACCCTGGACAAATTATGCCACCAGTAGTTTGCTATTTCATTTTAAATAGCAGGTAGGAAGGTGTGATCCTCTTCTCATGTAAATCAGCAGAGCTCCACTGCTTCCCATAAAGCCGTAGTGGTTTACACAGCTGAGTCTCCAGCATACATTCTACTGTACTGAATCCCAGTCCATATACATATAACTGTAAAAGAAAGGAAGAAGGAAAAAAAAAAAAAAGAATGGGAGTCCCAGAGCAGGGAAACAGAAAACACCCTCCTTCAGTGGGAGCCCTGAGGGGTTAAAATCTTTCTTTAGCTTTCACCTATTCCCCTGCCCTACTGTCCTTTTCCCTGCCCCCACCCCTTCCCTTGTTCTCATCTAATTTGAAAGGAAAGCACAGCTTAGATATATGTTTGCTATCTCTCTCTCTCTCTCTCTCTGTTTTTCATTTTATGAAAACTCTTTCCTGCTGCTTTTCCTCCCACACTTCCAGACCAGCATTCTGCACACCTGGAAGAAGGAGGCAACTTGGTGGAAGGCAATTTATGGAGGTTTTCTGCTACCCTGTCCCAATGGGTGGGGCCTTTTGAACTACTGACTGTCAGGTTTTGCTAATTCTGGAGGAGCTGGAGCTGTTCTGGTCATTGTCCAGTTCATACTTTTATTTTTGATGGCCCATTGGTTTCCACAACTGCACTGCACGTGTATTGACACTGGGAGCTTGGCAACCAGAGTGCTAGTTATCACTTTTCATCGTCCAGACAGGAAGAATTCAGATGTTCCCGACAAGGAGCAGGTCCTTCTATCATAATAAGCATTCAAGAAGAACTTGAACCAATCTTTTTCTAATTTTGGTAATCATTCTTATATCAACTATAAAACTTTCATACCGTTCTCCATGTATGTAATGAAAGAAAAGTTTTTTTTCGCAAATATTCTCTGAAAAAGCTGACATCACAAAGAAGCTACGGTAGAAATAGTAAAAAGAAAGGAATTTGCAGTTATTTACAAACACAAGTACAAAGCATCATATGGGTGATTAAAAAACATGAATAAAGTTAATGGGATGTTGGTACCACTAACGAAAGTAGTGTACCCCAGTCTCTGCAAGGCTGGAACTTTGAATTATTCTTCTCATTTCAAAATATTGTGTTAAACTAAAACATTTTAAAAATAATTGCTAACTCATAACTTTAGCATTCATGTAGCTTATCTGACATGATCAATATTTTTTTTGCATCTACCCAGGAATACTCCCAGGTTTTTCTGTTTTGGTATAGGCTAGTGGGTAAATTTTAATCTGTTATTCTATTAACACTGAGTATTCACTCTGTTTATACTTATTGTTATACACAGACTTGTGTTCAAAGATTTTAAAAAGTCTGCAGGATGGTATATTTTACCTGAGGAATGAAATGAACACTTTGCTTTCAGTTCTATCTCTGCAAACACGTTGGACCAGATTTTGGTCTCATTAGCACCAATATAAATCTGGAATAGTTCCACTAGTGTCTGTAATGTTACTCCCAATACATGCTGATTTAACTGAGATAACAAGCTGGTCCATTGACCTAAGTGGTGTCAGTGGGGATGTACTGAGAAGAAAATTTGATCTACTAAATTCAAATCCTTGAGGTGTTGTTCCAGCAGCCAAGTTATTTAGAAAGAAAACACTGAACTTGAATGTTGACCCTCCATCCCAGCTGGATCTCCATGTAAACTGTGCTCCTGCTGTAGCCTTTTAAATAGATCAGCAATTTACATTTTAAATAGATCAGCAATTCAAATTAGTGAAACGCCAGAATGTAGGTAGCATGGAGGGGGCAGAACTTGGTGCTACCTGAAATATCATCAGTGTTCAACAGCGTAATTCTCCTTACATTTTCTGCGAGCAGGGACTGGATGGGCTGTAAGGATTCAACTACTGCACTTCTGTGCCCAGAGACGGCAGAAGTGGCTGTTACATAAAGAATGGGCAGACATGGACATGACATCCCAGATCTTGACCAGACCTTCACCGGCCATGGCACTTGGGCTCAGGCCCAAATCTTGCTGAGGAGAAACCTGCCAACAACGCACTTCAGACAACTGCGGGAGACACAATCGTGTTCTGGCCTGCTGTGATTTGCTAGTACAGATGTGTCCCACAGCTCTCCTCCAGAGTGTGGGACAACCTGAGGGGAGAAAAGTACATGGAGCAGGGACGCACGCAACCACCCTGATGCTGCCGCTGGGCCCCGAGCAGACACAGGCTCGCGAGTCGGAGCCCAGCCATGTTTCAGTTGCCTCTTGGCTGCCACAAGCAAGCACAAAATGATGGCTTTGTGCTCTGATTCTTCCTCTTAAATGCCCAAAGGTTTCTGAGAACAGGAGGTGTTTGCTTCTAGGAGCTCTGGGGTCTAAAATGGATATAGGTGCTGCAAGGGTTAAGCTGCGATGGTCTGTACGTTTCTAAATCATATTCCTGGATTTTAGCACTAAAGTAGGTGGTCTGAATCTCACCAAAGATAAATTACTGGCAGTGAGAGCAATGTGTAAACATAGGAAAATGTAAATGGAAAGGCGAATGTAAAACTGTACGACTGCATGGTGTTTTCTCCTACAGGCCCTGCCCCAAGCCAGTCTGTGTTATACAACGGCTCATCAGGCCCCACCAGACAGACATCTGTCCTTATGTCTTCCTACAGAGCCACCCACACAAACAACAGATTCACTTGTTAATGAGGGCCCAACCTGTGCTCCTTACGACAGGCTTGTGGGATTATTTGGGAGCTAGAAGCAGCCAGTTCTTCTGAACCTGTTGTGGGAGAAGATAAGACTGACACAAAGAGCGAGATTTTAATGAGAACTTTTGTTTGTTTGCTGCTTTTTGCTTTGCTTCCTCATTTATTTGTCTCTCCTTTCATGTGTTTAACCACTGCTGCTGGGCATTGAAAGGACTTTGAGCTACATTATTTCCACCTTTGACCTTCAGCACGGATGTTACTCTGAACACACCGGCTGGTTTTTGGGTGATTAAGTGCTGCTTCAGGTCTCGGGGTTGGGATGATTTCCCTCTCAAGGAACGGCAAAACCTCAGTGCTTACGTTCCTCTACAAGGCTTGCTTCACGCACACAAACAGCATTTAATTGCTGCCGCCAATTAAAGGCATCTAAAGCAGGCACACACACCTCGTCCCCGCGGTACCAGGTCTGGCTGTCCTTTGCTGAAGGCACACCACCGCATTTTATCTGCCCGCCTCACACCCTGACACACAGTGCACAGCAGCATCACGCACTTCAGTGCTTGCCTTAAAAGGCATCTGTGTTGATCACAACACAATTATTCTTAATCCCTCCAGCTCTGATACTTGTTCACCTCACGCCAGGAGGAAGAATAGGGGCCAGTTGCTCGGGATAAACACAAACGATTGCGGGAGATCCCCTCGGGAGCAGCTCCATCACCGAGGACGTTCGCCTCGTTGACAGCCCACACAGCCTGTCGGCTCGGCTGCTGCTCTCCGCAAGAGAAAGGGCAGCATTTCAGGCTGTTAGAGGTGTGATTGATGGGT
>Ga0181612_121124_pt1 | contig 15033 bp, 6 predicted proteins | sample HoacroProtozoa21_FD_119630 | JGI IMG/M metagenome (GOLD analysis project Ga0181612, IMG submission 119630) | Hoatzin crop microbial communities from Cojedes, Venezuel. Combined Assembly of Gp0051906, Gp0051904, Gp0051908 | reverse complement strand
CATTCTATGATTCTATGGTTCTGTGAAATTGCATGAGTGGTCCTCATCACTGTACTGCAAAGTTAGCCCTCTTAACTTACAACTCTGAGGCTATGTAATTCTGATAGCTTAAAGACTTGTGTCCACCCTGTTGGATTTTCAGACAAGTGCAGGAGAAGCTATCACACAGCCTGTTCTGATTGCTTGAGGGCTGATAAAAAAAAGTAATGATATGAAATGTCAGGTTATCTAATTACATGTCAGGCAAGTATCATGAGACCACAGTCTGATTTTCAGGGCATACGGATGAGTATCCTTTGAGTATCCTTCCCAAACACTTAACCAACACTGACAAAGAGTTGAATCATGCAACAAGAGAGCATTTTGCAACAAGAAAACACTATTTGAATGTTACCTTAATTCAAAGATTTCCCTCCCTCGCAAAACCCATGTAAAATGAAGAAATTCTCTGAGAACTATTGCACTGTTAGTTTGAACTTTTTAATATAGTATTTTCGGTGTTAGGAGGTAAAAAAAGCTACAGATAATATTTAGATTAAAAAATGGACTTTGTTCTAGCCATTCAGGGTGATTACTGGTATTGGGGGTTGTCATGGATATGAGTGCCAAAGAGTAATTTTGTTCAGAGCTTCATCACAAGAAAATATGGGAGGAATAAAGCAGTCAATTTCTGTCGAGAGTCTTTCAAACACTTGCATTTCAGTACCATTCACGCTATAGACCAATCGAAATGTGTCTTTATAGAAGTGACCCACTGAGAAAATGCTGTGCTACCTCACCATCATCTATGGGACAAGAAAATTATTTTTTTTTATCCCTCACTTCTTATAAAGTAATTTTAATGAAAATATTTAACAGAATCAATGCCTCTGCCTTTGAAATGAATGGTTAGTCTTTCTCAATATATATCTTACCCTGAAAAAGTCTCATTTTGTGACATCTTTTTTCTTTTGTATCATCTCTGAAATATTGCAATATATAGTGCAATATAATTAACTACATAACGCACATTGAAAATACCATCCTAATTTTCTTCTCAACTCAGTGATGAGTGTGAAATAGCTGTTGTGCAGTGTATTAGCACTTTATAAATATGTTCCCACACTCAAGATATCAGTTATATCCCTGCTTTGTGGTTGGTACAGTGACCCTATTTAACTTCAAACTTGAAATATTTGAAAGTTATAAATCATTGTTTAGGATAGTCTAAGCTCCGATTCTTTTGAGAAACAGACAGATGACAAACTAATCTTACACAAGAGAGCAGTCTGCAGTGTGTTCTGATTATGAAAATTCTTACCACTGTTACTGAACATTGAAAGATAAGGTTTTCTTGAATTAGGATAAGTCTGTTTTCCTTTCCATTGCAGACCTAGAAAGCACTTATCATCTGAATATTCTCCAGGCTGCTATGTTTGTGCCACCAAATGTTATGCAAAACTGGTCTTTAAACTAAAAAAGGGGATTGTGGTTCAAATTAAAACTAAAGACACTTTCCTTTGAAACTCTGTCAACAATAGCATATTCTTATGGTATTTTCCTTAATATTTTCCTTTTTGTTTATTAGAATTATATGCCAAATAGTTTGAACAGCCTTAAAACTACCTGCTTCTATGAGTAAATTGTTTTTCTGGAAGACCAGTTTTGTCTCCATCAATTTAGATTTTATAATTTAATCTTTCTTCTATGACTCTGTGAAGCCCTGCTTTCTATCTGTTTCTTCAGCACATTTCTGAGGGCTGTTTTTCTGTTATTCTTTCACAAGTCAATGTAGAGCTTCCCACAAGCTTAGACATAATCTTCTTGGTTCTTTACAATACTTCTCTCCAGGAATACGTGATCGAATTATAGATGAGTATTTGAGTCTGAAAGCATTCTGAAAGTGTTCTGGAATTAGCCCTATTTGTCTTTAGACGGAACAATACAAAGTTAGACATAACAAAGACCAACATACATACATACAAACACACATACTTACATACTTACATACATGACCTCTATCAGCTTCCTTTGCGAGTAGTTTATAACCCCCTAAGGAATCACTAGTCCATCTTCTTCTCCCTTCCTCCTGGGTGTTTGAAATACGGAGAAACTGCCTTTTCAGAGTCCTAGTTCATCTTGTTTTCTCTGTAAAATGACTGATGAAAGACACAGCCCCGCAAAGCGTTTTTGTTTCTCACAGTTCTTTGGTAGGAAAGCTTCTACTTCCCAAAGACTTACTCCCTCACACAGTCACAGATTTTGCTGTTTTCGTACCTTGCTGTTCAGATAACATTCTAATATTGCACTTTGTACCACTACCAGCCATCTCAATACTTGGTGATTTGTTACAGCTATAGCATTGGCTACGTCTCTTATATGCTCCCCCTTCCTGATTAAAATTTTACACTTTCTTTTTTTTGTTTGGGTTGGGGGAGGTCAGTATTCATGAAGTTTGTGGGTCAAAGGGTTATTCAAATTTTGTTCAGCGAGATTTTCTCAAAGAGGTGAGGGTTTCAACAGTGTAGGATCTTATATGAACATCCATCTTTCTATTTTTTCATTTTTCCTTCCACTTACCAACTTAATATGCTTCATCTCACTCTATTAGGCGATTGTGTGACTACTCACATGCTTCATGCTGTCAAGCTCAGTGAACCTAGCACCATCGACTCAATAATCACACTCTCTTTTAAATTATTTTTCTAATGCATAGGCACCCATGCTTTCTTTAGTTGTTCCATTTCTTGTTTCAAAAGAAACTCAACATCTTTGCTTTTTTTATTATTAGAAATGAAATAGTGACTCTCTAGAGAGAAAAGAATGGAAGATGTATTAAAATAGATAGGAGAACAGTAGCAGGCTCATTCCACAGCCCAAGGGCAATAGGTACATTGAGAGATAAAATCGTATCTCCTAAGGATCAGCTAAGTGGTTTCAAGAACAGCAACAATGTTAAAAGCAGTTGATTCAGAAACTTATCAACAAAGTGCCACTACTCATGCTACAAGCAGTTACTGTCCTTTCTATACCATAGCTGTGCTCAGATCCATCTGCCAAGCAACCTTTCTAACACAGGAATGAATGATCCATAAGACTCTCAATGAATCGCTGTTTCCGTCTGTGATATTGAAAACCTCCCCTATGGTATGAGGGAACTATCTTTTCTGTTTTTGACTTTTTGCATTCGTTTTGTAGAGAGACTGAATGTACTTCATCCTTATGTGCACTGTGATTTACAGTCTTCTAGGGAAGCATGGGAAAGTGTATAATGCAGATGCAGCGGTCACTGGCAACTAGATAATAACTAGAATAAAAATATTTTGCCTAGTGACATTCAGGTATGACTAGCTCTGGGTAGGCAAAAGAAGCCTTATGTCACTGTCTTGCTGTGGACTCTTTTGTCTATGTCCTTGAAGTATACTGTCTGAATAGTTAAATCTGGAATAACATGGCTCGCTCCTCCAGCTGTGAACTCTCAGAACAGGAGCACTTTCTTGTATTCTTCAGTCTTTGGAGATGGCATACTTCTTATGGAGCAATAAGCTTTAGAGACAATAAAGGAATTAAAACTGACAGCAGTGACAGACTTCAGGAGAGGGATCAGAGGAGAGATTGCAAAGTCATGTACCTTCTAAGCATTGCCATGCAAATGTAGCTTTTATTTTGTAGAAAAAGGACTTGAAGATGTTAGGACAGAGGTGCTGACAAACAGCAATTGTAGAGACAATCCGCTTATAGAAATCTTGAAGTGAAGAAATACCTTTTAATTACCAATAAACTCAACACCCAGGAGTGACTTCAATAATAACTAAGGAATTGCACTTTACCCAGCGATCGGTCTACCATGCGAACGAAAATAATTTGTACACAGAAGTAAAACATGAACTAGTAATTGGGCAAAGACCCCTGAGTAGTGTGACAGACTACTAACAGATAGCACTTCTAACATTAACCTTGAAGCTGGAAGAGATATTTGAACCTCACTGTCCTTAGTGTCCTATATGAAATCATACACCTAACAATTGACTAGTGGCTATACACATTTCAGGCAATTTCAAAAGTATTAGTTATTTTTTGTATACACAGACACGTATATATGTGTGTGTATATATATATGTAAAAGTATATATATAATGTGCTTTGATAATGCTAGTGCTTGCCTAGTTTAAAGTGAAAACTGCTTGTAATGCATCTGAGTCTTTGAAGGCCCACTGCAGACGATCTACCCACCTTTCAGATTCCTCAGCGTGAATTCTGAAGTAACTATGAACAACGAGATATCTAATGGACGGTAAAAAGCCCAGTAATCAGTACTTGCATAACCCTTTCTATAAAAGTCTTTCAAAATTATTTTAAAGACCTAAATATTTTCAGTTTGAGTTTAAGAACAGGAAACTGTCTCATAGAGTTCTCAAGTGTTGCAGAGCAATTTTTGTCTAGATATTCTGCTCCTGAATTTTCTGAGTCTTCAGTCTCCTAACTCTTCTGACTGTTTTGGTTATGTGGGGAACTCATTAACATGTGGTATTTGAATATGAAATTCTAGCCTGCTTCTTTTTTTTTCCTCTATTCTAAATTAACCTACCTCTAAAGCTAGAAATTGTAGTGCAGAAAAAATTTTTATTTTTTTCATTTTTTTTTCAAATTTTAAGATGAGTAAAAACTCTCATCATAAACTTGGCTCTAAAGCTTTAATTTCCTTGATTCTTTTCTTAAAATAACTGTCTAAAGTCAAATCCCTGCGCTACGCTTGCACTCTGAAGTTCATTTTCAGTTTATCCTTGATTGACCGATAGTGAAGCCCACGCTCCTCTGTAGTCTGTGCATTTTCTTTTATCTAGGTCAGAATGAACATGTCATATTATAAATATTTTAGAAACATTTCTTTCTGACCTAAATGGCCTACAGTTATTCTTAGTTTTGAGGTAATCAGTTGGATGTAGCAAATAGACCTTTATCTTTAACTAGGCTGCTATTACTTGAACTATAACACAAAAATAATTTGGCATATACAAAACACTTTGGTAAAACAGCAAGCCAAATGCTAGTGACAGAGAAGAATACTGAAACTTAAAACACTAGCTAAGGTACACTGAAGTACAAATCTCCAAACAAAAAACCCTAGAAGTTTAGAAATGCTGTCTTCCTCAGAAGTAGACGATATATATACTGAAACACGTTGGTAATGCATTATCCTGGTGAAGTAGGATGTGTGATTCGGTTTGACAATGGAAAGTAGAAATGAGTCTGTGGAATAGTCATGAAATCAATCCTTGTCTTTTGAGATCTTGCCTAGATCTTTAAACATGAAATCAGCCCTCATTATATCACACAGTAGAATTCCACTAGCTCAATAAGAGACACCTTCCCTTCCACAGAACTGGATCCACTGGCAGATTATTTCTCCATCAAGACCAGGAAAGATGTGCATTCACCAAAATCAGAAGACACAACCATCCCAAACCATCCATTCCTCCCTCCACAATGCTACTTTCAAATTCTTATAATTTGCCTCTTTTCCTCTCTTTCTGAAAGGGGATGTGTGATCTGAGAAATGTCGTTGACACTAACCTCTGGCAAACCCCTACCAGCAGTAGACATAACCAGCAGCTACATGTTAGGGTTGGCTAGAAACACTGTTGTGTGAGGAAACATGGTCTTTAGCCAGTATGGCTTTGTTAAAAACTGTAACTGACATTTTCACAGTCGAAAATTATCACAGCCTAATTTGATCCAAATTATATCCTGTGTGGCAGCTGAGATAATGACTGAAGAGAAACCCAACATAAAGATAAGCAGTGTACTATTTGCAAACGTAATCTTTCACTGAAGCAGAATAAACAGATGTAGTTTAACAGAAAGGGTGAGGTTTTTTTTCCTTTCTTTGCTTTCTTTGTGTCTCACCAAGAGGTTGTGACAATATTTGTCTCATATCTTGGACAGTCAAAAAAACAAGCTGTCCCTGTCATTTATCAAGATTCAGACACATTCTCAGGGAGTCCTGACAAGTTATAGTGTAGCAATACTTGCTAATAGTTTTCTAAATTATCATGTATTACATTTAAGGGGATTCAATAAATTTCTAAAACTCTGCCTCAGTGTAAATTCACTAAACAGTCAGTGACAACCCAGTAGAATAATACCTTTTGGAATTTGAAGAAAAATATTAAGCACTTTGCAAGTTTCATTCTTTATTGGTAGTAACCAAAACCATTTTAGACTCCTGCTCTCCAGTCTCCAGGTTAACGTAGCAACCCCCTCAGTAACACATATCTATTCAGATGGCCATAGCTAAGATGCTCTCTGTTTTTCAGTAAAATGAGCATAGTAATCGTCTTCGCTTTTCAGGACAGATAGCTTAGCAAGATTTTTAAAACTCACAAGCTGCAGCTACAAAGCAATAAATAGATCATTTGTTGAAGAGAACTGTAGTGGACTGGTTGATATTTTTTATGTTTTAGTAGTCCATCTGAAGAGTGTATGTACAAGGTAGACTATTAATGTGTATTTCTCTTCTCCTTTCTCTCACAAAAGACATTTGACTCAATCTCTAATCTCCAAGACAGAAAAATTCAGATTTTCTTGTGCTACTGAGACTTACACTCATTCTGGAGCTGCATATTCAGGCAAAGTGTAAGAGATTCAAATACTTCGTAATCCTCCTGTGAAGTAAATCCCAAATCTCCATGCTTTGTGGTATGGCCTTCCCCAAAGCTTTCTAGCTATCGTTTTTATAATACATAAACAGTCATTGACACAAGGCCCAACACTTCTCTGCCCTGCTTTGGCAGCAAGTGCTTTAGTCACTAGGCAATCGAGGTATTCTGCACTTGCCTATAATAAATATTTTGCAGTTTTTATGTGGGTGCTTGAAAAGGCATTGCTTGGTGGTTCGTCTCTGGGTTTTCTGGTTTGTTTTTTAAATCTTCCTTTCTTTTCACACAAACCTGCTAAATCCAGGATTTTTTTCCACTGTTGATTCTTGGGCTCTGGAACAGGGAGTGTGGGCAAGGAGTCTTAATCTTAGTAAAGACAGTAAGCAAGCCTTGTGTCAGAAGGCTTATAACCTTAACACAAGTTCCACATGTGTCAAAACTTCTAGATATCCATCACTCAGAAAAGGCTCTGCCTTAAAAGAAAAGTGTCTCTGCCCCATGTGGACTGATTGAAACCTTGTTACTCCAAACACATCTGTCAGGGATGCTGTATACAGGTTAAAAATGCACCAAAAAAGCAAAGAAAAAGCAAGAGCTGTATAGTCAAGACTGAAGTGTTTTCCAAGCATATGTTTTTATTAAATATCAGAAACTATTTTATCTTGTTGTCATATCTGGATATGATTTATAAAGAAAATTGTTGTGAAACAGACTAGCAGTAACAAAAATAGGGTGGTAACAGAGATAGGAGTCCTGAAATACATGCCCAGCACAACTTTGCAAACTCATTGCCATCAGCATTTATTTCTTCTGACTGTATTGTTTGTTGATTCCAGTGACATTATACAAAAATGCAATGTTTTCTTTCACTGATACTTGGATGGTGGGAATAGATTTCCTCTAACAACACAGTGGGCTGAAATTTCACGATAGTGTCTAAGTGACATATATGTTAGAGATTTACAGCAGATAAAACATCTGAACTACAGTTTATCAGTGTGAATTTAACATTTAATTAAAACACTGTCTGCAGTCTTTTAGTACTGTTTGCAGAGTCTGTTGGCAAACCAAAATCCCTAATAAGAATTTATATGGGCTGGGAATCTGCTTCATTATGTCCTTTTTTTAAAAACAGAATACTGAACACATTATCCGAGTGATAAATATTATCCAATAAGAATTGCTAGAAATCTTATCAGTCAATGTCATGATGTAGAATAGGAACTAACTCAATTCTTTTGCTAGGTGAAATGATGAATAGGCTTACTGAAGACTTAAGATTCAGTTAATATCTAATGTAATGCAAGCAATGAAAGCAAACAGAATTGAAACATAAAAACAAGAGCCATTATAGTTCTCTTACTAGCTATTCTAAATATCATGTAATATTTTTTTTTATTTGTTTATACTGACATAAGAATGTTTTTGTTTATTTACACTCTGTCCTGGTCAATGTACTTTTTTTCAGGGGAAACGTGTTGTAATCAGTGGAGACAAATGCACACATGCACTTTTTTTGGTTATTAAATGTGGCTGTTTAACCTCCTCAAGTTGCAGCTAATTACATATGTATTACTTACACTGTATGGTTAGCAGACAAAATAAAAACCAAACCTACAAAAAAATCTAGTCAGAGATGTCAGTAATCCACCATTAAAGTATTCTCAGATGGAGAAGTCTGGTTTGTTAGTGGTTTTAGCTGCAAAGGGAGTGCCAGACAATTAATTTCCACACCATATCTTTTAATGTAGTGTGCTAATGAGACACTAAAATATTTAAAAAGTTTTCAAGTATAGTAATACAAAATAAGAGTTGTAAACAGAGACAACTGGAAAAAATAGACAACTTTGGGGCTGACAAGTAGTCTTCACATTCCAGGTTTAGCTTATGTGGTTATTTTCGTATTTAGAGAAAACAGCATTCTGCACTTAAATACAATCATTAGTTTCTAGAAATCGGCTAAATGTACTAGACTTCTCAAAAAAGCCATAATGTAGCTCTATAGTATACTATGATATTTAAAATTAGTATTTCTGGTTCTATAACTGAGCTGCAAAATCAGAAAACAAATATTTTGAGTCAAACTGAAAAATACATTAGTTGTGGAAAAGAATGAATAAATAATTTGAGATAGAGCCAAACTGAATCTTTTGGTTCAGCTTTAATTTTTTTTATTTTTTTTACTTTTATTTCAGTTATTCTGTTATGAAAAATCTTGTTACAGTGTTATTTTCATTTGAAACTTTTTTTTTGAGGGTTAAATGTAGTTATATAATTTGGTTTGATACTGGAAAATTTCAGTGTCCAAGTCCTACCAAATTCAGTTTTCTGGTAAACTTGTGTTTTTGCCTGTTTAGATTATACCTATAGTTGTAGTGGAAATTGCACTGTGTTTTATGACTGCTTCTATGGTAGCATAGACAATGCTGATCTTTTTATGCATGCATAAAGGAGGAAAGCCAGATGTTCGTATAACTTTCCATAAGGAGCTATAATTTTCAAATATAGTTATATGCCTTGATGTAGGCATACTGACACTACACTTCACTCCTGTGTTCTTCAGGCTACCAGAGGGATGACACAGGGGTCCTTCTGTGGATCGAAACACAGTGAATTTGTCATGTCTCAACATTCTGGAAGCACTGAAGTTCCATTCAGTGGGGTAAACAGGTGCACAGTCAGACACTTTTACTTCTTACAAAAGCCATTTTTAGACTTTCTTAAGAGAAATATTACAACAGATCCTTAAATAGGGAAAATCATAGAACCGTAGAGTCACAGAATGGGTTGGGTGGGAAGGGACTGCAAAAATCATCTTCCAAACCCCTGCCATGGGCAAGGACACCTTCCACCAGACCAAGTTGCTCAGAGCCACACCCAGCCCGGCCTTCAACCCTGCCAGGGAGGGGGCAGCCACAGCTTCTCTGGGCAACCTGTTCCAGTGCCTCCCCCCCTCATAGCAAAGATTTTCTTTCTTATACCTAGTCTAAATCTCCCCGCTTTCAGTTAAAGCCATTACCCCTTGTCCTATCACTACAGGCCCTGGTAAAAAGTCCCTCTCCAGCTTTCTTGCAGGCCCTTTCAGGTACTGGAAGGTTGCAATAAGTTCTCCCCAGAGCCTTCTCTTCTCCAGGCTGAACAACTCTCTCAGCCTGTACTCATAGGAGAGGTACTGCATCCCTCTGATCATGACTAATCACCCCAAATTAAGATTTTTTTTGTTTATATATCAAGAAATCTCTATTGTAACTTGTAAAGAAAATACAATCGTGTGATATGATAGATTTTACTAGGACATGTTCAAGATGGCCACATTCTAGATGAATGATGAGAGCGATATGAGTTACTGTAAAGCAGTCTCAGCAGTCTGGAATTGTTATTAGCTATAACCCATGAGGAATTTCAGCAGTTTCTATTATCTCTTCTGTGCATCTTATTTTCTCTGCTGTTTTACGCAGTATTTTATTCATTAACAGAGGTTTGGGGGTTTGTTTCATCTATAAGACGATTTCCTTATTATTATTTAAATTGTCTGGGTCTAGAAGGGATAGAAAAATTGGAATTAGTGTATGAGTTTAATTTAGGTTAAGTCACTCATTACCCTCAGACTGTATGCTAAATCTCTGTGCCTCAGGCCTAGTTAATTTTGGAAATGAACTCTATCTTGGAGAATGAAATAGTTCTTGATACATATCTGGGAAAGCAGAACTTTGTTTTGCTTTCCAAGACGAAATGAATCAGATGATGTTTCAGAACCCCTAGGGTTTTAGGTCTCCAGAGAAATGGATTGTGGACAGAGTGCAACGATGCAGTCAAAGCCATTTTATAGTTGCAGGACACCTGAGATACAGCTGTTAACTATATATATGCGCAGAGAAGGTAAACTATTTTATGACTGCAAAAATACGCAGGTACAAAATTTTGTAATTCATGTTCAGCAAAATTACAGATAATTTATGAAAAACTATATCCTCTACTCAACAACAAATAATGTTTCTGAGTAGTGGGAAAAACTATGTCACAGAACAAGAACTACTGTGCTTCTATAACAATACTCCTCTTCCAAAATCTGGTTTAATTGATTCATATTTTATGTGCTTCAGGGCAAGGGCCTTTATATAGTCCTTTCAATATTGGCTAACAAAATACAGACTGATTTTGGATTATTATGTTTCTTTCTGTGAAATTTTTAAACGCATGACAAGCATTCTAAAACAAATAATGGTTTGTGGCATATATGGAATATACGAATGTAATTTCTAAGAACACTGAAGTCATGTTAGGAAGCCAACTATCAAGGCAAGTCAGGTGCCCAGTTCCAAATGCACGACTGAAAACTGTATTTAAATCCAATAGATACACAAAGTAACTACAGTGCATCTATCACGCAGTACGTAGCTCAATTAGAGTGTGAAATAAACTCATAAGAAATTATTCAAATGGTTGCTGGGAAAAAATAAAGGCCATTCAGCATCTTTAAAAAAATACATTTGTAGCTATTGTACAGTGTCTGGGATCCTGAGGTCACAGGAGACAGGGCTATGGCCAAGACTTATTTCTGGCAAAGCTTCAGATCACTTGTGAAAAGAAAACACTCCGCTCTTCTGGAAAAACAAACCAAGTTACATTTGTTCTCAAATGACAGTGCCATGGATTCCTGAAAGGAAATTCAGATCTACATTAATGCTGATGATAAGAGCTCTTGCTCTAACTTGGCTACAACTGCTGCTGAAATTCCACTTCTCAAAACTTTCAAGGACACTTTTACTTGTTGTTTACGTCAACTTTGCAAGCTGTGCATACTCACCGATGATTGAAATAGGTTTCCTAGCAAAACGAAGCCTTCCCCATATTCCAACATATTTACTGCGGCATCCTGCTGACCATAACCGAACTACATATTCTGTTCCAAAGAATACCACTAATACAATTTCCTAAAAGAAACAGACAGGGAACTAGGTTAATTGCCTACTATTCGTCTTTCATCTTTATTCAGAACTCATTAGGAAACGCCAAGTTAAAATGTAAAATTTAGAAGGTGAAAAAAATGTCAACTATACCAAAATGACCTAGAGTAACAGAAAAACCTGTAAGAGTAAAGAAAGAAAAGATTAAGAGCAAGTTTAAATACTTTAATTGCATGCAGTTTGGCTTGTCTACACGTACTAAAACTGAAAACCATTCTGTGCAATTCACGTGGTCTAATTCAAACAAAAGATTTCCTGACTGAGCCAAAGAAAACAAGCACAGTCTGTATTGAGAAGATGAGTATTTTGCTAGCCTATTTCATTTCGGGAAGAGGTGTGCTTCGCATTCCATTTACTGTATTAACTTAACCTCCCTCTTGTTTTTACTTTTTCAGTCTTCCTTTAATCTCACATGGATTGAAGAAAGATTTCTAGTATCCGTTACCAATATGTTCGTCTCCAGGTGCACTGAAAACATAGTGAGACCTCAAGCACACCTTTCCCATCCTCTCGTCAACAATCAGAGACTTCGGCAGAAACAGAGGTCTAGTCCTGAAGCACTGCCGTTATCAAGCTACGTGTTAACCACAGACCTGTGCTATGGTATGACTTTGGAAATGCCTACAAAGTGACAGATGTCAAAGACATCCAACATTCTTGTTGATTAGACAGAGGTACGATTATGTCATATTTGGAACGTACTCAATGTGCAGATAAACCTTGTTTTTCTATGGTTGAGCATGGCATACTCAGCAGTGTTTCCTCGAGTATCAGGGAGCTGCAATACTTATTGGCCAACTCGATTAACAACTGGTCACATTCTCTATCAGAGCCAACAGCAAAATCTACTAATTGCAATGGTAACGGTGGTTTGTAATTGAAAACATGCAGCACATGGCACATAGAAAGAGTAAAGCAGAGAAACCAGTCGTAAGGTATCACAGTTATACAGGATAATGCAAATTAAGCAAATGAGCTGTTTATTTTGTACAGCAATTTAATATAAAGAGCAACTGCAGAGAAGACGACATGCTGCTGAACATTTTATCCAGACTCCTCACCTTTTTGCAGAGCCCACTGCAGTTTTTCATAACAGACTGGCAAACAGGACTCAAGATGGTACCTATGAATGTTTTCTAAATTAACTGAAATAACGAGGATACAACCCTAGTCCAGTCAAGATGAATAGAAGTCATATTAACAACTTCTAAAATTCATGGGATATTGCCCAAAATACCAAGTAAAATAATAGGTATGTACACAGCAAAAAGAGGGGAAAAAAAAAATATTATGGCATCAATTGACTTCACACTCCCAGGTAACTAGTGATAGGACGAGAGGCAATGGCCTCAAGTTGCGTCAGGGGAGGTTTAGATTGGATATTAGGAAAAATTTCTTTACTGAAAGAGTGGTCAGGCATTGGAACAGGCTGCCCAGGGAGGTGGTCGAGTTGAAATTGGTGGACAGGTGGTTTATGTGCTTAACATGCTGTGGTACGATTGATTTATTTCAGATGTGCCTACGCAGAACGGCTATATTGACTATACAGAGAGTACCAGATGCCCTGGATGTGGCGCCATGTCTAACTTGTGCTGTTAACACATCGTCACCAAATGGTGGGACACGTTCTGCTCTCAGGCTGGTTACGACTCACTGAAATCCATCAGGCTCCATCTGTGTAACCAAGGTGTAAGTTACCTCTTTCCCTTTTGCTTTTAAGGTTTTAGAAAATGTAGTTTAGTCCTACGTCAAATAAAAAAACTGTGTTTACAAGGAGGAAAACAGTTGCAACGATTTTAGAAATCAATGAACCCAAATGAAATGTGCTTTTATTTGCGCGTGGTATGGGGAGAACTGATTATCACAGTTCAGAACATTAAGTTCAGAAAATCAAGTCACTGTACAGGGGATAAGGGTATAAATCTGCCTGAACTTCCAATTTCTTTCTGACATAGCAAACATTCTTTGCTCATCTTCCAGAAATGGCAAATATTATATTACAAAAATGAAAAGATGGAGATACTCTTGCAGAACCAAACATTCCAACTCTGAACACACTGCACAGCCAGTGCTGCCAGGTCCCACACTGTTCAGAGCACGTTTGTAGACTAAAAACAGACAGCAACATAAGCTAAAAGACAATACCACAAACATTAATAACTGCCACTACAGTAGTTACTATAGCACAGGATACAGGGGCAGGGTCCACTGTCAAATGAAAACTGGGCTGCTTTTGTTGTTTACTTACAGCTATGTAGTTCTTTTCAGGGGTGAGAGCTTCAGCAGCTAGAATTTGAGCTTGTACAAGATTCTCTGCATGCACCCAGTTCATTTTAGCAGAAGGATCCCCAAACTTGAAGCTAAGTAGCCCTCTCTCGATATTCTTCTGTAGACATAAACATGAAACCAAAGCAAAATGGGTTTTAAAATCAGGTACAGTGCACTTTCTTGTCCGGCTAAATGTAAGTTTGTCCCTACTTAAAAAAAATTACATGAATCGGTTAAAAAGAATCAGAAGAAGTGCAGAGCACTCTAAAAATATTGCTTATGAGGAAGGATCAAAGAATGTATTGAACATAATACATCTTGCATTTACAAAAAATACAACTCTGTTCTAAGGATAAGTAAAATATTGTGCAGAAAGGCAAGATACAGTTCTGAATGGATCAAAAGTATTCACAAAATTGGATCAAATTTAACAAATAGCTTTGGGTGGGGAAAAATGGAAGGTAATGCTAGGTGTTGCATTCTTCATTTAGCAGGTACATTTTAGAAACTGCAAAATGTGACAGTTGCATAATGCCTTAAGATGGGATCATAACAAATAAGCCTAAAATCTTAAATGGAAATCTAAACAAACTGTATTTTTGGGGGAGACTAAAGCAAATATATCGGGTTTAACTAAAATGACATTTGCCATTCTTAAAAATTATTTTATTTAGAAGTATATTTTGGCTGACTTCAATATAATTCCCTACCTCAGCCACAAAAGAAAAATATTTATTATGTGGTAAGCTGAATCTATTATTTCGTCAAAGCTGTGCGTAACTTTATGTTGTACTGATGCTTTTAAAATAACTGACTCCTACAATTCTACAGGGATCACATTCTGAACACTGTACTAGTCCTACAATTTAAAAGACAGCAAGTGAAAAAGAGTAAAATGTGAACACCTCGGCAGTTTGCCCTTTAGGAACCTATTGTAGCAGAAGGTGCTTCCAACTCTCTACTTGTGCCATTGGCTAGTGAAAGCTATTAATCATTGAGACTGGAAATAAAATATTTTGCCAAATCTCTTTTCATTAATATTTTAAACTATTTGGTGTAAGTTGCATGCAAACAGACATTTGAAATATTATAGATTGGCCCGAATCTTATAACTATAGTAAGTATTAAAGTATGAAGCTGGACTTAAATGTGTTTGTATT
>Ga0181612_170716_pt1 | contig 15034 bp, 5 predicted proteins | sample HoacroProtozoa21_FD_119630 | JGI IMG/M metagenome (GOLD analysis project Ga0181612, IMG submission 119630) | Hoatzin crop microbial communities from Cojedes, Venezuel. Combined Assembly of Gp0051906, Gp0051904, Gp0051908 | reverse complement strand
TTTGTAAGAGTTTTATTAACATCTCACATAGGTTTCAGATACTAATACGAAGAAAACTTGTTAAAAGTACAAATAAATCTGGAAGCAGAACTGAAGATCTATACTTTTGATTTATCTATAGCTCACACTGTTTCAAATGAATTTTTATAGCTTGTCTTCAATTGTAACAGTTTTATTCTCCAGAGTGCTCTGATAATAAGCTACATTCAAATGCAGCTGCAAAAATATGTTTACAGACCATTACGTTTTCTCATTCAACTCCTTTCTCACAGGTGTACCTTTTCTCTATGAACTAACTACAGTGTATCTTATGTAAGTGCACACATGTATAATGTCACTTGTAAAACAGTCCAGACTGACCAAAGGAAAAAACTAACAGAACGGTTTATCTGAACATAAAATAAACGAGTGACATAAAAAGCAGCAATTCCATCATTTGTCCAATGACAGTATTTAAATTACAATCACTATCCTGATGTCACGGTGAAAGCAACCATGGCAGTATCATTTTTTTCCAAGCGACAGGAGAAATGCACTTGACCACTATTGTTACAGTAACTACCGTATTAATCTTAACTTCTCTATAATGAAAGAAATAATGAAGAACTGCATTTCTTCCATCGTTTGGAGGCATTCATACAGGCCACAAAACACAACTACCACTATTTCTATTTCAGCTAGAGAAGCAAAGGAAAAGCCATTTTTTCAGATTCATATTCTTAGTTCAGGAAACAGCAAAGTCTTGAAATGTAAGCAATTCTTTTAGAACACTAAGGTATCAATTACTTTTAAGATAGGGACCATTGTTTCACACTTAATTTCAGGCAAATTAAACATGTAAAAATCAATATTTACTGCAACTGCCTAAGTATTGCCATATAATATGTGCACAATATAAACACTTCTGAAAAACAAACGTTTATGTTGCAGGTATCAGAAAATTATTTGTTTTGTTGTTCATTTCATTGACTTTCACAGCCAAAGAAAGTAGAAGGTTCTTGTTATTCATGTAAGAGCAAATTAGGTGATGACTGTAGTTCTGAAACATTTCTTCTACCTAGTGCAAGTTCAACCTTCAACCTAGTGTGCTGCTCCCTTCGCTTAGTAAAAGTAACAGGCAAGCAAACCCCTACCAGCCTCTTAATCACTCATTTTTTTTAAAGGATTTTCAAAATTAACTGCCTAAATCTTCAAACAACGCATGAAAGAGCTCCCCCCATTTTGTGCACAATCCACATCACACCTTCACCTTTCCTTGTTAGGAAAGTGAAATAAGCACCAAAGTTGATCTGCAGGAAAAAACAAACAAATCTAAGTTTTTGGAGTAAGCAAGCATTGCTGAAGCCCATAGAGGAGCTTTCATGTGATGTGAGCTTTACTGCCACACTAATGAAGGCCTGACAGACAAGGCAAGAGAAAATGCTATTTGAGCACAGACTCACTGTTTGCTCACTAGGCTGCTTGCCTGCCGGAGGGTTCCCCAAACACAGCTCCTGCAACGGGAAGTCAATCTTTTCTAGCTGTCTCTCAGCAAACAGATGCGAGCCTGGGAATTTCTCAGATGTTCAGATAAATCAAGAACCAGACCTTTCAGAGCACCAACCTCCACAGCTTTAGAAGGACATGTCAGATTTCTCTGGGACCTTCTGATTTCACACTGTTTAGACTAAACCGCAGTTACTGTCTATCATACACAAGTCACAACTTCCAGAGCTGTTCACTGAAGTTAGTTTGATACATATCTGCTTCACCTGCTACTCTAAGTCAAAAACCTTGAGACAAGTCTAAACTATGAAACATCTATATAACATTCCCTTACATTTCTTTTTTTAAATGCTATCTCTGTTCCTTTTATATGATGCCTAGGGATCCTGAGGTATATCTTCTCAAAAACCTGATTTAGCATTTTCTGTAGCACACACAGGTTCCCTGGAGCCACACAGTTCTGAGCTGTATTCTTGTCGGTACAAAACTGCAACTGTATACCTTCCTGATCAATTCTGAAAACAAAAAATCATTTGGAAAAGCACAGGGTATACAGAAATTGCATTACAGTTGTACTACAAAGCCAGATAGGTTATTTCTCTGCATGAGGTCCATTTAACAAATCAAATTTTTATACTGAATATGTCTAGTATTGACCAAGTGTCTAAGATGATGTACTTGAAGGCTTTTCAAACCTGATAGTACTTCTTGAGATTTACATTCCATAAATACAGTTGGATAGCTATTTAAAGATCAAATTCAAGATCAGACTTTAGTTACATTATTTCTGCTACAGCCTGTGATATATGTAGGCAATTCAGTTAAACAATATTGCTTTTTCCAGTTACTACAGGCTACCCATTTTGTATGTACCATACATGTTTCCAGGAGATTCACTGGAATAGGATTTGTTTCTCCACTGGTTACATGAATTTCAGTTATCAGATTAACTCTCTTCGCATAAGAATTAAGCAATCTGAAGAGGATCAGGTACTGAAATGTATGTAGTACAGTTTCTTTCCGTACCCATGAACTGAGGATCAAGAAGCATCCCAGGACTCTGAAGCAGCAGGATTACTACCAGTCTTCTGCACAGAAAACCAGGGTATGGGAATTACGAGAATACTAGTAACTTTTGGTCATTACAGAGTAAGACCGTGCAGATATTTTTTTACATCCTGGCAAAGAAAAGTGACTGGGTGTATGCCAGCAGTACCACAGCTGTACAAAGTCAACACCAGTAAGCCACCTCCATATCAGACACGGAGACAGGCATACAGCAGCTGCCGAAGACTTTTGGCAGCCCTGCAGCAGCAGCAGCTGCACAGCCATTCTGTGGTTAGGAGAAGAGTTTGGTCCCTTTGCAACTCCCTCCTTTTCAGCTCACTTAATTGGGCCACGTACCTGTTCCAGGGCACGGGCACTGCTCATTTTAATAAAGCTAAGAAATCGGTTTATTACCAAGCCATTGAACCTTTATGGCAGTGTTCAGATATTAAAACCTGAATATTCTTTTTACAATTTTAAATCTTATTTAACAGAACAGCCTTCTTTAGTCTACAGTATTTAACAGTCATCGGCCAGATACTATTTTAATATGAGCAACACATGCATAAGATACTGACCTTCCCAGCAAGAACTCACGGCCCAGTCAGGTATAGAAAGCAGAAAAGCAGCCGCAGAAAGATTGTTTCATTTGTCAGAAGATAGTAATCTTTGCGTATGTCCTTTCCCAAACAACTTAGACAGAACTTTGCCAGCAAAAAAACCCCCACCCTTTCCCAAAGAGTTTGTTTCAGAGACAAAGAAAAAAAAAAATCTAACCTTGAGGAAAGCATCCCAGTCAATTTTGAACAACTTGTTCTTCATGCTTGCATGACACATCTACTGTATTTCTTTCCTCACAGTGAACAAAAGGTATCACATGGATCTGGTCATAGTACTCAAAGCTAAATGCACAGACAGTCATTGCGAGGCATTAGAAAAGACTGGAATATCCGCCAGTGTTCTTGCTGCCTTTCCAGTACAACCGAGTGCAAGATGTCAGGCAGGACCAGCAGTATTTGTGCACAGCGAGTGGAAACAGGTGACCCTGAGCTCCTTGGTTACTGGCACATTACAAGACAGGGGTGAGAGCAAGCTGTGCCTTTCAAGGGGAGAGGGGCAGGGAGGAAGGGAGAGAAAACAACCTGGAATGCTCGGCCCGAGGTCAGAGGGCGAGGAATTTCAAAGCTAGGTGATAATTTTAAGAGGCAAATGCCTATCAAGGGAACATGTGCTAAGACGCTCACCTGCACGCTTCCTCCTCAGATTAGTTTTAATCCCAATAAATTTTCTAAATACCACTCGCCACACACCCACAACAAGCTTGTTTGCTGGCATAAGAATGGCAACCATAACAGGCAAGAATAACCAGCGGGAGTGGGTAGATGTGCTTCTTTCAGCAGCACTGGTGATTTCGGTCCACTTCGGTGAATGACTGCATATAATGTGTATATTAATTATAGTGCATACTGTAAAAGCAATAGGCTTTAGATTTGATACTTAGCACTAAATAGAAACTTGTTAAAAAAATTTTGCTGAAGAAAAAACATGTAGTACACAGTACATGCAAAGCAGAACTGCAAATCGAAGGGATAGACATGACATAATTCCTGGTTTTGAGTGTTCTTGCTGAACTAATTTCAAATTCTCACAAAATAACAAAGCAGAAAAGGGCTGTGTTTGAAATGCTTACAAACTGAAGTTCCAGTTCCCTACATACAGGAGTTTCTTTCATTAGGACAAGATGGAGAGGAACTCGGTGATTAGCATTCTAATTCAACACTACAACATCATCGGGTACAATTGGTAAAGCCATTGAAGGCATTTTCCCAGGTTTCTTGCTTTCTTGTTGAATGACTGCACTTTTTCTTTCAGAGCTAAACAAGTCAACAGTTCAACAATGTCATTATCTCCCGTGACTTTCTTCACAACTGCTGCATTACTAATCTACTTGCATGGTTACAGTAAACACTGAGCAGAAGCATCAATATGCTTCAGATTATTAGTGAGAGTATGATTGAAACGGTCAGGCTTCTTGTGCACAGAACACATCTCAAGGATACCAGCCATCTCGAGCTAGTTTGCAAGGCCACAGGTAAACATGCGAGTGACAGCAAACAAAGCTGTATTCCATTAAAATGGAATGGGTGAAACATGTCTCCCTTCAGATGGAGGTAATTTAAGAAAAATTGTCCTGTGTATTACTGAATTCTGTATAGTACTTCGCAAAAGCCTCAGACTTCAAAAATAAAAGAACAGCCAGGTCCTGTTAAATTTACTACGCTCACCCCCCCTTACATTTAAAGATATAAAGAAATACTTCCCTCAGGGAAGGGGGCCCCAAGTCATAATTTCTGGATTAAACCCATTACTATTAGCTGCAGAATGAAATTATTACTGACAAGTTCACTGAATTACCTCTTTACAGAGGTCACTAGAGCTTCCTAGAAACCTAAAACTGCCATTGTAAATTTAGCTAATAACAAGTGAGTTTTTTAAAACTATCAAAATTAGAGATAAACATAATAAAGAACCTGTTTTAATATCCTAATTTAGTCATGCAGTGAAGTGCAATACATTTGCATTTTCTTCACTTTGAACTTATAAACCAAGAAATACAAGAGTGCTGGCATGCACCACTACTACATCAACATTTTACATCCACATATGTGGCTGTAGAATTTCTATTGATTTTTCAATATGCTCATTTCTCTTAAAACTATAACACAAATCAAGAATAACTTCTCTGGCAAGTACACAAACCATTTAAAATAAGATTAAACAGAGGCTTAAAACAGGATTAAACAAAAGCTTTCACCATGCAAAATTCTGTTATTAAATGAATTAACTTTGCAAATATGAAGAATCTTGAAAAAGCAAGAAACCACATGCACAAAAACCTCACTTTCATTCTGTGTTTATTACTGTCATTTTAAAGCTTTGCTTAATTATTTACAAAGGACCTTAGACAGAAATTGTTCAGTCTACCACTTTATAGGCTATGCTTAGTTCTGCTTAAGCTTTCAAGACTGCTAATAACTCTGTGTACTGTTTCATGTAAAATACATATACAGTCCTCGAAGTACAACTTATTCCCCCCCTCCCAGGCAAGTGACCTCATCACTGGGTCGCAAAATCTTATTTCTGTTGCTTGTGCTCCCTCGCTCTGGTTCTCTAAATTTTACGTCCCTAGTTGTATGAAAGATGCCCTTAATCCCAATCTAGTAAACAGCTAAGTAGTTGAGTAGATAAATCTCCACTACTTGGTGAGAAACCTGAGTTTGAAATCCTCCAGATGGAGTTTGGCATAAAATCCACATCATCTTCTTGCAGTTGCCCAGCAATTAAAGTATTGCAAGACATTCAGAGACACTTCTTTATTGCTGTCACAGTGGAACTTAGACACTGAAGCATCAGTCAAAAGAGGACTGGACACAGGCTCTGCTCTACAACACATCAGTATACCCTGATGCTTGGACTGCAAGGGGTCTGGAGCATTGCATTTGTTAATAGCAAGCTCTCCACTCCTCCCTCATGCAATAAGGGCCTTCATCCCTGTTGTCTCTCCTAAATTCTGACATACTCTGCCAGAAGAACTTCTAGAAGTAATGACACTATCCTAGCTTTTTAGCATTTCGGAATCCCTATTTTTAAACAGTGCAAAATAAGCATCTTTAATTCTGCTGGTTTACATGGAACTGACAAGTAAAATGATGCTATAGCTGAATACTATACTGGGGAAGAAGTGTGACACACCACAAAATGGTCATGGGAAATCTCACACTAAAATGAGTGTCACCTCACTGTCACAACTAAGCCACGTTCATTAGTATTGAACAGGAAATTAAAGTTTTCATAGTTCCATAAGCCTTAAAGACTTTAAAAACATACTCTGTTATGTTTTATTTTACCAGTAGAAAGCTGTTATGCAAAGATACTTGAATCCCACTGTGCAGGGTGCATATGCTTCTGAACAAAGTAGGCAAGCACTCTTCTCTGCTGTGCCAGTTTCTCTACCTTTGTGGTACAGAGGAAGATCACGGTGTTCAGCTACCTCCTGGGCACTGAGTTTAGCTCTTCAGATGTCTAGGTTGAACAAATAATCTCAATGAAATAGGAATTTCTTTGAATAGCTCCACTTTGCAGAATTTGCAGAGCACTCTCAGTAACATTCAGCCAAGAGGGAACAGGCACTTCAACATTGAATTATTCTGTCATCCCGCAAATGAAAATTCAAGATACTAAACATCCATATAAGCAAGTAACCAAAATACTGAGATACTTGTAAAAAAGCCTCAGGTATTGAAGTCCTGCAGTGGGCTAAATTTCTGTGGGTCTAGCTCCCCTTGCAGCAACTGGCACCTAAATCTGAAGAGCACCTTCTGCTAGCCTCCAAGACACTAGGTGATATGAAAATCAACAAGCTCTGTCAGGGGCCGCACTAAATTATCTACCATCTGGAAACCGTAAAAATAAAAATTATATGAAGGGTGACAAAAAAATACTATAAAAACATGATGGTGATGGTAAAGTTTGACAACCTTCCAAGTGAACTAAACTGGAAACCTGCCTCTTCTGAGGATGCATACAACTTAGAGCAAGCTGAGTGAGAGCTAAGAGCCCCGAGGCATCAGATGAGGCTACCCAGCAGGGTAGGAGTCTCCTCCCTGTGAAGATAAACACCCTGGAGATAAACTCTATTTCCTTCTATAAAGAAGTCCAGAAATTTTTGTTTTAACTTTTAAATTGGATTAAAAACCATTTTCAAAACACTGAAATTCTTTGCAAAAGTACAGTTCTTTTTCTCCAGCCAACTCTATATGGTCTCTTTATGAAAAACGTAGCACTGTTCAAAATTAAGTTAAAGGATTATTTGGAGTTATCTTGCATAAACACAAGCCAAGTATCAGCTTAAGTTACTACAGTGGTCTTTATATAGGCTCATAAGTCACACAGCAAATTTTGGCAGAAACAGACTTCAGTCTTTAGAACATATATGTTTAGGTATTTGAACACAGTGCCAAAAATCTCCCAAAGATAAGTGAAATACACCAGGAAAACAGGTTTTAATACCTGAAGAGTTACTCAACCTGAACCGAATTTATCAAGATAAAGAATACATTTTTTTTTTTTGCTATTCTAAGGACAGATGAATCTTTCTGCTCAATATCTAACAGCTGTTGCAAACAACAGATGCTGGAAATACTCTTAAGAGATTATATAGAAAAACTTTTATACAGCAAAATACTTTGCAACCTAAACACCAGGGTTTCTGTAAGAAAATCAATTTTTATGCTATGGTCCTAATTTCAGTCTATTTCACATATTCATTCAACCTACAGCCTCTAAGCTTTGCATTCAAGAAGTTTTCATACCAGCAGCAGTCTTCCATAATAAGACTTCTTCATTTAACAGTGTTAGTCTTCATTCAGTGAAATACTAGTTCCTGCAACCTGTCAGAGAGTAACTGAACAACATACTCCAGTCTGACAGAAAAAGCAGAAAACCTATATAAGAACAAAAAGGCTACATTTTCAAAACTGAGACTTCTTGTCTGTGAAACTGGGTAGTTTCTTCTACATAGATTTCTGCTTATTCCTTACTCCAAAAAAGGAAAATCATAACCTTTCACCAGTTTACTAAAGAGCTTTTCTTTTTTCCAACCACAGTTCAAGCCAAATGTGTCTCAGCACTGGATCCCAAACTTTAATTTCCTTCTACTTCTGCTATTGTTATGCCAGCACTTCTAAATATTTACCCTTCCCAGATTCCTAAAATGGAAGAAGCTGGGGTTCTTTTGTAGTGCAGATGATTTGCACAGACTCCAAGTAGTAGAGAAATTCTCACGCTTTCATGGGAGGGAACTGGATTTAGGGGACACTTTGTTCATGACAGGGTAAAGTAATCTTTAATAAATTTAAATTGAAGGGTCTTTCTAACAGAGGGATTATGTATACTTTCCGCATGTACAGTGATAAACATTAAAGGTATTAATAAACATTCGTTAGAGAACTGCAGATTTACATTTTTCATAAAGTGTAGAAGTGATAAAATTGCATCCATATCTGTAAATACCTAGCACTATGCTGTTGAAAAGTTCTTTTCCTGTATACGCCACTTCAATTTATCTTCCAAAAAATTAAATTGTCATTATAGATAAGGATTCAGTAAAAGCTGAATCAAAAAACCTAGGAAAAGACAAAATGCAAGCATTAAACAACATGAAAAAGGAAAACAAGTGCCAGTTTTATGGCTAGGGAATGTTGTGGAGTTTCTGCAGGCACAGCTCAGCCAGTGCTACCAAAGTGGGAAGCCAGCTTGGTCTTTGCTGGCATCACATGCATTCATCAAAGTGATCTACAAGAGAAATGCTCCATATTCTATTTATTTATAGAATCAAACCCATCATCTAACAAGTTAATCTACAGTAAATCTAAAGGAGATGTGAACATAGAAGATGCTGTGGAGTAATCTGAGACAAAAGCAGTTTTCCTTTTCTTCTTTTTGTAAGCACACGCTAAGTTAAATTCTCTTACTTAACAGAAATCTGTTGCCAAGGCATTTATTCCTCTCGTGGCAACAGAACAGAGGACTAATTAAAACCCGCTAAAGCCATTGATGATGCCATCTTAGCTGAAGCTGTGAATAAAATTATCAATGTATTACAGTATTTTTTTTTAAAGTTGTCAAGTTATGCACTCTCACTAGAAGGAAACCCTTCCAGAAAATCTTTTTGAGTACTGAGGCTCTTTCGTTATCAAAGCAAACATTTCTTTGTGTGTATACTTCATCTGATAAAGTTGGATTCACCCCCCTTATGGCTGCTGAAAAGCTAGAGAATAAGAAACTAAATGAGATCATCATGCCCATATATTCCAGAATTCCTTAAGAACACCAGACAAGCAAATAGGGGAAGAGGAAAGAAAGCAGAGGCTGCCAAAATCTGCTTTTAAGTCTAAGGGAGCAAAATAATTAAGAACAAATCACAATTTCTATAAAACCAGAAAAAATACTTCAAGGGTATTGTTAAAACCAAACCCATTTCACACAGCTATGCCAGTCTACCAATAACTGTCTCTCCTTATGCTCCAGGTACAACACTATTTCTCTCTTTTTCTTATAGACCTTTGCTTCTTTCTCATCATCTGCTTTTATTTTTATAATATCTCTTCTGTTCCTGAATTTTCTTAATTACAAAATGTTCTGAATCAGCAGAACCAGAAACTCAGAAGATTAATTTCTAGAAGCAGCAGTCTAGGTAGGAAAGGCGAAATCTCGGCATCTGTCCTGCAGGCAGTCTTGCTGTGTAGAATACCTATCTGCATAAACACTATCTATCATTGCAAGAAGTTTAGATGTGCAAGACAGTTTTAACACATAGCCAAGAAGTTTCTGTGGGCACACAGGTTCTACAGACTCCATTAGCCAGTTTCACCTTTTAACCATTCCAGTGACCTGCACTGCGTTTGCCCCTTCCACAACACTGAAGTGGTCAGGCACCAAAAAGCTCATTGATGAGGCATGTCTCGAGTTTGCCAATTTAGGCTAATACTATTTCAAAGCTATTTATCCTCCTAAGGGAAACAGTTGGAAGATTAAATCAGAAATTTTATTCTTAAGATTGGTGAGAAACCGTAATATACAAAGTAATCATTAAAATTATTTTGCTTTTACAAAATGACTTCAAGAAAATATTTCAGAAAACCCTTTCTAAATGATTTTTACTCAACTGACAAGTTACAGTACAGTTACATTTCACCATTTTCAGGTCAAGCCAGTCAATGCTTTAAACTGTCAAAAGACCACTGAACAAACACTAGCTATTTAGCACCAAAGACCCTATCTTTCTAAGAAAATACTGAAAATCACTGCTAGAACTTTAAAAATAACAGTGGATACTGACAAATTGTCAGTACTTATTTTTCCTTAACTTCTCTTTACACTTATAAAAGCTGCTTTAGAAGTCATAAGAAGGAAAAACAAACCGATTCTTTACCTCTACCATTTAAAACTCATAGCTGAACAGTTAGAAGCCGGCCCTATATGCTTACTGAAGGAATAAAGGCACATTACCCAAGCCCATCTGCAATGGATCTGTGATCAGTTGAGAGTACCAGAATTCAAAATAACTGATAATCATGAAACACTTAAAATGCTATATCTCCTCTGATTATCTAAACCCTGAAAATATCATGAATCTAATTTACAACACAGGTAAGCCAAGGTGTGTTGTATGTCACTAACCATAATTTGGAAATAATTCTTACATACTTTAACATGTTTCTAACAGTATTTAAGAAACTATTTTATAAGACTGACCTCATTCTTTTAACTAGAAAGAGTGAGCAGCAGCAGAACAAGCCTAAATGCCATCAACAGCCATACTACATATACTATACATAAAAGAGTGTGAGTGAGATGTTTCCTATGGCCTGGTCCTGGGATGTAAATACAACACACTGGTTAACTTGTATTTGCCTTTGCCTGAAATCAGACATGAAGACATTGTTGTTATCTTTCAGTCTCTGAAGAACAGTGACAGATAATTGAAAGAAAACTACTAGGAAAAAAAAAAAATCAAATATGAACTCTCAATTTATCTAGTTCACAAGCAAGCTATAGAAGGTAGCTTTTCTTATCAAAACTATCTGGAGAAAAAAAACACGCTTCCTAATGCATTAATGGATTTTATGATTTTTCTAAGTTGATAACGAAAATAATACCAAAGTCACATTATAATCCTGAAAAGTCATAATATTCATTATAGCTGGTTAATATTATTACACTTAACAGATACCAAACAATGGAAAAATTTACAAAGACAGGTTTAATCGCAATAATATTATATACTTGTTTGATGCATTGAGTAACACAGCTCCTGGCTTCAAAACTAGTAATTACCAGAAAATTTTAAAAAGCTGAAAAAGAAAATAAACATTTCATAATCTCCTCACTGCAGTAACCAAAGGTTAAATATTACTGAAGAGTAGATCAAACTTTTTAGAACTCTTTGTTGCATCAAATTATGTGCTTTCCCATTTACCTGGTTTGAAAGGGTATACTTTAACCAAATCTGATTCAAAAGCAGAGACATAAGGCAGCTAGCCAAACTGGAAAACCACAATAGTGTCAAAGTTACATGGATATGAGTCAAAGAAATACACTGCTAACACAGAACAGCAAGCTAAGCATGCCTACCGTAAGCTGAAAAGCAGTTTTAAAAAGCAACAGTTCTAAAGAACAGCCAAGGTTAATTTGCATAGTAGGGAACAGTCTTAAAATGGGAAATGTTTATATATGTAGTTAAGTTATATACGTAAGTAACATCCAGACACCAGGCCACAGATACAAGCCTTTCAAAACAGCTGACATCTGATATTCTCAGGAATCTTGCCCTCCGCAACTCAGACTGTGTGATGTCAACTCTTGGGAGTGGAGGCAAGATGAACAGGAGGAGAAAAGGCACCTAGAAAGAGGTAGCCTAGTTTGTTCTGCAAGACTCTGCATGAGGAGAAAAGCAATTGGAAATAGCTCTTTGTGTTACTCCTCAAGATAAGATAATGATACTGAAAACAATTCTCAAAACGAAACAGAGGGAAAAAACTTCAAGCTAGACAAAAAAGAGAATGTATTCACAAGAACAGATGCAAATAGTTACTGCACTTTTCTTCCATCCACTATCGCAAAACATGACACTTTAGGTCCAGATTTCCTACAGTCTAAGTTTTAATCGATGCTTTAATTGTCACTAAGAGCTAGAAAAGATGTCACTTTCTGGTCCTGGATTAGTTACCTTAAACACAAATGAGCTGGCAACTGTAACAGAAGCCTTTGCGATATAGCAGAAATAAAATCACGAACTTCCCAGAGCCTGCACAAAGTGACCCTTTCCTTCCTCACCCAGCCAACCGTGTGACTCATGAGAAACAGCTGACTGCACGCAGAATGAAGTCTCCACTGGAAACCAGGCTCATGTATTACATTTGATGTACTTCAGCCAAGTGAAAAACTTCATTATAACATTCCAGACAGGTTTCCAGGAACAGCAGCACACTGAATTAGGCGCTAAAGGAAGAGGAGTTGTCAGTTCTAACTGCATCAGAAAGAAAAACAGGAACACATTTCCTGGGGTTTTTTAAATTACACTTTGAGAGCCATTGTTACTAATAGCTGCTCCAAGCTGTAAAAACTGCAGCCTCGGAGGGCAAAAGTCAAAGAACCCTACTGATTTTCCCCGGATTACTCACAGAATTAATAAGATCATTTGGGAGCCAGCCTTGAGGTTATCAGAAATCTCTCATCACATGCCCACAGTACACTTTTGCAGCATTTCTGTTTACAGCTCTAATGAACTGCAGCACCGAAGAGGAAATCCTCTTGCCTGCTAGTAGGTCATTTATGGAATGCAGTTCAGGTATCTACATATTTTGCATTTCCAACAGCAAAGTCAGGAAAAAAATGACACAGATATATTTTAGAGCAGTGTACTGAAAAACTGCTAAAGACTTCTTTCTAAAAGTGTATTCACCACAGAAGAAATAAATGTCAAAACTCGTATACCGACACTATTACTGATACTATAAGAAAATTATCTTAATTATTCATGACATAATCAAACAGAATATTGGGTTAAAGTGCCATAGAAAGTGTTCCTTTTAAAAATACTTTTAAAAGCAATAAAGTCTCATGCAGGTAGAAAAAAATCCAAGCAATGAGAGTTACATAGCTGAATTGAGCACTGGTGTTTTGACACATGAAAAAAACCTAAACATCAAGAGAACTGAATGGAGAATACGCTGCAAACAAACTCTTGTCTAGGAAGGAATCATAGTGTTTTAACTAAAGCCATGCTTTTACTACGCTATGCTTAGACACTTAGAGGGTGTTTGCCCAACCACTACCACTATTTGTACACAGGTATCTCATATTCTGAGCACCTGGTTCCACGAGGTTCCCCACACTACTACCTATACAGAACAAAACAGACGCCAAGCTGTATATCACCCTTCAGCATCCAAAATGTGGCTTCCTAGCCAGAAGCTCAGATATCTGCTGTGGATTTGTGATGGGAGGTCAGCAGGAAAAACCAGAACTGGCATGCCAAAACTCATCAACTACAGGAGAGCCTCTCAATAAGGCCACAAGAATAAGTCAGAACCAGGTAGAGATTCAGATCAGACAAATAAAAGCTAAAAGACACATGACAAAGCAGGACCTCAACCTGCCCTTAATGTGAAGGGCTCAAACACCCAGCATTGCTGGAAATACCATGCCTTTGAAAGTATATCCTTTCTTTTGGCCTTTTCGATTAATTGAAGGACTTGAAGCTGGTGAATCTGCCTAAGGACCAGAGTAATATCACAGAAGAGCAGAGAGACTGTACATCATCATCAGGTTGGAACCCGAGGATCTGGCCAAAATATAGGCTGATAATAACAATGATAAAAATCCTCCTTCCCTCCTTTAAAGGAAAAAAATGAAAAGAAGTGAAAATCCCCAAAGCAGCCTGTCACAGGTCAAAAGTTGACTTATCAGTTTAAGAGATGTCACAATATTTGTGGACAGATTTTGCTGGTTCAATCAGTACAATCACTGGAAAGTATTAAGATTATCAGGCATTCACTGTCACAGCTTACTGGGCAATACTGATGTCCCTTCCTTCCTACATTCCGTGCCATCCACAATGGATTCCAAGCAAGCAGAAGTCTTTTACAGCTGTTCTACTTGAAAACTCATAAGCAGAACAAATATAACACATCAAGAGACAGAGGTAGCACAGAGATACATGCAAATACACATAACTTTAGTTTCCAAAAATGGAAAGTTAAGTCTGTATATGGAGTGAGGTTGTGCCTCTCAACTGCTGTACATGAAAGTTCACTGTCCTGAGAAGAGTTAGCACAGCAAATGTATTAACCATTTCACCGTGCAAACCTGTACATGTTTTTTGCACACTAGAAATAGCCTTAAAACACCGAGACATCTTAGGTCATAAATCTTAGTGTATGACGTGCAGTTCTATGAAATCCCATGACACTGCTGTCATCTGCTACCTATGCACTGCTGATTCACTGTGTGCATGTGTTGAGAAGACTGCTCTCACATGCAACATTCTGCATCCCACTTCAGCATCTTGTTTGTGTTAGCATGAACTTTTGTCCACTCCTGACTGATTATGCTTTTTGCATGGGAAAAGCTTAAGATGAGCTTTAGAAATTCCTTTGTCAAGGCAGATTCTCCCTCCCCTTCCCCTCATACAACGCACTGTATGTGGTGGGGGGAGAGGGCAGGGAAGAGAAGAGAAACAAAGCTTTTAATAAACTCTTAGAACAAGACAGAAACATGGGTGCACATAATTTTGATAAGTCAACTTACCAGTTATGTAAGCATTTTGTCTCCAGGAATGTAAAAACGAAGGGTCTCTGTTGCTCCCCCTGTACTGCTACGCCACCCAGCTAGGACAGCTGCACGTCCTGGCTTGGACAATTTCAGTCCACTCCCAACA
>Ga0181612_124703_pt1 | contig 15035 bp, 5 predicted proteins | sample HoacroProtozoa21_FD_119630 | JGI IMG/M metagenome (GOLD analysis project Ga0181612, IMG submission 119630) | Hoatzin crop microbial communities from Cojedes, Venezuel. Combined Assembly of Gp0051906, Gp0051904, Gp0051908 | reverse complement strand
TGTCAGAGTTCAAGGAGTGTCTGGACAATGCTCTTAGTCATATGGTTTAGTTCTAGGTGGTCCTGTGAGGAGCGGGGAGTTGAAATCAGTGATCCTTATGGGTTCCTTCCAACTCAAGATATTCAATTTCAAATGAGTTTTGGCTGATAAAGGGATCTTATATTTGTTGTTTCCTGTAAATGTTTTAAATCAACTAAATAAATTCCATTCTTTTGAAGTTTTTTTCAACATATACGAATACATTACATGCACAGAAATATTAAAGTAATAAAAGATTAAGAACATACTCTGAAAAATGAATACTGTGAGTGAAAAATGTCATGCTTGAATTCCTTGGCAACAGAGTAAACTATCAAGGTATTGAAATATAAATGTTACTAGAATGACTGGTATGTTGGCCTGGTTTTGCTGTAAAGTGTTCCGTGAGTTTCATCCTTTTGGTTCAGTTCTCTCAGCACTTCAGGTGGTTCACGTGGCTCACTTAATGAATTTTTTTCTTCAACTGAGACTTGCATAAGTAGTTTCAGATTTAACCTTTCTTTCCTACTAATGCAACAACATTTTCAAAAACAATATTTACATAGATTGTAAAACACAGGAATGAAAACAGGAAGAAAGTTCTCTCTTTGCATTTTTTTTTCATTCACCATTCCCCCAAAATCACTGCTTTCTTTAAAAAAATTAGCTAGTTAGCTAATGAAGCATTCTTGCAAATTGTACAAGAGCACATATAAATATATACTGTGTGCATTTTCTGTGCTCTTTTTTACTAGTCTACAGATAAAGAAAAATAACAAAGCCTCTGGTTCAATATGCTCAAGGCAATGGAACTCAAAATACACAATCTTTAGTATCAAAACTGATTATTGCTCTTTTTTTGCCTTCTTATACACCTCAATGGGACACCAAATTCTGTACAGTAGTATTTCTCTGGTACTACTATAAGCCAAGCAAACCTTGTCTTCTATGGATCTACCCCTCTTCTCCACTTCTTTTTCTGTATTCTGCTGTCCTGCTGCTCACTCTAGAGTCTACTAACAGGTATCTGACTGAGTTTAAGATAAGGAATACAGTCAGAATCAACGGACTTACCATCAGTCTCATGTATGCACACAAATGAGAGACAGTTGTTAAAGCTTGACTCCAAAGATGCAAAGGTGAAAAAGAGAAGTAGTCTAAACAGAGGGACAAAATTTCCAGGAATTTTTTTAGGATAAGCAAGAGCTTTCCACTGTGTGGAAAGTAGGGTAAATAACAGGTTTTTTCCATGATCTGTTTATTCTGAAGCCTTGCATGAATGACACATTATAGTGAAGCACAGTGTCCCCAAGCTTACATACTGTATTTTCTGAAGAAGATGCCTTTTAATAGTGAAAAGGCATTCAAATGTAGCTGAGCCATGGATGTAGTTATGATTTTTTCTTTGAAAGCACTTTCTTTTTATATTGGGTTTACAATACTCAGCTGTCAGAACTGTGCTTGTAAGTACCACTCAGAGATGTATCCAAAATCCAGGACTACCTAGATACTTCTCATTTGCCTGAACTCTGCACTCACTGTGCAGGAGTACACTGTACATGTACGGTAAGGCTTAATAATCACACATAATTATCTCAGTCTCAAATATACATGCAATCTATGTGTGTCCAGCGCTGTTCCCACTGTACTATTGCATCCACAGCTGGCTGTGGATTGTCCAGGTTGAAAAAAATGTAGATCTTGGACATCACTGATCATTGGTTCAATACACCACTGCACACAAACATCTGCACACTACAGACAGTATGGTTAGAAGTGGAAATTGCACAGAGAGACAAAGACATTAAGATGTCAGAATCTCTGCATTTGTATCCTGTGCCCACATCAGCCGAAAGTCTAGTTTGTATTAATTGAGTGTTTTCCACAATAACAAACTCATGATTCTATTCCTTCATAAACATTGTAGGGCTTATTCTAAAAGAATATCTCTCCTGCACGATATATAGTGTTCTGGTTAAACTATCCTGCTGTTCTGGGAGAATGTACAGTAATGTACACAGAGCTGAAATAAAATTCTTATGCAGTTTCTAGATGAAGAACTGAAGTACAGAGAGAGACTGTCCCTATTTGAGGGGCTTACAAGCAGCCCATATCATTTTAGAGAATACGGTGCTGTCTTTTTAAAGGCACTGCTGAGACCCTCTCCTAGGGATGCTGGGAACCTGCTGGGATCTGCGACCCATAACTGAATTCACAAAGGCAGTTGTACTGCCAATATATCTCTTCTTACTAGAGGCCTAGTTAAAATCTGTTCTGTGGGGGGTGGTATCCACAGAGATACGTGGGACAGAAATTACGAAAAAGGTGAGGCTAGGGAAAGATAATGTTGGTAGTGAGAAAACAGGAGCAGCTAAATCCATTTCACAGGCAAAATTCACTGGACACACTGCATAGATTCAAGCATGCATACAGAGGGATGCAAGAAAGAAAGAAGTAGCAAAAAAAATGAATTACTGAGTTATCATAGTACATAAAGCAATCGTAACAGCAGGAAACTAGCCTAGCTGAGACGGTAGAGTAAGTACCGTTTTTTTCCAAAACCATGAAGCTTCTGAAAGATAGATATCTCTTAATGCTGCAAAAGACCTGGTTCTTTGCAGATGTTTTGATCTACCTAAAATTCATGAGTCTTATCTGTAATTATGATACTCATTATAAGAGACATGGATTCAAATCCGATATGGAATGAATTCTGAGAGATACAGATTTAGATCAAGGAGAAAAAAAAACATTCCAACTTAAGACTGTGATGTGCTGCAGCAATACCAGGATAGGACAAAATGAAGACTAGTAGAATGAAAGATGGAACCCTACTAGTGAGAATAAGGAAGAGAAGGTAGTGGAATAAAAAGCAGAGATTAAAAAAAAAAAAAGATGCAGCAAAGTAAAAAGATTCCCAAAAAGACTCTGTAAAGCAAGCATGTCAAAACTCTAAGTTGTAGAAGCTGCCCATGATTGCACTCCTGTTCAGTAGTTCCCGGTCAGTGCGCAAACAAAATACCAAATCAAGCACTAAGTCACATGCACAATGTTTCTTTTCCGCTTCATATAAAATATTTCTTAGGTCAAAGAAAGACTGCTATGGACAGCAAGCTAAACACCTGACACTGCCAGCATTTTTAGAAAAGAAAGTATAGGAGGAGCTGGTATACAGATGGCTCATGAACAGAAACCAGCCACAAGCAGAAGTTCCTGAAGTGGCAAGTGGTCTTCTCAGGGTATTTTTCAAACTGTTGTACTGTGATAATGATGCTTTCTTTTTTTTTCTTTTTTTCTTTTCTTAATAGTTTTTATTCTGTTGTCTCTTTTTGAGAGAAGGGAAATGAAACTGCAAGGCTGAACAGAATCTTGCTTTGACATGTAAAATATCTGCCTATTTTCCCTAAGATCACTGTCAATGCAAGGATAGAGCTGTGTCCTTTCTTTTCTTCTCCCAAATCTTTTTGAAAGAAAGATGAAAAGCAAAATTTGATGTTGGTGAAATCCAAATGCTAAGAAATATGGACAACAAATAGTTATTCTTAGGTACAATGAGATACTGCATGCCCACTGTGAATCAAAGCAACATAAAACAGATTTTAGAATGAATAGAGTAATGGGGTAGGAACAAAAGAATTCCAGTAGCTGCTGAATTCGTTTCCAAAAGGCATTGTTTCTGCCTCTCAAGAAAATGTTAAGTGCTATGAGGGCAATTCAAAGATATATTTAGACTCTTATTCTGTGCTAAACAAATACACCATTAGAGCAAATGTAAGAACTAATTGCCGCTAACTCCAAGTAAGCAGTTACCTGCTTTACTGTATAAACATATGTAGTTTAACTTAGAACAACTAAGCCAAATTAAGTGGAACTGGGAAAAAACAAACAAACAAAACACAAAGAACTGATCAGTTTGAGAAAACCTCATTCTAAGGAACAAAGTCAAAATCCCATGTCACAGTACAATCCTGAACCAAGTTCCTGAGCTAAATTGTCAAACCTGCTAGTCATTTTTTAACCCAGTTTTTCTAATTCAAGTTATATGTTCCACAAACTTTGTGGATAGTATTGTTTTACATATACATACATATCCATGCAAGTAGATACGTATCTGTGTTCATGAATGTGTTGTATACGTACATAGGCATACATATACACATACGTATGTACATAAGATTTGTGCTGAGAGAAAATTTTGCAAAATAGAAACTGGAACAAAAACTTGTTTTAATAATTCACATATTTTTCTGCTGAAGATACTCCATATAAACTCTGTATGTTGTAGTTGCAACTTATGGCTTACACGTATCTTATTTAAATATGATAGCAAATAATTATTTATAACATTGTTTTCTTTGTAACTGCTGAGTGCATAACTATTCTGAAGACAAAAGAATCACACTTGATTCTGGAAATCCTGTATATTCACTGTTATATGCAATAGAGAGCAGTGAGTATAGAAATGAGGAAAAAATGGCATTGTGTGTAAAGTCTTTCAAGATACAAAATTTATGTTGTTATAAGCATTATATGAGAAGTCAGAGGACTAAGGGTTATTTACCCACCACCTCTGCTCCCCAAGAATATGAAATTTCATATTTCTAAAACTGCTTAACAGGTTTTTAGTGCCTAGGGTTATTTGACTACTGCAACACATGGAAAGGAAAGGGCTGAAGGAGAAGAGGGGAATGTGAGAAAGCTAGAAAAAAGAAAAATTGAAATTAGATGAAGAAAAAAATAAATTACTATAAAAAAAAGGAATACCCAATCATTTATATTTGATGAGAATGAACATATTGCCCAGCAATTCTGCTTTTGCTTTTCTTAGGTGCTGTAATTCCTGCTGAACCAGATGGCATGGTAAAATCAGGTTATGTAGACACACATCTCGTACATAACTAGGATTACAAGGCAGTCTCATATCTCCAGGAGGAATAAAGTACCTTTGTTCCATTCCTTTTTTCCTCTTTCACCAAACTTCACAGAGAACTAGAGCTACATTTCACATACTAAATCTGACTGATATAATACAAATTTAAAGTTTGTCTGTCTGGTTTTCTGTGGTTGTGAATCCTCTTCTCCACTGGGATGTTCAGAAGTTCCCAAGAACCTGCTAGTAGCTACTCATTACTTCGTTTTTTTTTCACATAAAACTCTGGAAAATGAGAATATAAAGAATATTTATAATTTTGACAAAATTGAAACACATAAAATTTCTTTCAGTATATTCCCAGTTAGAAACATACGATTTATTTCACATAGTGTCCTTTATTCAAGCAAACAGGGTAGTTCAGTAAGCAAAAGAAATAATGATGACTGATTTCCCATGTCAGGAATAATTTTTTAGATTTTACATGACTGTTAATTTGGTACCAAGCAAGGCTTTTCTTGATGCTAGGTCATTCTCTGTGTCCTGCCCATGTAAATTTTTCATGTTTATTGAAGTGAAGGTTTCAGTATGAGCTCAGCCTCATTAAACTCTTTTCTACTGGGCTGATTACAGTTATAAAGCCTGTAATATTCAGGGACCTCTTACTCTTCTTGCTAATTTCAACCAACATAAAGAACTGACTCAAAACTGTAAGGAAGAAGATACCCAGAGACACAGACAGAAAGAGAAACCACAATCGCGTGAGCCTTATCTCCCTCTCCTTAGGGAGCCATATTAAAAAACCACTTTATGACTGTGGGAATTTTAACTTGAGGGATTTTTTCCTGGTAAATAGCTAGTTGTTTTTGTTATTTTTTACTGCCACAAGAAGGTTTGTTGACTACCATAGGAATACTCCAGTGAGAAAATTTTACTCACATGAATAAAAATGTGTTGGACCAGAGTCTAAGAAAGCATGCTAATTCCTTTGGGCAAACCAGTATTATCAACATCTGCAACACTATCCTGAGGCAGAGCTTATTTGCTGCTTAACATTCCTGAATGTGTTGTGCAACAGACTAGCACAAGGCGACTCTGCCCAGATGTTCAACATCAGGCAGCTGGAGCAGGTAGCATGCATCATGCACAAGTAGTTTATGCATACACAAACCTGACCTACTTGACTATTATACAATAAATAAACTAGAATCAATGACCTAATTGGTCAAAGGCACAAAGACCATGGCCACGAGATCACCTGGCTGATATATTCATCTTCAGATGAAAACATTTGTGAGGGTCTAACTCAAATGTGGCTGTGATCAGCTTTTCATTATGTACACATTGCTTTAGTTAAGTATATGGGAAAGAGCACTCGACTAGAAAGAGGTGAAGTACCTATTGCAACTTTGTTTAAAATACAGGGTAAGGACTTTGCAGAATTTATTGGATGATACCAATAAATGTAACAAATATACTTTTATATAAATTACTTCAGAGACACAAATTCCAATAAATTGCTAAAGCATTATACAGAAAAAAAATAACAAACAATATTAAGCCCGTAAACCAGCCTGTTTATCTCTTATATAAAATGGGATAATATTTTTATTTTTCAAGGGCTTAACTGACTTTGAGTCATTGCAAAGAGTCATTCAGCTTATATTATGAAGTTTGAAGCTGGAGTTAAGATTTTCAAAGCTACCTTTTCATTGCTTTTGATTGTACCATACCCAGGTGCCTCACTGCTGATTAAGACATCATATTACTGGTAATTGAAGAACTGTAATACTCTGAGGGTTTCTGACACTCTTTGCCAGTCAGTTTCTGTGCTCAAAATCCTTTCCTGCAATTCCAAGTCAGGTGTTGCCATGGATTCTTGAAACATTTTGAAGAGAGTTTGTATCATCCGTCTGCATCAGAATGAGGGGGTCATTTGATCAGTTACAGCAAGGCATGTAGCTGATAAAAATTTTATCAACTATTGAAGCTTTAAATACAATTCCATTGTAGAGGAAGATTAAAGCAGCAGGTGTTTCAAATTATAACAGTCAGTAGGATATAAAAACAAGTCAATTAAAGAATTGAACCATTAGGTAAATATTTTCCAAAGAGAATTAGCAAGTATACAGACATCTGTGGAGATATGGATAAGAATGCAATTAGACACGTGTTTGAATATGAAGTTGTTCTGAACTTTCAAAATATATTTGGGACTGAACGAAGTAGTGGATTAGTCTATTTGGTATAATTTTGGAATCAGGAAAAAAAATAAAGAAGTACAAAGTAACAATGACAATCAATGGAAGATTGGGGGAGTTTTTATGTTAGAGTACTTCTTTTGACTGAGATAGTTGTTTGTCCTCTTCTTTTTTTAAAAATAGTATCATTGCTATAAGCCAGCACAATTCCGAAAGAATCAAGGAGGAACAGATAGAATGAGAATAAAGCTAACAATATTTAGAAGTGCTTGTATCTCTATAAATTACAACAGAAAAAGATTTCACATTTGCTTTGATGATAGACAAGTTAGAAAAACAGGAATTTAGACCCTAAATTCTCCTCATACATTTGCTCATACTGCTAAGATATTATTTATGCTCTCAAAATTTCAGCTACCCTTTTTAGGACAGATGCCCCTTTTTAAGTATGATCTACAGCAGGAAATAAATGTATATATTAAAAAACTACAAAAAAAACCCAAAGATTGTCCTCATTCTCCCCAATGAAACTTTAAAAATGCAGTTCTTGAAAATTTCCAATTGAAATAAAGCACTATAAGAATATGCCTATATGTCTAGAACCTAATACATGTAAATGAACAAGGATTGAAGGGACAAGAGCATGGTAATGCTTTGGCCAAGATTTTTCTAGTATTTTACATCAGCTCTGGACTTGCATTAGGAACCTGGGATTAGGCATGGGATCTGAGTGCGAAGAACTCAGGAACACAGCTGAATTTAGTTCTGCAATTCTACTCGAAGTCAAATAAATGTTAGAGCTAGGAAAAAAAATCAAAGCAAATTTAAAGTTGATGGAGATACAAGACATGAACTGTCTTGCTGTGCTAAAGAGGGAAAAGTGGTGTGATAACATTTTCAAAGTAATAATTATTTCTGATTTTTTTTACTCTCCCCATAGCTTGTTTCTTTTAAAATACAGTATTCCTGTGTTACTCCAGCACCAGGAATCTGAGGTATTTCTATGATTACTATTCCTACAGACTATGAGATAAGGTGGAATTAGCTACTTTAAGTTGTGCTTGTTTTTTATGTCTATTTCCAAACTTTCAGTAAGCCGAACTAAATAAGACACAAGAGGAATAAAGAACCAGATGTCCACTTTGAAAACAAACCTAATAGTTTATAAATAGGAATTCAAAAATACTTTCAACAAAGTGTTTAAATAATTGCTATCTATAGTCGTGTACAAATCCTAGTAGAGGAAAGGTCCAGCCAGCAAACTCTCCTACCTCTAGAGATCACAAATAACAGATAAGTAGACAAGAGTGTGAAATACAGAAAAACAGTATTTCCCCTCTGCATCCAGTGACGTGTGTCTCAATCAGCAAATAAACCACGTAATGACTTTGTGCTGAATAGGTTTTGGTGAATTTTTTCTTCTATTTATTTGCCCAGTCCTTTGTGACACCACCTAAAACCTTGGTACTACATCTTGGGAGACAGTCCACTCGTTGTGAACACGATTTTTTTCTTCACAAATTCATTAGAGAAAACCGGACAATACTCAACACCAATAAATGACTAGCCAGAACAGGGTCAGCTCAAAACAGATTTCACCAGACTGAAGAACTCATTGCCTCAACTTATATGTACTTTTAATGCATTAGCAAACTTAAAAAAAAATCAAAAAGAATAAGCACACAGTTGTAACAGTATTTAATAGTACACTTCCTGTCTGGTCTTCTTCCTGAATTATATTTTCAGTGACTTCATCATCTTTTCCAAAAAAATCAGAAAATTATCTTCTCTTTTTGTAATCTGAGTAAAGGGCAGCAAGAATTCATGCCCATTTCAGAAAAGCTTCAACTTTCATTATGCCTTTGTGAAAAAAGCTACACTAACCCAGGAATACTTCATAGCAAAACAGAATAATAGTCCCTTCACTATGAAAAACTCAGCCAGCAATGTTTTATGTTTTCTTTTCATACTTGCACATTCTACTTTACTAAATTAAAAAATTACGTTCTGATTATTGAGTAACGTCTTTCTCTCTGCAAAGTTAAATTCGTTACCAAATGACAATGACTGAAATTGAAGGAAAAACAGGAAAATAAGAATGTAAGCTTACTTCTACAAGATCAATGTTTTGAGTCATACCGTTGGTAATAAATGTGGATTTCTTATAAATACTACATTACTTTTAAATTCTGCTTTATGAGAAAATAAATTGCATGCAGAAAAAAAAATTCAGCAAAAATCTATATTTAAAAAACCCCAAAGTGATCTTATACCTAAGCATGTCAGATGCAGTAAGAAAAGCAATTTATAAAGATTTGAAGTAAATTTGTAAAATATTGATAAAAATGACTTTATAGGAACAGCAGAATTCTTATGGATGATGTACTGCACTGTAGAAATACTTGCAGAAATGAGCCTTTTGGCAAATCTGTAATCTAAGAGGCACTAGATAGTAGAGGAAGAATCACTGCACAGTCAGTGTGACTGACTAAAAGATAATTAATCTACAGACCATTAATAATCAGAAAGACAATTATACTAGAGAGTCCATATCAGAAAGCAGTTGAGTGCCATTCACTGGCTAAGTTGATGGTATTATTTATACAGTAATTTAGCATTGTTATGTACACTAGTGTTATGAAATATCTGCTATACATATTATTCAAGTAATTCTTCCCCGTTCTGATTAAATAGCAGCTATTAAATATCAGTAAAAGTAGAACTAGCTGCTTTCTGTCTTGAAATATAGCTTTTAGTCTAATACACTTTACTCAAGATTTTAAGTTATGCCTGTATAATAGATTATAGCTGAAATTAAAAAAAAAAAATTCGTCTTTCCAGTGTCATTACTGTTTAATTGAAGACGTTTGAACATCCAAGAATATTATCTGCTTTTTCACCCAGGCAGTAGAGGATTTCAGAAGTCATCATGTTCAATTTCCATAGATGGTATAAACTACAGGGCTATCGTCATTTCTTGCTTAATCTATAAACCATTCTGTGCAGGTAAGAGGGTTGCTATGCTTGAAATGCATGACTAGCTACACAGACATGCATACACACAAAAAAAATACTGATAGACGTATATCTTCTATCTGTCTACAGACAAAGGCCTGTCTTGGCAAGGAGACAGGTTCTTACTGGACACAAACAGGGATTACCCATTTGTCTGTTCTACAACCTTACGCCTGGTAAACAACATACTATCAAGTCAATCAGCTCTCTAAGAGTAGGATGTATTTGTATTTAGTAATCATAACCTATTCACAAATTAGCAACTTCATAGTATGATTTATGGTACCACTACAATGTATAGCATAAAACACTTTTGAACAGCGTCCCAGAAGATTGGCACGATTTTATCCTTGTGTCTGTCCCCTGCCTTCCAGAGGGCTCTTCAGTCTTATGTAGTTCCCTGTCTTTGAAATAAGCACCACTGAAGCAACTTCTCTGACTCCTGAAAGCACCTTGAGCCTACATGTCATTAGTCCTGAAGAAATATCCTGTCATTGCTTCAGCATACTTTGAGTTATTTGTATTTTTTGAAAAAGCAGCGAAAGAGTTCTTACTGTTCTGCAAGTCTTATGACTAGTTCCTCAATGAAGTCCCCTTTTAACTGGATTTGACCCCAAGTTATACATTGTATAGTGTATACATTGTTATAATATAAATATACACATACACATACTTATAACATACATATACATATAGTATACTTTGTATAGTGTATAAATGCAAAGATATTTACAAATACAAAGATACTGCACGTAACAGAAAAAGACTTCACACTAAAATCTGTCACTATTGCTGATGACGGAGATAAGGAATCTTATTAGAAATAATAAAATATCCTTGAGGTGATATATTTATATATATATATATAGCTACACACACATATATATAGAAAATATACACATGTGTATACAGAAAATATACATATTTTTCCCCCTCTCCCACTCCAACAAGAAAAAGAGAATCAGATACTGGTAGCTTATATATTAAAATCTGTAAGGTAGACTTAAAAAAAAAAAAAGGTGGACCAGCCTCCAAGAAAGACAAGAAAATGATAAATACTTTTCCAAATGCACTGGGAGAAGGAAGACTAACAAAGAGTCTGCAGGCCCAACAGATTATCACAGTATAAAGAAAACATTCAGAGGAGGTAAGGCTACATCAGAAGACAAACGGAAATATTTGTCCCCCTATTTACTGTGCTGAAGTTTGGAGAAATTCGCATGCCAGAAACTTTTATTTGCAGGGAAGGTGCTGAATAGATATGTGTCAGATTGAAATATAAGTTGAAAAAGCTTTAAAGCAAACTCATAAAATGAATAGCAGCAGATTACTAGGGCTAGAAGGTATTCAATACAGAGTTCTTGACCAGCCCAGAAATGAAATGGCTATTTGTGGAGTGTAAAATGCACGTGAAAATGCATTCACATGCCCAATGCATATGGGCTTGGTTTTTTGTTTATTTGGGTTTTTACTGTTTGTAAAAGTTTCACTAGATTAAAAATGTTAGCCACTGAGTATTACTGCAGATGCAGTGTGCCTGTTTCTGTCAGATTAAGGTGACCCAAGTAACCGCTACCTTCTGTCTACATGATAAACTGTAACATAGTCACCTCTGAAATGAACCATCTTGACAATGAAATGGATGAGAAAGAAAAGCATCATACTGCATTGTTCTTACTAACTCTGTGTCAAGTATAGCACAAGATTATTCGTTTAACCTACTATGTTATAAGCCACATGTAATTCCTAATGTTAGAAATCTCTAACTGTTTGCAGCCAAACTCCTAATAAAATTTTGAACTTTTCACAGATCTTCAAAGACATTTGGAAGATTTATTTTCAAAATTCATATAATTATAATGAGATAATTTAATTAGAGACTCAAAGATGTTCTGTAATTGAACCCTGCAGCATGATCTTCCTTCCAAGAGAAGCTTACTCTTCGTGACACAGTTGAACCAATGTAAAAAGGTAAAACCAGCTTCAGAGTCAAAGGCTTAGAGGTAGTTTTTTGTTACCTAGAACAAATAATTGTACTCCAAAACCCAATTTATTTTCACATTTGTGCAGGCTCGGGGCAGCTTACCAATGCAGTTTTCTCTGAGTGTTCAGTACTGACTCAATATAAGCTACAATAATTCTCATATAATGCATAAAATGAAGACTGGAGGGCTAATAACATATCTCTGGGCACTCATTTGTAAATATCTTTGCTGTCTGAAGCTGGAATTTACAATGTGGGTTCAAATCCAGGAAAAAAGGAAAGGGAGGGAAAAACCTAAGCTTCTTTGACATCCATGCCTATAGCCTCTATTTCACAAGAAAGAAATACATATGAGATACAGGATGCTCGGTACAATTTTTTTCTGCTTTCTGATCTCCTAAGCATGAGCTTTGTCTCTCTTTCATCTATATGCAGGTGCGTGTGAGAGGGCCTAGGAAATGCTAAAAGAAGGAAAAAAAACTATCGAACATACCTGGTGTCAAACTGATATAAATAAACTTCTTATATATGTATATTAAAATGTGTGAGAATGAAGAAAAACGGGAGAGTAGAGTTCACTTCTCTAATCCACACAGACTTATATGATTTTGCACTATTAACAAAAAAAGTTATTTCCCACACAGATTTTTATTCCTTCTTGTTAAAATTTTTTTAATGAAGAGAATTATGTTGGAAACTTGAGCAGCATCTCTTGAGCTTAGATTTAAAGCTGAAAAAAATTATGTGGCATTAGCTGGTCTTCAAGTAGTTTCACAAAACTGGTCAAGATCTTGCTAAAGAACAAGGTAGAGAGTGGCAAAGAGAAATATGCAAAATAGATTTGCCTAAATTCAGCTGCATCATAATGTCCAATTATTTAATGAAATACGATCCCTCTTAAATAACACCTGGACTTGGTTCAAACTGCAGTGAAATCAAAAACTAGCATGACTAACAACAGAAGAAAAAATAGAGAGATGCAGCAGATAGGTCTTTAAGATTTAGGTCTCAAGGTTTTCTCTGAAATGAAACCCAAGGGAAGAGATTGAGAAAAACTGAATTCACAGTACTTACAGGTTTGCTGACGGATGAGGAAGATTTGGATCTTCTCAGGTATATTTCTTATCTCCAACAAAGGAAGAGTTTTGTAAATAAAGAGTGATACCACTGTAACCTCCTCCTTTCAAATGTAACATTAAAAATCCCAAATTAAAAATTTTCAGCAAATTAATCTGAAAGTTTGTGTTGTTTTTGATAAACAAAGGAATATCAGGATAAGAAAGGCTACGTAATCAGAGTTGGACCTGGAAAGAAGAATAAGCAAAGGACAGGAAAGAGAGTAAAGAAAGGACTAGGAGAAATGACTAGGTTCCTGAGTGTCCATGAAGCCAAACTGATTGCAAGGTTCCGCATCTGACACTGCTCAGTAGGATGACATGGAAAGATGAAAGAGTGGCATACAAAAATGAAAAAGACCACAAACCCTCACAAATGTCTATAGGAACTCTTTCCCTTCCCCCTTCAGGGGGAAAAAAAAAAAGAACTAATTACCAGAGAAAGTGAATTTATGAAGGAAACAAGAAAAATACTGGAAGGATATTTTTATCAGTTTTTGATTAGTGGGGATGTTAAACAATATGGGAGTAAGAGTATTTATCTTTCAAGGACAAGAGGGACTTTTAGTGATATTGTAACAGCAGAGTGCATCAAACTTCTGTACCCACTTAAAGAGATGACTAGTTCTATAAGTTAGAGGTGCAAATCTGGAATAATTTTAGAAAACAAGTTGAATTTCACTAGTGTGAGACTGTGGTCGATTATAGAGAAAGATATTACAGTTTGATCTCTGCTGGTGGATCTCTGGATACAAGCAACATATCAGAACTTTTTAGCAGAATTTGACCTTGGACTATTCAACATCTATGCTGCTTTGTACTTGTCAGAAAACTTCAATTAACCACTGAAAATAGCTTCTCTGATCATTGTTATTTCAGCAAAACAGGTCAGCAGACTGTCAGCTCTCTCATGTAACCTTCTCCTTGTTGCAGTTCTAATCCATCAGGGTAACTTCAAGGATAGTTTTGAATTATTTTTCCCCAAGGTGGCATTAGGTTGACACTTTTAACAAAAGCTCAGCGTTCTCAAATCCTTCCCATCCCTTGTCATGAACAGATGGCACGACAAAGGCAGAACAATTTCCTTACTCTCGTACCTTATTGTTGGGAAAAGCAAAATCAATGCTATAAATATTTTTGAAGCTGCTTATATTTTAGTACTCTAGAATTACAATGGCAACAATGTCCTTCTTGGCTTCTGACACTATTGTGGTCAATACATGATTGGCAGTTAAAAGAACACAACAGTTTAGAAACAAAACCCTTTTTGCCTCAACTCAGAAATTACAAATTACTTTTCTTAACTGACTGAGAGACACACCTACCAATATCAATACACTCCTCATTGCTGCTGTTAGTTAGAGCTTCTTAAAAGCTCCTGATTCCTTCTGACATGGGTTTTAAGCTGCTTTTTCTTCCACTCCCTCTGGTCTCTCCATTCGGCAGAGCACAGCAGTGTCTCTGCTTTCTAATTCCTGCTCTTCTACTCATTATAGTAACAAGGAGGCACAACCACAGAGGACACCCACAAGTTTTCACTCTCTCTAGCTAAAAACACACTTTAGGCCATCATCTCCTCATTACTAAGGAACCCTTCTTAGCCAGTATAGCACAATGCTAGTATGTGTCCTGCTTCTCATTGACCCTTTTAAGAGATGACCAGAGCAGAAATCACAATTTACCAAAGCCTAAATCCAGACTACCTAGAAGGCCTATAATTAGTGGTGTCCCCCAGGGGTCCATACTAGGCCCAGTCTTGTTCAACTTCTTCATCAACGACCTGGATGAAGAGTTAGAATGTACCCTCAGCAAGTTTGCTGATGACTCAAAAC
>Ga0181612_122148_pt1 | contig 15035 bp, 18 predicted proteins | sample HoacroProtozoa21_FD_119630 | JGI IMG/M metagenome (GOLD analysis project Ga0181612, IMG submission 119630) | Hoatzin crop microbial communities from Cojedes, Venezuel. Combined Assembly of Gp0051906, Gp0051904, Gp0051908 | reverse complement strand
TATATTAAATGAAGGGTGATTGGTGATAATGTGTGTGTTGGTGGAAGCCTCGTGTGTGCTTGTATTTTATTTTTTTTTTTTTTTTTTTTTTTTGAGGCTGTGTAGTATGTTGTAGGTGTCTGTGTAATGCTGGATGTTCACGTATGCAAACGCTCATGCGGAGCGCGCACTCACTTGGAGGTTGTATGTGCTTTAATCCCGTATGGAAAACTAAATGGTCTAACTAAATGATTGCCCTGCAGCCCCTGGGAACGATGGAGAGTGCAGAAAGGGTGGCAGGGCTGGGGGGGTTAAGCCTGCTGAGGGGAGGAAGGAAGGATGGCTTTTTAAATTTTACACCTATAAATATTATATAGAGTGTAATATAAATTTCCTATACAATAATATAAATTTTATACATAGAATTTTCTTTCTTCTTCCTGCGATAGTAGATCCAAAGATCAGATGATGAGGGCGGAAGCTGTAAATGGTAGGGGTACGCGTGTGAAGTAGAAGCAAATGTGATAGATGTCTGAACTCCTGGAGCAGTTGCCGGAGGGTGGGGTGTGTGTGTCCTGCCCACTCCCCTTGCCGTCAATCCAGGCTGTTGCTCTCTGGCTGTCCTCCACCCAGGTTTTCTAAGCACACTTGTGTGTGCTGGGGGGGAAGATAAGGCAAAATGACAGCTGTGCGAGACCGTGATTTTTTCACTCCATTATCCTGCTTCCCTCTTCCACCCCCTCGCCCCGGAGCATTTTTTAGATTCCCCTTCAGAGCCTGTTGCTTAATCAGCTAGAAGGGCTGCTGCCTCGCTGTGCGAGAAACCCCTTCTTAACCTGGCTCCTGCCTGTCCCGGAAGGGTGGGACCAAATTTAGGCTTGGGCCGGTGGTGTTGCAGGGCAGTGACCGCTGTGCCCTCGTGCGGAGGGGGCCCTGCCGGGAGCTGTTGCCCACCCTCTGCAGCTTGCTGGTCCAGGCTCGTCCTGGCTGGGAGTTGTGCTGGGGGTTTGCAGGCCTGGGTGAACATGGCCGTGAAGGAAGGAGGTTCGAGAGCTGTCTTCCTGATGGTGGTGTGGCGGGTTCCCGGGGACACAGACCTTTGATCATTTATTGGAGCAGGAGTGTAAGCAAGGCGGATGTGTGTTAATGTGGTTATACAGAACAGCAGGCAGCGGATAGAAACTGTGTCTGTTTGCTGCACCCTCACCCAGGTACGCCTGCCTCCTGGTTCGGTTCCCAAGGCTCTGCCTACATTCCTGGTAGTAAGAAAGTCAGAAATAGCCACAGGGTTTTGTAGACTTTAGACACGCAGAAACCCACATACATAAGTAAATACTAGGTGAGGGGACTCCACCTCTGAGTGTTTTGTGTGTGGTTTCTGGTGACTGGAGCTCTGCTTTCAGGGTGCACAATGTCCCCTGAATGCCTTGATAGGATTATTTCCCTGTACGTCTCTGCAGCCCGTCCATTCCTCTTTCTGTAATCCCATCTACTGGGGCAGGAGAAGCAGCTCTGGATTTATAGTGTGCCCAGAATCCGGTAGCTGGGATTATTTTTTTTTGTACTTGTGTCTCACAGGGCAGTTCCTCCCTCCTTTCCTTCAGTGATGCTTCCTTCCCACTGAGCTCCAGCAAGGGAAAGTTCCTCTCGCCTGCGTGTGAAAACATGAATCATTCCTCACCTTTCCTGTCCCCAACAGGCTCCGTGTATTTTGTAAGCTAAGAATGTGGCATTGCATAAATTAGGAGTGTGGCAAATCCCTCTAGAAGGAGACGCATTGGCTGTCTCGGTTCGTAGAAGAAGTTGGTGTCCACGGCAGGGGTGAGGGAAGGCAGGCTGTTAGCGGAGGAACTGCTGGAACTGTATTTGGCCAAGGTGTTTGCAGCAGAAATTGAGGTTGGCAGGGAGGACAAACTCTGTGGCTGTGGTCCTTCAACCTAGTTGGTTTTCTGTGGAAGGTGAGCAGGCTAAGCCCCAATGGGGTATAGCAGGTCAAAGGGTTAGCTAATCGCCTCAGGGAAAGGGAGGAGGAAAGGCCTGAGCTGCTAAAAACAAACAGCCGGAACATCTGGGTAAGCAACAGAGATGGAGAGGCTCAGGTAGACCAAAGGAGGCTGTGATCCCATCAGCAGAAGTGCAAGGAGATAAGCAAATGGTGTTCCTAGTCAGTGTGGGCCTCGCCTCGCAGGGTTTGGTGAAGCGAGATGTCTCTTCCCTGTTCCCTGTGCCAGCCCCTGCCTAGGGGCGATGGAGGCACTTGCTCCTGGCCGCCTGTCTGTCTCTCGCAGCTTTTGGGTCCTGTGTTTCACCACCACCAAGGTGCTGGTCTAGGGCTGGGCCAGAGCGAGCTCCTTCTCACAGGGTTTATTATGCTGTTATTATTTATTATGTTTATTATTCTGGTGTCTCGCATGGTTACCACTCTCCAGGTGCCCGGTCCTGTAGGTTACAAGGAGCAGTGCCGTCTGTCTTCATGGTAGTGTGAAGTGACCACCCACTGAAAACACCTTAGGAGGAATTTCCTGCCCCCCCACCCCAGCCTGTGAACAAAATGGTGGGGAGGAGACTCAATCCTTCTTCGTTCCCATAATGGGAACATGGAAGACGTGCTTGAAACGGTCATGTTCCTGCAGTGTTTCTAGTTCATGCTGTCCCTGGACATCCGGGAGATCAGGAGAGGGGACAGAGGCCATGTAGACAGTGAAATATTTCAGGATTAAACACTGCAACCTAGCCTCTGGGTGAAGTGGGGAGATCTCTTCTGTAGTCTTACATGATTCACTTCCTGTTTCTGCTCTGACGCTGCGCTTTCTGGGCTGCTTTTCTCAGCACGACTGAACCATGGAGCTTCGAGTGGGGAACAAATACCGGCTGGGCAGGAAGATTGGCAGCGGCTCGTTTGGAGACATTTACCTAGGTGAGTGTGAGTCTCTGTCCTTCCACCTGCAAAGCTGTTTTTCTCAATTACATCATTGTTCTGGGGTTGTTTTTCTTGCCTGTTGGTATTTGTGGGCACCATGTAAGGTTGGAGGTGGTGGAGGGAAAAAGAGCTTCAAGGAATACTGCTAGTTGCTCAGGTCTTCTGATGGCAAAGGAGGTGGGATGAGCTCAGCTTTGCCTTGCAGATATTGGGGACGCAGTGGTATTTGATCAGACTGATTTAGATGTGGACTGTTCAGGGCATGTTTGTCATATATCCTACTCCAGCTCTCTTACTTCCTTTGCTTGAGCCTTGGGTGTGTGGGTATAAACTGTAAAGAGTCGGTGGTGGAAAGGGAGGAGATTCCTTCAGCGCAGAAGGAATAAAATTTTGGTAAGGTTGGTAGTGGAAGAGGTGGTCCAGCACTTGAGAGAGAGAGGTCTGAGTCCAGGAGGTCTGAAACAGGTCAGAGAGGGTGGCCTGGTTAAAGTCCTGGGGCCCAGATCTGTTAGATCTGTAATGGGATTTAGAGTTTAGTGTCTGGAATGACCTGAGCTAGGAGCTCAATGGACAGAGCCCATGAGACGCTGGGTTTCCTGTTACCACGGCGGGTCACTTGGGGAGAAGTTCTTCCAAGCCAACATGCTGATGTGTAGATACATTCCCTGATGCTTTGCCTGCTGATGTTTTTTTATTGGCTCAAACCATGTGGGGCCAGAGTGGCAAGGCTACCCAGTAGCCTGATTGATCCCTCCATGAGAGCTGGCGTGGCTTTACCTGTCATCTGGTTCTCACCGCTACCTGTTTAGCTGTAGCCCTGCAGGCCAGCAGAATGATTGTCCTCTCCCTTCTTGGTGCTTCCACCCTTTGGGTACTTACAGATGGTCATCATATGCTCTTTGACTGTTGATTTGCTCAGTTGAGTTGTATTTTGCTTCCCAGTACATTCACCAGTCCTCACTCTTGCTGCTCCATGAGTTTTTCCCAGTTTGTCCATTTGCTGAGCAACTTGGAGCCTACACAGCATTCGAGGTGTGGCATTTCCAGTGCTGGGCGGGGAGGGGCTACCCTTGCGTGATCTGTAACGTGATGCGTCTGCATAGACTGCTTTGGGTCTGCTTGGCTTTCCCCATCACCAGCACTGTATCAGGTTGCAGAATTGGCCTTGACGCCACGTCAGCTGCGTTGGAGGAGATCTCTTCTAGGTTCCGCAACATCTTCCCATCCCTCCCTGAGTTTCTTTCGTTGAATGCCTCTAGTTCAGATTACTTCTCTGCGTGTTTGTAAATCACCTTCTGTTTTCCACCTCTGGCTTTTATCTCTAGTTCTCTCTTGCCTTATTATTCTCTCTTGATTGGTGTTGGCAGCCACTCTTGACTAAGTATCCTGTGGGAATCATCAGTAGCAGGCTTTGTTGCCACCTTTATCCAGAGCATGAACAAAGATATAAATAATGGATCGGAGATCCCAATTCCACCGTGTGCTGCCTTCACTGCAGCCTGCTCCTGTGTGTCACTCCTCTCTGACCCTGCAGCCAGGCAGTGTCTCGGGTGATGGTACTTTCAATTCCCAGGTGCTAAGAAAAGAAGGGTGATTGCCCAGTCACAGCATTTACCACTTGTGCTAGGGCTCGAAGCCTTCTAGACTGTCTCTAGGACAGCAGAAGTTGCCAGGATCTTGTAAAACATCTGGAAGCGTGTGGAGAAAGAAGGGAGGTACTGAATGGAAAGGCGTCTGCATCGCCTAACAGATCACCCACCTGCACGAGGGCGACGTGGAAGACACAGGCTCTGGTGAAGGGGTTGTGCCCGCCTTGCCTGTAACCAAACAACACGAGAGGCGGAGGAAACCCCAGTGCCCTGGTGTGGTGAGCACAGCGGCATGCCTCTGACTGCCGAGTTCAACCAAGTTACTTGAATGCAGTATCAAAGCCCTTGTGATGTTCATTGAGGTGCAAGCCAGCGTGTTTTGAAGCAGTGATAGCGAGACTTCTTGGAGCCTGGGTGACTCCCCAGCCTGGAGGGATGGGGCATGTAGTCTCTGATGGTGCGTCTGGAGGACGCTTGTGCTTGCGCTGTCCTCTCACGGTCTGTTCTGCAGACAGAGGGACTCATTCACAAGACTTCTGCACCGGATTCACCTTGCAGTTCTCTCTCTTGATAATGGTGTGGAGATGGAGCAGAGACAGATGAGCCCTGTCGTCTCTGGAGGGAAGCATGGGCTGTAGGGTTTGTTCGCAGCTTCTTCCTCTCAGAATGTTAGGGCCTTCACCCGCTCTGTAACCAGTGGGTGCTGCGTGTGCTCTTTGGGTTTCACTTGTGGGTTTTCTGTCAGAAAGGAATTTCCACATGGGCACGCACAAAGGATGGACTCCTGTTAGTCCTCTGCTGGGTCTTAAAGCACGATGCCTTGCTTCCATGCTCTGCGTTGGGGGAGAGATGTGCCATGGGGGGATTCCCCCAGCATTGGCTCAGCAGAGTGAGAAATAACATCCAGCTGCCCTGGGCCTTGGCTACCCTGTTTGACTCTAAAAATGCTCACTCAGAAGAGCGAAACCCAGTTTGTGGAGGTATTGCCGAGACCTGCAGGCTGTCAGAGGAGAGATGCTTTGTCAGAGGTGTTGGCCAAGAGGCAGGGCAGTGTTGCTGGACGTGGTGTGAATCGTCGGGCTGGGATGCACTGGAGAGGAGCTGGGGACGGTGGAGAGGAGCTGGGGATGGTGGGGCAGACAAAGCATGCTGGGACCTGCACTGGCTGGGGACAGTTCCTGGTGGCAGGCTCCTCCCTTGCAGGGAGGGGAGTGCCTTCCCTTTGTTTCCTGGCCTGTTAACTCTCTCTCGCCCTATCTGACTTCTTCCATCTGTTCCCAGATCTCCATTCTTCTCGCTTGGAGCTAGTGAGAGGGGAGCGAGGGGAGTGTGAGCGGTGGAGAGAGCGGGGGGGGATGTGCCTGTTGGCTTGCCTGATACGCAGGGAGGGCGGTGTTTATTGTGTCAGACATGCAGCAAGGCTTTCGCTCCGAAAAAGATCCTGTTTAGCCGGTGACATCCTCTGTCCCTGGGGCCCGGTTTCATACAGCTTGTGATGAATGAGTTGAATTTGTGCAGCCCCCACAGCGGAGTGAGACTGGGGGTTGATGTTAGGAATTATCCCCAATCCTACATAAGTCTCTCAAGTGGCTGAAGCTAGGCAGGCTCTGCTGCATTTGTCTGAAACGTGGTGCTTTCCAGTCTGGAGAGGGAGCGAAGAACTGTTGCTTTTGTACTTGTATCTTTAAAAAAGATGGTGATTAAATCATGGAACAAAGGATGAGTGAGACTCCTGCCCGTGAATTCCCTCCTCGCTTGTGGTAGTCTGTGTCTGGGTAGATCTTTAACCAAAAAATGGTAGAGGGAGCAACCTGAAGACATGTGGGGGGTTGGGGAGGGGGTGAGCCTAATGTGTTCAGTTGCTGACCCCCTCAGCAAGAATAGCTCCTCATTAGGTCCAATTGGTCTTACTTTTGCTGTTCCAGGCTGCAGGATTGGTTTTCTAAGAGACTGTAACACCTGTGTGTGGGCTATGGAGAGTGTGGGGCTGAAGGCTGTGTTGATCAGTTGAATGGCATATTCACATTTTGCAGAATCTAAGTTTTCTGGATGCTTACTCCTCTTTTCCCTTTTCCTGCTGTGTGTGCTCACAGATAACACTCCCCACCTGCAGACAGCCTAGTAGATGGGTGCATTGTCATCTTCCTAAACACACAAGGTAGCGTGGAGATGAGAACTTGTTCAACTTTAGGGAGCAGAGTTCACTCGAAATGCTAATGCTACCTCTGCCAAAAGTCAACAAGACTTACCATTGCATGTGTGTCAACAGATGGACTGAGAAAGGGAAAAATTCCCCCAGGGAACGGGCAAGGAAGCTGCTGCAGAGCATTTGGAGGAGTCTTCACAAAGGGAAGGAAGCGTTTGGATGTCTTGGGTGTTTCCATGCTGAATGAGGGCCAGTGATGGAACGCTAATTTAAAAGGTAGATAGTAGTCTGGGGCCACGTTCTTACTGTGATCTGAGCCCCTTTCCCTGCTCTTTTTCTCCTTGCACTCCTGATGCTTGTAACAGGGGTCCTGTGGTGGAGAGAAGGGAACGCACAGACTTGTTTTGCTGGCCATCAGTTTTTAAGTGGAAAACGTCAACATCTTTCCACAAGTAACCATTGGACAAATGGCTCTAGCTCTCAGGATGGCTTTTTCCCTTTCCCTTCTCCTGGCTCTTGAGTAAAAACCCTTATTAAATTAATCCCATTGCTCCTCCTTCCCCTCCCTCAGAGCACCCTAAATAATTCCTGTCCCTCCTTAGTGTTTACAGCCTTCAAATATTTGCAGACTGTTGTCATGTCCCATTCTTCCTCCCCACCCTTCTTAGTTGTATCTCTTGTCTATGTTACATATTTAGCTCTTTTAATCTTTCTTAGTAAATCAATCCCTCTAGGCCCTGATCTTTTTTGTTCCTCTCTTACAAATTCCTAGCAGCTTCTCTGTCTCAACCTGATGCTGTAGTGTCAAGATGACCTCTTTTTGGTAGCAGGCATCTCGTGGCTAACTTTGTGTACAAACCAGAACTCTTCAACAGGAGATGGATCTGCTTGGGATCCAGGGGCGGAAGGGATCCAGCTGTGTTAACATTTTGTTTGTCTCTTTGGTCCCTGGCTCTGGAGCCGGTGTGTGAAAGAGGATGGATGGAGAGATCTGTCTGCAGCTGTCCTTGTGGACTCTGAAAGCCTCATCACAGGCGTCAGGAGGCACGAATTAGCCAGGCCTACCAAAACTAGCTATGGGATATCTACAAAACATCACCTTTGAGTCCAGCTGAAGTCTGGCATTGCGTGTTCTGGAGTAGTTTATTTTATGACAGTGTTTGGAAGCTGCTCATGATCAGAGCTGCTCTCTGATTTGTGTTTTGAGTGCAAGTCTTAATAGTTCCAGATATGAGGAAGGGCTTGTTTGTGTGTGTGAAGCAGGCATGGGAGGTGGGGAGAGAGAAGCAAGTCGAGTGTCATTCCTGTGACCTGTGTACAGATCTTCATTCTTTCCGTTTTAGGATGATGTGAAACATCTGGAATCCTCTCAGCTAGTACGAGAGAAAGACCAGCCTGTTCCGCCTTTGACAGTGCACTTTGGGAGCAGAGTGCTGGCTTTCGTGGCTGGCAGCTCAGTTGTTTTCAGAAAGAAGCGTGTGGGGTGGTGGGTTTGTGTCATCACAAACTATCTAGCAATACCTTCAACAAAGGTGTCTGAGTAGCTTAATTCACTACTGGATTGAGTTTGTTTCTTCATGCTTCTAATTTAGGATATAGCAAATGTTTCTGTGTTGGCAAAAGATAAAGGTATTATTAAAGCCCTCAGGAGAGGGAGAAGCTGGAGATTTGGGAACTGCTTTTATCGAGCAGGTCAGGGCTGTGGAGAAACCAGAGGTAGCTGGGAATGTTAGCAGTGTCTCCTCGTGAACTAATTTACTCTGTTGAAATGATGTACCCGAGGTAACCAGTAATTTTGCTCAGGAAGAGGTACTCCATATCACTGCCTGGGGGGCTGGCTTGGGTTCAGGGAGTAAGTATATGATCAGGGAGAGCTAAAACTTCCACTGGTACATACAGATCGGCCTCCCAAAGTCTGGCAAAGTTAACTCTCCCAAAGTTATCTTTTGAGATAACGAGGCAGTTAACACATTGTAGGACTGTTGTTCTAGCCTGTCTGCAAGATCAGAGCTGGTTTTCTATCATGTGCCTTCCTCTGGACTTGCCTTTGCAAATGGCAGCACTGGAAACTCTGCGTGAAGTTGAATTGGCCGAATCTCATTTCTGTCACCGAGAACAAATTTCAGGGCAAATCTTAAAGTTTTGGCATTTTTACGGGCCTTGTTGAAAGTTTTTAGCTTCACTAGTGGAAGCTTGCACAATCTTCATTTCACCCTCATTTCTATGCAGGAGCCAATATTGCAACTGGTGAAGAGGTGGCCATCAAACTGGAATGTGTCAAAACCAAGCATCCCCAGCTCCACATTGAAAGCAAGTTTTACAAGATGATGCAGGGAGGAGGTGAGATGGGGCCGGGGGAGTGGTTGAAGAAGGAAATTATTCTGGAGGGCCTTAGAAAGGAAATGATTTGGTGTTACATATGATCATCTCAGCAGGGGATGCAGCAGTTTTGCTCTGTTCCAAGGGCTTAATCTTTCTTTTTCCCCAGTGGGTATCCCCTCTATTAAGTGGTGTGGAGCAGAGGGGGACTATAATGTGATGGTGATGGAGCTCTTGGGGCCCAGCCTGGAAGATCTCTTCAACTTCTGTTCCCGCAAATTTAGTCTCAAGACAGTTCTGCTCCTGGCAGACCAGATGGTGAGTTTCCTCTGAAGCATTTGTGCCTACTCTCCTTTTCCTTGCCTCCCCCCCAGTCCCATCCCCTCTGCTCAAGAATTGCTGTATCCAAGGCTTTTTTTCATTTAGCAGCAAGTGGCTGCCAGGTTTCTATTTCCTGGTGAAGCTGAGGGCCTGGCTTTTCCTGATCTCCATCCCTCCTTCCTTCCCCTGCTGCTCACCGTGTATTAGTGTTGTACACATAGATGCTTTTGCCTGTGTGATGAATGATTGGTGTTGCTACTTATCTTGACTGAACTGCCCATGCCCTGGGTTTAAGACCCTTTAGCTGTTCTGGACCCTCTCCTTTCTCAACCTGGCTAAGTTTTAGATGTTGACTGGTGTAAATGCTGAAGCTCAAAGTTTTAGGTTGTACAAACTTGCTTCCCTTTCTTCCTTGTGGTGCTAATGGTGACCTCCCTGGATTGAGGACTGGGCTGGTGTGCAGGACTGAATTCCACCTCCATCTCCAGATCCTTCTGCCTCCAGAGGGTGTCTTTTCCTTGGCTGTCATCTCTGATATTCTCTGGAAAGTGTCCCTTTCCCTCCTCTGACAGGCCGGTGTTCTGGTCAGGGTACTGTTTTTAACAGTTGCAGTTGTGATAAGTTTCATTCTCTCTTGTCTCACTATTTATTTATTTATTCCCCCCCCCATGTCTAGATCAGCCGTATTGAGTACATTCATTCCAAGAACTTCATCCACCGGGATGTGAAGCCAGACAACTTCCTTATGGGCCTCGGCAAAAAAGGCAACCTAGTATACATCATTGATTTTGGTTTGGCCAAGAAGTACCGAGATGCCCGGACCCACCAGCACATCCCCTACCGGGAAAACAAGAATCTGACTGGCACAGCCCGTTATGCCTCTATCAACACCCACCTGGGAATCGGTGAGCCTGCTGTTGTCCCTTGGTGGGACTGACCAGGGGGACATGGTGTGTCCCCAGGAGGAGGGCGGTGGGTTCTGTGCCTGGCTCTGTTGCTGACCTGTGTTGAGATGGTGGGCAAATAACTAAACTATTATGCCTGTGTTGCCTCTCCTGCCATTTAGGGCCCTCTGAGCTCCTGAAGGCAGAAATAGTCTACCAGTACGTGTTTGTGTGCTGTTTTGTAAAGCCCTGCTTCAGTATCAAGGCTGTCATCTCCCTGACTTTACTGCTACTAGCTCTGCCTTGCACAGTTTTTGCAGGTTGATTAGAGGTGTAAAGGAGACATTTGCAGGCACTGAGCCTTTAGGGATATGTGCAGTTGAAACTTCTTTTGTTGACCCCTGAGTGCCTTCATCAGTGATTACTCTGTAGCTGTCAGAGCTGGAGGATACAGGGCCACTGCAGTATGGTCATACTTCTGTTACCCACCATGGAGGGTGGGGACAGCGATGTGTTGGAAATGTACAAGAAGCTGAAATGAGGGGAGGCTCCCTGCTGCCTGGACATCCAGGTTTTCTGATTGAGGGTTAGCTGTCATGGGCCTTCAAAATATGTGTGTATCTGTGAACCACGCTGCCCCGTTCACCGCTGAGAGAGATTGAGGCAGGGCTTCCCTGAGTCTCTATGGCTGATACTGGGGGGATAAAACTAGGCTGGGGAAGAGTGCTGAGAGTTCAGCCAGGTCTTACACGGGTGGTGGCCATCATCCCAGGTTTTGTGAAAGCCTTGTGCAGGTTAGTACCCGCTGCACTTAAACCTCCTGAAGTCACCCAGACTCTTGTCCTGGGAATGAGCCCCTGATGCACAACACCTGGTTGCTGTGAGAAACAGAGGTGAAAACCTCTTGCAGCTTTCTCTTCCGTTCCCTGACTAGAAACAAAACAGTGTGTGACCTCTTTCCTCTGCTAAACTTTGTCTGTCCACAGTGTGAGGCTTTTGTAGTTACCGTAGGGTCTGTTCTTAGCAGGCTGGCTTGGTTCTGCTACCAACTGGCAAATCCGAAGAGCAGAAGCATGGAAGGTGCCCTGCCTGCGGACCCAGGAAAGTAGCTGCTGTGCTCGCAGCTCGGTTTGTATCTCTGGGAGACCTTCTGAAATGTAAAAGTTGGGAATTTGGAAATCAGAGTAAGGAACTCAAACCTTTTAAACTAACAGCTTCCACAGGATTTTACGTCCTCATTCTTCCTAGGGAAGGCTTCCCATTCTCCCCATTTGCAGATGGTTTCTCAGAAATCTGGAGTCAGGACCTGACCTGCAGTTTACCACTGTCGTCTTTGCTTAATACTGTATAACTGTAGGCTGAAAATGCCTTATTTATATTGAAATGGGGAGTGTTGTGTGTTGAGAGTGGGCTGTGATCTCCTGACCTCTTCCACGTAACTAAAAATAGTTCTCATAGAGCTTCCCGAGTTGGTCTTCTGTATTTTGGCTTGACCTGCTTATATATAACTGACTCTCCATTGAATTCTCAGTCAAGATTTCCACAGCCATGGTAACTGCCACAAGGAGACATGCACAAAATAATTCTCACTACTATGTCTGTCGATTCTTTTGTTTCTGCCTGCTCTGTCTGAACTGATCACGAGAGGCTAAACGTCTGGTTGTGCGGTTGCTTGGCGTTTTTTTTAAGGACTTTATTATTTATTCCACCCCAGCTTAGCCCTTTACTACTGGTGCTTGGCTTGTGTATCAGGATGAACAAACAATGTCTGAACACTAATCCAAGGGCAAATCACATATGTCATTGGTCTGAGCACAGCCGTTACTCGCTTCATGCCCTTTGCTTCAGGAAAGTCTGGGTGTGAGTTACTCTGAGCAACAGGTCTCGGGTGTATTATCTCCACGTTGCAGATAGTTCCCCCGAATGGCATAAAGGTTACGTGACTTGCGCAGAGGAAAGGGACGGGGCTGTGAGGGTTGCAGTTGGAGTTCCTGTTGCTCAAGACCTTGCCACAGGGTGTATGACAGACACATTTGTGAGTTAGCAGCATTGCCATGGGAACCGTCATTCTGAATTTTTTTACTTTTCAGAGACTGAATTCTCTGTCTTAATGTTACATTAATACAGTTTAGGGAGAGGGAAGGAACCAGGTGCCGGGGTATTCGTGTGACGGGAATAGCAAATGAATAAATGCCTTTATTTGAATGTGCAAGCTAAGGGTTGGGCATTCCGATGTCTGGAGGAAACACATTCTTCTCCCAGTGACTGGGGGAAAAAGTAGGAGGCAAGATCAGGGAGGGTTTCCACAGCTGGAGACTTGCCATTGGGGGAGTCATTGGAGTGTGCAGGCTTTGGTTCACGCATTCCAGTCAATTTTCACATGCTCTGGGGATGAGAGTCCCTTGCACCCTCTGGAGCTTATAAAGTCTGAAATAGATGCCAGGGGGTGCCCAGGAGACAGTCTTGGAAGAAGCCTGGTGGGATCTGTCTGGATAACAGGAGGTGGGGGGCAGTTGCTCCCCAAACGCGTGTCTTAGATGGCATCAGTGTAGGCTGTGCAGATCATGAAGTTCTGCTCATCCTGCCCTCTGTCACCCATTCCAGATAATTTTGTGTGTTCTGAAAGGCTGTTGCTGTGCAGTGGGGAGAGAAAGGGGAAGTGTGGTCTCAGCGTGTGCAGAATTAGATCTATCGTCAGGAAAACCAGTGCTTGGTTAAGACTGCTTGCAGATGGATCATTTCAGCAAAGACAGCTGATTTCTAGGGAGTCCTGCGTGGGAACAGCATCACTTTTGGATAGGATCAGGGTGGAGGGAAGCACTGTCCTGGAGGCCCTTTAGACTGCAAAGAAACAAGTTTTGTCATGGACCTTGTGACCAAGGCAACAAGTCCTCAGTCTCCTGTCTTTGCCTGGGCATGTCTTCTCCAGGTGGCTCACTGTCCTGCTGCTCACCCCTGACTCAGCTCCTCTTGAGGACCCTGCTTTGGGAAGAGAGTGAGGGTGTGGGCTGGCTGAGAACCTCCCTGGGAGGGAACTGTCAGGAGATTGCTTGCAGAGCGGGTTAGGTTTGAGAGATCATGCTGGGTTGTGTGGGGAGGTGACCTCGTGTTTTCTGTTGGAGGGGGTTTTGTGAGTGAGGGAGGAAAGGATGAGTGTCTTACAAAGGCAGCATCCCCCCCATGTAATCTGGGAGAGTTGAGAAGCTGAAATGAAATGGAGAGAGGAAGAGTGACGTGGTGTCACAGGTCATGGCTGTAATCCTCCTTTTGGACTGACTTGCTTTGGGCACACATTCATGTCACTTGTCTTTCGCTTTCTCTTTTCAAACTGTAAAGTGAGATATTTTTTTTTGTGCCTGTGTCCCAGGGATGCTGTGAGAGTTAGTCAATGATTGTAAAGCTTCTATAAGTGGAAAGTAGTGATATTAAATAATGTTTCTATGGTGTGTGGAGGTGAACTTTTTTTTGCCTAACTCTACTTCACTTTTGGTGTCTAGTGTTATCTAGTAGGATGTGAGTATATGAGGTCAGGCAAAGGTAAAAAATGTGGAGATGTTTAATAATGACTGAAGATGAAACAAAGAAATGGGCTCCAGGAACTGTTGTTCTTCACCATCATCCAAGGTTTAATTCAGGATCTTGTAGGCAGGGTTACAGGTGAAAGACAGCTACAATATTTTGAGGTAGCTTGATAACTGTGACCCATTATGTTGGTGCTTTAGGCTTGTCATAGATTTGAACCTCACTGAAATTCTTTAAGTGAGCTACAGTGACCACATGTACCTGAGATACTGGATGTCGGGGATGCAGCACAATCGGACATTTGTCATTCACCATTTTAATAATCAGGTGTTGTGCTTGCAATTGTTTTTCCTTGATCATACTGCTGTATTAAGGCACAGTTAAGGTGTTTGCATGCATGTAATAGATACTAGTGAGCTGCCCAGTTTGGTGTTCTAGCCCCTCTCATTGCCTCCAGTAAAGGCTTGTAGCATCCTCCACTGATTTCAGGCTCCCTAACCTCAAGTCTCTAATTCTGGACTTCCCCAAATCATTAGGCATAACGTTCACAGAATGTCGCCTGTTCTGGATGGGGTCGGTGGCTGTGCTCAAAGCTTCTGGGCTCCACGCAAGTGGAGGTGTGTGGTCCAGCCTGGCTTAGTCGGTATGGAGTTCAAGATTTTGGAGGCAAGATCCTGATTTACTCCTAAAAGGCAGATTTGCTTGTTCAGTAGGTTTCTCTGGTTCCTGCCCTGCCTTTCCCCACTCCTCTGAGGGTTATCACCATGCTCTAGACAGGGAACCCCCAGGTAACTGGCTTTAAAGCTACAGCATGGATAAGTCAAATGCCAGCAAACTGCAGGATTGAGGATACCCTCATCTCCTGTGCTTTCAGGCCCTGGATTTGCATTCTGATTCCATTTTCACATGCCTTCTGTCTCAGGATGTCGGTCATTATCAAATATTGTTTAGTTTTATTTATTGTGTGTGCATGGTATGTAATCACAGCCCTCTGAGAGTACACGTATCCCAACCTTAGGCCAAATGCAAAACCGCGTGTTTCTTTTCCCTGCTTCCTTCATAGCGTCTAAGCATCTCCCAGCCAGTCATGTAGTTATCTTTGGCAGCAGCCTGATAAGATTAGGAAGTATTAGCCCCTTTAAAGTGGGCAACTTGAGGCAGTAAGTTAGTGAGGTCAAAAAATGCTGTTACTTCTGCATTCTTAAAGTAAGACACTTTAGGGATCTGCAGGGCTGCTTTTTCCTCTACTCCTGTCTTGGAACATGGTGTTTTTACGGAATTTCACGTGCTTTGACCCAAAGGTTCTTTCCTTTCAGTTACGGAGTGACAAGACCCTCCTTTACAACAACTACAGT
>Ga0181612_182537_pt1 | contig 15036 bp, 7 predicted proteins | sample HoacroProtozoa21_FD_119630 | JGI IMG/M metagenome (GOLD analysis project Ga0181612, IMG submission 119630) | Hoatzin crop microbial communities from Cojedes, Venezuel. Combined Assembly of Gp0051906, Gp0051904, Gp0051908 | reverse complement strand
TTTTTTTTTTAAACTGTGTTCCATATTATTGTGCAGAAAGGATTCGCACTTCATGTTGTGAAATTTTGGGACCAAAAAGGTCTTCGTGAACAACTCCCTCAGAAACTCAGCACTATAACAGGATTTTTAAATTTTTTTTTATTATTTTTTTAATCAAAAGGAGTGTCCTGAGTTAAAAAATTATTTTGCTGAACTGTTATACCTCTGGTCCTTAAACCTTTGTAGGGGTAAGATAAGAAATATCTTTTTTTCCTTCTGCAGTAGAAGGGTACCTTCTTCGTTATTCTAGTTAACAGTATTTCCTGATTGCCTCACTTTTCTTCACTTTTATATCCTGTCCCCTGGTCACAGGATGATCGGCACCAGTGACCCCACTCTATATACTCTTGCCGGATAGGCAGCGACACTCCCTGGACCGCTTCATGATGTGACCAGCCTCCCAGGACACACCGAACCGGTTCAACGCTGCAAAGATGCTCCACCGCTCTTCCTTGCACCCACCCCATTCTCCTTCCTCAAATCTCTCCTAAGACCAAGAAAAAAAAAGAAAAAATAAATATATATGTCTGTGCACACATGCACAGAGAAACAGTAATTGCATGCTCTGACTCATCCTACTGTTTGCATACTTAAAGATGTCCAACTCAGAGGGACAGGAATGAAGATGACAATCCTTCAGGGATGCAGTTAATGTATGGTTGGCAGTTACCATCCTCTCATCAATACAGCAGGAAAAAAGAGTAAGGAACCTAACGAGAAAACATTCCTTCACCCTCTTTAACTGACTCACCTCTACCTGCTAAAGGAAATTGTACATATTGAATTAGCATCTTCCAGACATTGAGCTGCTTCAGAGTTACTGAAACGTTACAAAATGTACCCATAACTCTAAAACCCAGCAAGTGAAATGTCTCTCCACACCAAGCACATTCTCCTGCTGGCCTAGGACCAAGTGGTACATACAGATGGATTCTGAGGGAAGATATGTCAACGTCCCCGCACACCAACTACCAGAAAAATCCAAAATCAAGGCAGCAGTTGTGCTTAGTTCAGAGTGGGATCAGAAGTGCTGTCTCAAGAAATTAGTTCAGAAATGCCTCGTTTGAGGCACCTACCTGCAGTTTTATCAGTCAACAGAAAGCAAGTCAGAGCAGTCACGCGAGCAGATATGCTAGTGGGCTAAGAGGGGTTACCCATTAAAATGGTTGCATTAAACACAATGTAACTGGGTTTAATCTGGATCCTATTTCCTGAAGTTCATAAAATCCTGCTTCATGTTCAGAAAAAAGCTGACGAAAATGGGAAAAATCAGTTTAGTCATAACCGTATTTCTTGTATAACCTGATCCTTTGAAGAATGACCTACAGCATGGATCACATTGGAAAGGATATTTTAATATAATTGTAAGGTGAATACTAACTTTGTTTTGATTAGAACAGACTCTCCGGTAAAGTTGTTCATGTTTTGTGAAAAGAAGAAAAAATTTAGATGCTACCCTACTCTGTGCCGAGACAGCATCTGAGCTGAGGCCACCACGCTGTTCCACAAGGAAAAGCGAAGGAATCAACCTGTGACACCTGAGGTGTAATACACATTCTGAAGACCACAGCCCATTCCGGACATGATGCACTGCCAACTATAGCCCATGTACAGGCGAATGCATCAAAGCACTTGTGCTCTCAATTTCATCTTAAACAAAAGGAAAATATTTAGATAAACGTAGAACCTGTCCAGACACAAACAGGCAACTGCATAAGGAGACAGCTACCACCACATCCCTTTGCTATTTGCTTAACATCTGAGTAGACTTTGAGCTAAACAAACTCTTTATAAAAAAATTACGATATATCTACGAGGTGCAGCAGAGCCATGTCTTGTTAAATTACGCTTTTCAAAACACACACAATAGTCCTTGCGACTGTGCCGATGAATCGAACTGTACTTTATCATCTGAAAACAAAATCATTCTGGCTTCAATATCAAAATGTGTAGCTAATTCACCCCAAAATCTTCCAGTGCTGGTCAAGGACCATGACTTGAGTCGCACTGTTGGGTGCTTTGAGAGGAAAAATGCATTTTATTGGCTGTAAAAATTCCCTTAAAAAAACGCAACACACAAGACCTTCAATCACTTCTGCTGACCAGAAGACAGAACACAAGAGTCTGTGGGTTTCTGCCTTTTGTCAAAGACCAACTCAACGTCTAGTGGAGCAGAAAGGAACCTCCCCAGTTCCCAGAAGCAACCCACCAGCAGGGTCAGCACAGGAGACTGACACCTCTCTACAGCACAACCTCGTAATCAACGTTCCTGAAGACTCTTGACTTGCTCAATCTACACCATGCATTTCAAGACTTCTGTAGCACGGTATCTCCACATCTACAACGCCTCATTGAACCCTACTGAAAACCTATCCAAGGCCACTTCCAGGGATTTAAAGGTACACTCTAAAGACAACTTACTTTCAAATACAGGTTTATTGCACTGTGTTCTTAAATTGGTACTGCAAAAAGGCAAAGCTACTGCTGTCACTAGCAGAAGTAATCCATTTTTACTCTGATAGGTGTTACAGAAATTACAGTTAACATAATATGAGAGACAATCGCCAGTGTCAGTCATTCGAAAGAACTTTCCTAAGAAATTTTAAATTAATGCTTTTAACAAGGACATTATTAGGATTCCTCTAGCCTATGAAGTAATAATCTGAAACAACCCAAAATTTACTTAATATGCCTGAAACTAGTGATTCTGCAGGAAAAAGCTGGTCTGTCTGGGCCTGCTCTGCCTTATCTACAGCACAAACTCCTCCTCTCCTCCACTTAAGGAAGCTTAGCATTAATCAGTGCAATTTCAAAATAAAGGATTCTGCACATTGTGTCAGCAAGTTAAAAATTGTAATATTGTTTTAATGTTAAAATCACTTCAGATACAATACTTCCTATGTAGTACATTTCATGCCTCATTTGCTTCAACAGATACTAAGCTTCAGTCAACAATTAACTACTGACACTTTTTTTTTCCACTATTTTTAAACCAAAAAGATTTAGCAGCAAAGCTGAGACGCAACTTGGATTTAATAGATGGATGCCAATCCAATGTCACGAGTTTATTTTCCTTCTATAAAGTATCCATTCTTGAGAATGATGGGGTCACTTAATCTACATTTCAGCTGAATTGAAATTCAGATGTGAGCCATGCAGCACATACTTTACTCAAAAAATTGCTGCAAGTGCATCAGTTTAAAAGACCATTTAAACTGTTAATTGTTTTTCGCTTACCATATAAGATCATTCCCAAACACAACCATTTAAGCGAACATTTAAACGGTGCTACGTATACAGCACTTGCGCTATTTACGCTGCTAAGAAAACAGGGTGTCAGAAGAAGGTATTAGCATCCGGAGCCATTTGCTGGTTTTCTGCAACAAACCCACTTCAGCCCAGGTTCACCTGCAGTTTCATGGTGCTACTGCTTCAAAGCCTGGACTCAAGACGAACCACCTCACCTCCTACTTTCTGAATTGAACAAAGGACATGATTATTGTCATAACAGCAAGCACAAGGTGAGGACAGAAGACTTTGTTCTACCTCTCTGCCCACTCAGAAGCATGTTACAGCACACTTGGGTTGCAAACCCAACCCATCCCACAGATGTAAACCCAAGTCTTATTTTGCATTTCCCAAGGGATGCCCATCTATCAGAAGCCTCAAGAATCGGGAAGCAGATGATACATTTTGGGATCGCTGGCTCATACACAAACGACGCCAGAAAAGGCACGTTCTGTGACTAGCTAGGGTGGTCTGGTGCACAAGTCCATAGGAGTATAATTAACACAAGATGGTGTAATGAAGGGGCAGTGACTAAATTCCCTTGGAAACGTCTACCTCTAGAAATGTCTGATACACAAGCAGGTAGCAAAGTGTGATGCTACAGAAAGAGTACTCCATTAGTAAAGCACACAGCTAGACCATGGTCCACTGTCGGCATCTCTGGCAGCACGTCTGTTTGAGACATTTCTGGTAGCATCAGATTTTTCCATGCAAAGTCTTAAAGTTGGGGTCAAGTCTTTACGTGTGATCTGTAATACAGAATATGGATTGCTTTGATGTACTTCAGATAATTTACTGGACTGGTCAACTCGGCATTTTAGTGTTTTACAATACTTGGTAGTGACAGCAGGTATACCAAAAGCTGTTATCCAGTGCCATATATTTCTATGAATGAAGACTTCTGTCTGAAGAAGTCAACCCAAGACTTTCTAAAGCAGAAAACTAAACGATGTTTCCAGAAATATATTTGTTCCTCCCAAAAATCATGTAGAGATACACACAGCATCTTTTTCCTCAAAGAGCTGCCTTTCACACGTTGATAACTCAATCTTAAGAATATATGCAACATCATTAATATTTTAGTTGAACAGGCAACAGAAGAACACCGTAGAAGAGAGCAGCTCTCCTCCAGAGGCTATTACCATTTCATGAAAGAGCATCGAGGAACCAACTAGCTTGCAGGCGATACAGAAGAACACTATGTTCACAAAAGGTAATTTGTAAAGATCATTTACAGATTTCTGTGTGCGGTTACTTGGCTGTAGACTAGGTATGTTATAACATGTTGGAGACAATCTCTCAAAGAAATTTAATCTGTTATTTAGTTAAGTAATCAGTCACAGACAAGATGAAAGACTAATTTTTAACCACCTTTTTCCAACTTTCTATAGATACAGAACATGTTTGTAAAGACAAAAAAAACATATATATATAAAAATAAAAATGCAAGGTACCCAGAGTGCGGCTAATGGGATTTGACGCTGGCTTTAATTTTAATGAAGAAAGTTGCCAGTAGCAACAAAACTGTCAGCAGCAGCCAAGCACCATTAATAAAGACCCAGACAACATTAGTGGCACGGCAACAGTACAAAAGGTTCCCCCCGGTTCATGCTGTGCTAAATTGGCTGCCCAATTTTTCTTAAGTGTCCATACTATTTAGAAGACAATTTATTAATTTTTGTCATCCATTGTCAGTTGACAGGCCATCATTTTGCATCCCGAATTTGAGATGAAAACTAATTGAAAAGACTGGCAGTATTTATGAGGGGTATTATTTGTCAATTATGGCTGCTGCTGATACTTCGTACTACCAACTTTACTACCCTGTGCTTGGGTGTGTCAGACTTTTTTCTGTCATTTCCATGTTAGTTCTACAAAAGTGACAAAAAGCAATGATCAAATCAATTTAGAAAACTCGTTAAGGAAGAGGGGCCCATCAATCCCTGCTCTGAAATCACCAGAGTGGGGAAAAAAGCACTGATGTCACCCAGGAAATAACAGCTTTCTCTCAAAGACACCTTCCAGGAAAGAAACCTACTCTCTTTGTTTCCTGTAAACAGAACAGATTTGCAAATATGCCATAATTTAAATTACCCCTGCCACTGTATCCAGGCTGCTTAGTGCAAGGACGGAAGGTTTTGCTATTTTATCACTGCCCTTAAACTGCTTCTTTGCAAGTCTAAATGCCTCAAAGGCACTCAAATTCCTAACTGCAAAGTGGCAAATCTTAAGTCCAGTCACCCCAACTTTCTCCTTATCACATCAAGTTCGTTATTTACAAAAAATTAAATAAAGCTTTGCTTTATCATTTGAATGCTTCCATCGCTGTCCCTAGCATCTCTCAGGAGAACACCCTGCAAAATGGTACCATAGTTTGAGTGCTTAAAAAACAAAATGAAACAGTGTGGACTTCACTCATGGTGTATCCTCGAGATTTAAAAACAAAGAATTAATACAAAGGAAGAGCAGAAATCCGACTGCTGCGGGTTATACATCATACACTTCCAGGACGAGAGGATCGCTTGCACGATGAACTGGCTGTAACGTGGTGGCATCAGCTGCTATCAGTATCAGCGTTGGCCTATAATCTCAAAACGATGTTTATTTGCATTCATGACTCTTGCCCAGTCTTTCAGAACTTCTCCTATCTTCCAAACTCACAGACACTTAAAACAAAGGTGATTTTGTTATCAGCAATTAGCGAAAAAGAACCCAGGAAAACCCCAGCTTTGAAAACAGCAAAGAAAATTAGGTTACACCATCCATCACTAGGCCTTGTGTTCTGTGTTTTCAACACAAAGTTTTTCTTTTGAATCTCCAGAGTATTATGAGGTTTCTCCTAAGTGTATCACCCCAACACCCTGGTGATGTAATGACACAAGACACTGACGTACAGGGGCCCAGACGACACCTAACTGCGGCTTCAGTTCTGCACCAAGTGCATTAGTGAAGTGCCACAGCACCAGGATGAGACCACTTTGGGTACTGGCATCATGAAAATTTAACTGGTATTTCCCATGACTCCAGCAAAATAAAGAAGTTACTCTACTACTGTCCATAGAATCAAGAGTTTTACTAACGTCACCAAAGGCCACGGTCGGTGACTGAGTTGGTAAGAGCGAGGTACCTCTCAGCTGCAGTCCACTGCTTTAAAACTCCCTCCTGCGATCTTGCGGTAGACATTACTATCTCCTAAGCTTTGAAGGGCTACAAAATTCTAATTATCTCTTTCCTCCATACTTCTCTATTTAATATAAGTAAATTTCAGTACTGATTTAAAACACGGACATTCTTTAACATGTCTTGTAACATACTCCACTTGTTTCTGAGGATTTGAACATTTGAAGATGACAGATAAAACCTCATTTAAACATTCCTTTAGGAACAAAGCATGTCATTGTCCTTTATCAACAGCAACTAAAAAGCTTGAAATGGAGCTGCTCTACTAGACACACAGTTTTCTTTGACACTATAGTAAAATGGGTATTAGAGAAGAAAATGTGTCCTGTACTAAAGAAAAAACTTTCAAACAATACTATGCTAATAGGAAGTTCAGTATTAGATATATGATTTATTAGTTTTATATATACTTTTTTCTCACAATACACTGTTAGTAACAAACAATATCCAGTGAAAACAAAACAAGAAGAATATTCTTCCACCATAAAATCAACCAGCATTAATTCAATCCAGACTGAATCAATGATATTAATCCACACCCGCTTTCTGGAAGACACTATCAGCTTTGCTTTAAAAAAACTGATCAAGGATAATATTTTCCAACATCTTACATTTTGGACTCACATATCAAGCAAAAGCTTTTCCCTGCCACTGTTCCCTAGAATTAGACGTAATGCACATGTAGTTATCCTTCTGCATGAGAGAGCACAACACAAGACTGATACTCATCTGAAGTATAAATTCTCAACCTGAAAAAAATTCTGGGACAGTTCTTATGTTAGAGATGATCATTGTCTTCCTTTCTTCCACTATATTCATGCTTGGTCTCTCTCACAAATAAAACAAACTAAGTGCCTCTTTGGGGGACATGAAGACTGTTTGCTCCCTTTGATTTATTTTCAGATGCAGGATGCAAAGCCAGCTGTTCTGACCCACAACCAGGAGTTGTGCATAAGAAAATCCATGCATGCTACGAGAGGCTCCCCTAGCTATGCTAAAAGAGGGTAGAAGGATCGTTGCTCACCAGCAGAAAGATTAGTGCAAGTCAACATGGATTTTCATTTTTTCATCACAGAATTAGTGAAATGGGGCTGGAGAGGTTGGTCAAGCAAGTTGCCTCCAGGAAGCCCTTCTGAATGGCAGCAGTATTCCTATCAGAGATGAGCAGAACATGCAACGCAGCAGGACTTCGCTGCTGAGGACAGAGGAGCTCTGCATACTAGGCCACCACTGACTTTCACTCTTCTTGGAAGCAATCTTCCAGTAAGCTTTTCTTCTTAATTTCATTCACCTAAGAGAAGCTAAATTCACTGAAATACAAAACATGTATGGCACAAGTGTTCCAGAAGCGTCAACGTCAGCAATGTCTACAGTGACTTTGCTCACTAGATCACATGAACACCACCTAGGATTTATAGAATCAGAACAATGTATTTGGAAAGACTTCTGGATGTCATCCAGTTCAGCCCTGTGCTTAGAGCTGGGCCAGCCCAGATCAGGCTTAGGGCCTCGTTCAGCTGGCTTTTGAGGAGTCATCTCCAAGGACGGATATTTCACAACCCCTTTAGATATCTGCTCCAATATTTGAACACCCTCTTGGTGGAAGAAAAAAAAGTTTCTGGATCTCTAATTGGAATTTCACATCACAGCTCATGCCAAAACATGAGGCATAGAATTGCTTCCTTTACTTCTCCATTTGCTCAAGCAGTTAGCGGCGAGGTACATGCAACTTTGCTTTCCGGTGCTGGGATAAAGTGCACATCTTGCATAACTGAAGAGCTTCACAAACCGCAAGCACCAGAGCAGAGCAGCTGCAGGGTTTTAAGACCCACTAGGACAATTGCAAAGCTATTATTCCAAAACGGAACAGGTTTGTTCTGCCATCAGTAATATCTTTTATGCACTTACACTATCATCTTAAATGGAGGTTAACTAATATATTACTGATTTAACTTTCAGTAAGATCCTAGAAAGGCATATGTGTGCCCAGGGAAGCTGCTGCTGCCTGAGTCCAGAAAGAATTTCAGTAAAAATCACACACTGCCGCTGAAATGACAAGGAAAAGGGAAAGCTTTACCTGTCTACTTGGATATTAAGGACATCGCAGAAGAATAATGCTTTATACAGTTTCAAAAAGAATCAACCCTTTCTTGCATCAAGAGACTTAGTTACATTTTCTAGTGCTGCCACTCACATTAAGGCGAAACGGTGCTCATCTAAAGTCTGAAGTCAATATTGTAAGACACAGGAGTCTTCATCTCTAATTCAAAAATCCCAGATGAAGAGAAAACCCACAGACTTGTTTCTGAACTTTTTTCTCCTCCAGCAGGTAAACCTGTCTAAAAAAACCCAGCTCAATGCCACAAGCCTCCTGTAAACACAGCAAGAAAGCTCCTTTACTCCAGCGCATCCATAAAAGGACGGTGCTTTGATAGAGGATAAATCCCATGTTCAAATCCCCTTAATCTAGCTCAACGGGCAGAGAGACTAGACACCTTTTACAATCTTGATGCTTTTAAGATACATGTCTAAAGTTTCTACCCCTACTGCAAGCAAGCTAGCTCAACCCACAATATATGGGAGATAAGGTTACCAAAAGAAACACTGTAAAATCTAATTTATTTTCTCGGTATTGTTACGGTGAATTGCACAGCAGAAGAAATTACGGGTTCTTTGTAAGCATCCTAACTTTCTGGAGAAATGCACCATTTCTTTTACTAAATCTAGCTTTTTAACCTCTTTGTTGCAAAGTGTCAGCAGCGTATCAGTGCCGGGGAGAGTGACTAACACACAGAAGCCGCTCCGCCAGCTATCGGGAGTCCAATCTGGAGTTCACCTACACGTTAACTCCTACCGCTAATTCATCATCCCGGCACCCGACAGCTAGGCTGATTGTGAGCCTTACAGGACAATAAGGGTCTCGGCTGACCACCAAAACTCAGCCCAAGGGAGGAGGGGTTGATGGGCACGGACCTGGAGAAGGCCTAAGATAAGTGCTGGCTGTCAGTGCAAGGACAAAGAAGGGCAGGCCCTGGGGAGAGAAAGGAGATAAAAAAAATCTCGACAACTGCTTTATCTGATGAGGGTTATGGCTAATTAATTATAAACTCAATTACCTAACCCTTACTTCAGCAGTCTCCATTCATTAAGAGATAAAACCTGCTAACTTTCTCTTGCACACATGCACACATAGCACGCTTATTTTGGATTTGCACACTTTAGCACACAATTTCTTAAAAAAGATCTCCAAAAGCCTTCGTACGTGTCAACTTTGTGCTTGCAGGATGGAAGATTTCTCCCTTTTTTCCCCTACCACCCAAAGCACCCTCTGTTGCACAATGGGAGGGCCAGGCCTCCATGCTGTGCGTTGGCATTTAAAAGCAAAAACCAGACATTAAACAATAGACATTATGGACATCAAAGCACCTTTTCACAGTCAAGTTTCTGCCTCCGTGGGCTTCTGATCTAGTTCACATTTCAAATTGAGCTTTTAATTTTGGGTGCTAAAAGTTTGGCGGTGTAGCTCTCCGGTATCAACTAAACATTATTCTTCCAAAGTTCGAAGGTAGCCAGCAGAAATGAATTGCATTAAGGAATGAACTCTGAAAACCCTCAGCTAAACTAACGTTTGCTAATAATCCAAACTGAATTTTGCATGTAAAGTATTAGAAATGTCTGTTTCATCGCTATTCAGATTCCACCCGCATTCCCGTGGTGCGTGGCCTCTCCTCCAGCTTAAATTCTTGCCCCCTTGCGTCGCGCTTGACACGAGCTCAAACAGCCTCGCAGAATCAATCCTGGCCGTTAAAAGAAGGCTCCTCTTAATCTCTTTCCAAAGACTGCAGACCTGTCTCGCTCTCACCTTTTGAATACACGGATATTCTCAAATCCCTGTTTCACTCTGGTTGCCCTCTGCTCTAGCTTTTCCATTTCTACAGGATAATGTTTCTTACATATATACTTTTTATATGGGGGTTTCATATATATATATGTGTGTGCGTGTATCTATCTGTATTTATCTATACCTCTCTCTGCATATGTGAAATGACAACGTGATCACATTCATATTGTATTTCACATCGTCTCAGAACCTTTTCAAAGAATATCTTTTCTGATACGTAGAATGAAGGAATCTGGTTTTGCATCTTTTTCTACACTAAGTCCTATTTCAAATTACTGTGAAGTATATTTATGATATGACATTTTGGTTCATTCAAGACGTATGGCCTTTTAGGTCAATTTTTCATACTTTGTATACACCAATTGAAATAAGAACACCACAGTAAAACAATCAGGCCAGCTGATACATATATTATGCAGGCTCTCCGCTCCAATGACATCATTATATGACAGTATTTAAAGCTAATATTTTGGTCTTAGTTATTATTATTTGGTCTTGGTTATCACCTTGTGAAAAAGGATTTATTTTACTCATGCTTATGTCTTTGGACTTGAATGACGTAGTCCAATGGTTCATTTCACTCCTACGATGCTTACATGTGGCAATGTTTTTCTGAAACTTGTTCCTGCACCTGGTTCCCCTCCTTGCTTGTCTTGCTCATACCCAACACCTTCAGCATATAGTAGCTTGCTCAGTTCAATCTTTGGAGACTTCCCCAAGAAGATAAAATCTGTTGCTATACAAACTTAAGACATGGATTTTTGCACCCAATCATCTAAAAACTTTAATTCAAATTCTGTGTCTAATGTTCTTAAAGCATATCACACAGACACATTCAACTAAAACCAAAGGCTGTCTGCTTTGATATAGCTTGTAAAAAATTGAGAAGAAAAATTCTTGAACACCACAATCACATTTAGTAGCCACGTCACCTTTAGCTATTTTTAGATACAATGTCTAACAGTAATAGAGCATTCTTTCCATCCTGAGCTTCTCTGTCTATTATGAATATGAATTCCATACTTTCCCTCACCATAGTCAATTTTAAATCCAATCATTATTTTAGTGTTTCGTATTACTTCCTTGCTCCCCATCTGCATTAAATTGAAAAGCTTATGCTATGCTTTTATTGTCGAGTGCTTTCCTCTGAAATACGTACATCCTTCTTTTCGGGCAATAGTTTTAAGGATTGTCACAAGAATACTCAAAGTTGATCAGCTCCTTGTGGTTCTTTTTAACTTCCATTTGTTTTTACTTGATGGCATATATCACTTTAAAGAACACGCATGTCTGAATACTCTGTGTTGTCTCTACTCATTTTGACCAATAATTCTGAGGATATTCCAAAATGATCTATTAACGGGTTTTTTAAAGCCATCCCATTCTCTTCAGCTCTCGCTTAATTCTTCACCTACAAATGCAACCACAGCTGATTACTATACACTGAATAAACAGATAATCTAGAATTTTCTGTTTGTATTCTGAACGATAAAAAAAAGGTCTGCATTAGGTTTATTGCAAGCTATGTAGTAGTAGTTGCCTAGGTAGCTGACATTTCTGGTCAAATCCGAAACTCAAGCTGTTACAAAAGGCAGACCCACCCATAACCTTGCTTTTCTTTCCCAGAATTGTAAGAAATTCATGAAACCCCAACTTAGCAGAACACAAAGGAACAGCATGTGTTGAGCAACAAAAAATAAGAACATCTTATTTGCTTTTGAGCTCCCTTCCAGCATATTTCTTCCTCTTTACTGGGGCCCTAAACTCCTCCCTGCTTTGACAGGAGCATCTCCAGCACCGAGTTCAGCTGTGTTACGACGTCACTTTCCACCAATGTGTGTGGAGAAGTTGACTGCTTGCTTTTTGTTCAGTTTTGCAAGATGCTACAAATACTGACCGTTTTAAGTCTCTTTCCTCATACATATTCACTTTTATATAACATTTTATCTGAAGGAAGATGATTGTACTTTGAACAAATTACAGCTTTAAAAAAAAAAAAACAGGAACAGTAAAAAAAAAAATCCACTGCCATTTTCCATCAACAATTTCACATAGCTATTTAACTTAAAAATATAAACTATTGCTTGAAACAACCACGCACTCTGTAATGCTGTTCTCTTTCAATTGCCTTCCCATTGCACTAACACCACTAGGTAAAAAGGAAGACTTCTCCCATTCATCAACAGAGGAGTTATTCATCCGAAGTTTATTATCTCAGGTAATTTGATCAATACACTTCACCTTTATAGTACAGTTGTCCTTGTGAGCAAAGCATTTTGCGTTTTATAGTGAGATGGTTATTATGAAGGCTATTCACAGGGAAATTCTCTGCAGTTAAAAGTTTTTCCAATTAACTACATTTAACATCATTTAAGCCATAAAACAGCGGTTACACTTCACATCATGTTGCGTAAGTGTGGCAGTGCTTGGAAAGCTGCTAGTGCACATTTGGCAAATACATCAACCAATACTTTGGAACGGAAATCAAGAAAACCCTGCCAGCAAATAGAGAAAGACCTTCTCAATACGAAGTCAGGAATATGCACAAAAAAAGCATGCATCAGAAGAAACCCTTTACAAAACTGCGAAGAACAGCCTCGAAGTTTCCACCACCTTAGCAATGCTTCCTCAGTATCAATTTTTCTTTTCCCTTCATACAATGTCAGCACTCTTTGATCATGTTTCTTTTTTTTCCAATTGCGGTGTTTGTGTAATTGAGCTATGATCTTCCAGTGAATTATGGCACATGAGAACAAATTGTCTAACCTCCTCTGGGATGAAGATCTCCCCAAACCACTACCCTCACTCCATATCTGAAGTATGGTGCGCCCAAGCTGCCTCCTCAGTTGTAAGCACTCAGCATAAAGCACCACAAAAGATGAGTGAAAATTCTTCAAAACAGAAGCAAAATAACACGTTCTCACAGATCAGCTATTCTAAGGAGAGAAACCTCTAAAAACTTGCTCAAAAATAAAAAATTATTATTCCTTGTGAGACATACTCAGAACAAACTAGTTCATTAAAGTCATATCAGCACTTGTAATTGGCCCTTGTTGGCCAATAGAAGGAGACATTTGCAACTTTTCCCAGGAAATTATATTCTAAATCCTTCATGAGGTGGACCTTGTCCTTTTCTGAGGAAACTTGATAGCAGTCTTTAGTATTCACTGGCATAATTAGGACTGCAGTTAATTTCATTAAATTCTCTTGCTGCTAAATGAAGCAGATTATGAGACATCTTTTATTGCAAGGCATGAAATTACAGCCTGTCAGCTGCCAATGGTAGAGTAAAACTAATGAATTACAGGGTAAATAACACCAGAATTAACCAGCCAATTTAACATAGCAGAGAACAAAGTCATTTTTACTCAGAGCTCTGGCGAACACCACCACCACCGGGATGCCTTTCAGCTGAAAGGGAACCAGTTCAAGGAGCCTCAAAACTAAATAATCAAGCAAAAGCCACATCTATTGCGCAGCAGACACTGCCAATAAGATATTGGAAATGGGTCAGGTAAGTTGTACATATCACATCACTAAAATATTTCAGTCATGGTCTCTCCAAGTAGTCTGTGCTAATACACCATTCTTTACACAGCCCAAGAAAAACAGCAGACATGCATTAATTCTTTACTATAATAACCGGTTTACTGGTGCCAGCTCTTCGCAGACAGTTCTAGACACAATCCCATTAATGAGGGATAGATACAGTATGGATAGACAATTAAAGAAAATGGAAAGCCAGTGTAACTAACCAGTTTCATTTCCTACATCCATCCTTCCAAACCTCTAACACTAGGTGCAGAGGGTGCCTTCTTGCTGCACGGCACCCCAGGCCACCCTTCCCTGCTGGGAGGGCAGGATGGATGCTCTTCTGAACTCTGACCGTGAGCTCCCTCAATGTCTGAGGGTAGGACTCTTCCCAACAGACTGAAAAAGCCTGTACAGCTGTTGGACACGCGCACTATTTTTGGTTTTTAGACTAATAAGACATCTTCTCTGTGTGGGCAGATGTCCCACCTCCCTTTTATTTAAATTATTTAAAAATTTTATTTAACGATACCTGTACAGGGCATAAACCCTTTCAATGCACTTGTATGGATATCTTGTTATTTGGAAGCTGCCCCACATGTCTGCCCAGGGAAAGAACAGCGAGGTTCTTAACATCGCTCGTACAAAGCAGGGCAGCTACCTTAGTGCCTGGATAGCAGACAGACTCACTCTTACAAAATACTGACTATGCTGCTGAAAGCTAGCAATAAAACCAAGCTGGTCCAGACAGAGATGTAAATACACACTTCGTTTCAAATTAATGCTCTCACTTTTCTGTCTGTAACCCAAGGATTTTTCCTGCTAACACAGAGCAAGACTGTGAAGAGCTGTGTTAGCCAGACAGCAGACTGGCCCGAGCAAGGAACAGCATGGGCCAGCACTGGCATCTCCATCTCACAGGGTGTCGCGTTGAAAGGGGCAGAGGAGTCTGATAAGTGGCAAAAGGAAAGCCCTCCCATTGAGTCACGACGTTCAGAGCAGACCCCCTCGCGTTCTAAACTCTCCCTCAGAGAGGAGTCTAGGTGTAGCTGGATCTACTCCTAGTCCCAGACTTGGTCAACAGTTTATGTCCACTC
>Ga0181612_129145_pt1 | contig 15036 bp, 8 predicted proteins | sample HoacroProtozoa21_FD_119630 | JGI IMG/M metagenome (GOLD analysis project Ga0181612, IMG submission 119630) | Hoatzin crop microbial communities from Cojedes, Venezuel. Combined Assembly of Gp0051906, Gp0051904, Gp0051908 | reverse complement strand
TTTTAAGGCAAAACAATTGTCCTTGTAGGGGGATCAGGAATTAAGCCCTTCCTGGAACGCTTTGGGGAGCGCTGTCAAGAGCGTAGTGCACGGAGTCCTGCTACGAATACTTCAGTGTGCAGAACACCCATTGTTACCCCAAATACAAGGACAATCCAGGAAAAGCTTCTCAAACAAAATGAAAATTCCTCTACTGCCAGTTTAGCACTTCAGCTTAAGCAGGTATGACTGCACTCATAGCTTGCTTATAAGCTTGGGGAAGATTCTTGCTGTTCTGCACTTAACTGAGGAATTTGAAATGTTTTGACATCTTAAAGCTGACAGCTTTTCCCCTGTTCCCCTTTATTTACTTAGGAACGTGAACGAGAACTTGCATGCCTTCGTGGCCGGTTTGATAGGGGCAATCTGTGGAGTGTGGAGAAAAGTGAAAGCTCAAAGAGAAAACTTCCAGAAGCTAAAATGGTAATGTGTTACTTCTATTTATCAAAAGATGATAGTCTGTGAATTGCTTTAACATGTTCTGAATGCAGGGATAGATGTGAAAATGTAAGTAAAAGGTAAAAACTTATGTTTTGTGAATGCCCAGGCTATGCAAGACTGCTTGTCAAGTGGTTTGACTGATTATTAACAAATTATTAGACTTTTTCCTCCTGCAAATCAGTTAAGGAGACAAGTGGTACTGTTTTGAGCTAATGGATTGATTTTTTTATGTTTACGTGTTTGGTTTTTTTGTACATAAATAGGATCCTTCTTGATATTTGATAAGCAAACTCTTTTTCCTAGTAGATGCAAAAATGTGTTTATTCCTGGCAGTTTTTTTAGCCATGTTAGTACATTCAAGAGGTAATGTTCATGTTTTCATTTGTTCCAGGAAAGCCAATCTCAGGCTAGTCCGAAGCGTCCACCTAGTTCAGAGGCTACCACTTCTGGATCAGCAGAAGACACATCAACAGGTGTCAGGCCAGCAAAATCTCCCAGTGTGGAGTCTTCAGGTGAGACTTGTCGCTGTTTGCCTGTGGCTGATACTGGGCTGAAGCACTGCCCTTGATGTTTATGAGCAGGTAAACAGGTTAGTAGCACTGACGTATAGAACTGGACCTCTTCTTCGGTTACTGGTTTGTCTAAATCTTCTCATATGATAATAATACTCTGCACTCTCATACCACTTGAAAGATTGGCAAGACTGCTTTTTTGCTTCTCAGTGGGTTTACCAGTGTTTCGTACTTTCGTGTATGTTAAGTGCAGGGAGAGTGAATGAGAACTGTCAAGTATAGATTTAATCTATACTGTACTTGAGTATCCAAACTTCCACAATAATCTAATGGGAGGGAACTTTTCTGTTGTCAGTATCCTCTTATAATACTAATTCTTATAGTAGGGGATGTGAAATGAATTCTGAGGTGCTCATGACATCCTTTCTAGTGCTTACTGAATTGAAGAGCCTCCAGTTCTCTGTGAAAAGAGTGAACTTAGTTAATGCTTCTTATAGACATTACAGGGAAACAGGCGATCAAATGTGATTCTAGAAAAACAAGACAATATCTCTTTAGTTGGGTTTTTGTGTGGTGTATTTTTTGTTCACTTATTTTTAAAAATTTTTTTCTTTTTGCTCTTGAGTGGCTGCACTCCACTATGGTTTCAGTGTTGTTTCTTGTGCTATCAGTTTTCTGATTATAAGATAGAAGTCTAACTCTACAGGTTGTGGAGGGTATGTATTCTAATTTTTTTGACAGCAAGCTAACTGGAATACTTAATCTAGTGAGCTTTTAGTAAGTTGTCAGCTATATTATCAAACTTCGAAAATTCAATAACTAAAAAATAAAAATTCAAAGACTAGACATAATCTTCAGTGACTTCTCTTTTATAAACTACTTAGATGCTCCTAAATGTGAGGAGACTGAAAAACCCAGTCCTCTGAAGATCACTGAGCCAAAGAGCCCTGTAAAAGTGATGTCTGTCTCTAAACTTGAACAACTTGCTGAGAAACCGAAAGGTTTGTATTGAGTAGATGCATATTAATGCAATTAGTTATCTGTTGCCACTTGTCCAGTGGAGTGTTAATATCCTTGAAGTCTGAACGATTAATTAGCTAAACACCTGTTGACACTCATGTGTGTTTTGTAATGAGGTTTACATAAAACAAATCAGGAAACTTCTTTTCTTATAACCCTTCTATCTTGACTTTCAAGTCTTCAATGAATATTAAAACACTGACATTAAATTTTAGTGGGAAAGGACAGAAATGACTGCTCTGCTATGGGACTTGCAGTTAAGTTTCAGACCTGTTTGAATTAAAATGTTGAAATTTGTCTAACAAGTGCATAGTTTTATTCCCTCTCTGTATAAATTATGCAGCATATGTGATAATAGTATATTAAAATAAGGATAGAAGGTATACTTTAGGGTTCTATATGCCTGACTATAATAAAAAAATACTTTTTAATCAAGCTGGAAAAGTGAAAATAGTTGGCTTATCTGTTAACATCTTTTTGTTCATTCAATGAGAATGAAGAGTTTAGTCTTGATGCTACTAAAATTTTTTAAATGTCACCCTTCAGATGAAGTATATGAAATTGAAATGAGTGTGGATGATGAGATGGATAGCTCAAAAGTGATAAATGAAATTTTTGAAGCTCTTCAAGAGGATGGTCCAGACATAGAAAAGCTGAAGAAAGAAATGAGCATGAGCCTGGAAGGTGAAAGTGATGAGGATGAGCAGGAAGAGTCACTGAATATTTCATCGATGTCTCTGTTAACCCCTCTAGTGGAATCTGTTGGTCCAGAGGTGAGGGTTCTTAGGAGGTGGGGAAGGGCTTGCTTATCACACAGAGATATATAACTTGCTTGTGAACAGTGATACTTTGTTGTATTGTGATACCTGGGCAAATGAAGAAGTTACAAATGACATTTTGCTAATAAAATCGTAGTGAGGTAAAGTTATTTTCCTCTAAAAATAGCATAGCATATTGGATGCTCTGTGAAACTAGTAGTTTAACTTCTGCTAAATCAAGCTGGAGTATATACATCTATTGCTTGTGCTGGACTTCCAGTGGTATATATGCATTCTATCAAGTGGTTACTGATGAAAATTTGAAGAGAAATAATTATGTAACTGTACCAGTTTGGAAACTAAGGGTGAAATCTCATCAAGTTCAATGATATGTTGGCGTCTTTAAGTAAACATAAGATCTTGGTCAATGTCCTAGAAAATATTTGTAAAAGTCTGTTAAATAGTATGAAGCAGCCTCCGAATTTACTGTTTATATGTAATCATGAAGGTAAGAGGAAACAGATCATGATTAATGTGGACAGATATCTGTAGTATAACCTTTTCTTCTCTCCAGACCTTTGTTTCACCTTGTAAGTCAACTGGCGAAGGTAGTAGTATCAGTGATGTAAGTCTGAAGTCTGAAAAGTTCCAGAGGACTAAAGTCCCCAGGGCAGAATCTGGAGACAGTATTGGCTCCGTGTCAGAAGATCGCAACCTTCCGTATAGGTAATAAACACAAAAATCTCACATTCTGTAAGTGTGCAAATTAAGACACTGGCTTTTTAAACTCTTCTAATGAAGCATGCTGCTTACGCTACAAACGAAGCCTTTTTCCAAGATCTCTGCCTTTATCAAAGATTGTCTCTGTGTAGCCTTTATGTTGCTTAACATTAAAATGAGCTGATAGAATACTTCATAAAGCCATTTGGGCAAGTTGGAAAACATCAGTATCTGATACATATGTATGTATATAATCAAAAAAAAGCTTGGCACACCTGTGCAACATTTAATGGCATTTCCTCTTTTAAAAGTGTTGATGCATATAGATCTCAAAGATTTAAAGAAACCGATCGTCCTTCAATAAGGCAAATCATTGTTCGCAAAGAAGATGTTTCTTCCAAACTAGAAATGAAAAAGAATGGCCCACCTGATCAAGTCAATATCAAAAAGAAAATGCAGGTACTTAATACACTTTTTTAAAATACTTTTATAATTTACTATTCCTTTGCTTAATTTCCCCTGTGACTCCGAGGACGTGAACATACTGCTTAGAACTGTGAAATTAGGTTGTTTAGCGTAAATATCTAACGATGGGGAATGATACTGCATAATTTTAACAGCTAATGCATTCCTTAAAACGATCATACTAAAGTGTAAGTCTGGAGAGAAAAAGCTATTGTTTTGAGAAGGGGGACGGGGATTCTTTATGTTATTACTTCTTTTGAATTGGGCAGGGTTCATAATTACTTACTTGCAGTAGGCAATATTCTGATCTTCAATGGTGCCTCATTCATCTGCGTTGCTGAATTTCTGGTTAACTGCTGCTTTCTCTGGTGAAGGGAAGACTAGACTGGATATAGAGCGTACAAACATGGAAGTCATTCACTCCCCACCATGTTTAAATTACCGCTGAGGTGGAAAAAAGTTGTGCTGCAATATTCTGTTGCAGAAGTAACAGCAAGCTGCAAGATAGTTGTAGCTTACTATCTAAATGATCTGATGTTTCTGAAACATATCCAAAAATGCTAATATCATGGTATTTCCTTGTTCAAATGTAACAGTAAATCTCTTCTTGCTAATTATTTTTACTACTGATTTACTCTAGGAGCTGAATAATGAGATCAACATGCAGCAGACAGTGATTCATCAAGCCAGTCAAGCTCTGAACTGCTGTTTTGATGAGGAACATGGAAAAGGCTCACAAGAGGAAGCAGAGGCAGAGAGACTACTTCTCATTGCAAGTAGGTTTTCAGATGCCAGTTCAGTTCTTTGTCATGAACGCTTTGCGAGGATTGATGAACTCTGGCAGTGCGTTTATTATGCTACCTTTTAGCTGCTTATTAATAGCTCTTCACCTGAAAAACAGGAGAGGGTAATATCTGTTCTGTTTCAGTTTCTTCTATAGGCAAGAGGATGTTTTTTGGTATCTTTCTTGTCCCTAATATTCCTACTATTCTGGAAGATGATTAACATTTATGTTGCATGTTACATACTTATGGCAAAAGAAGTCCAGTTCTTTGTTCTCTTACAACTATAATTAAATGTCTCTATGCAGCTGAGAAGAGAGCTGCTTTATTGGAAGAACTGAATAAACTGAAGAGTGAGGGACCTCACAGTGGAAGAAATAAAGCTGCTTCTACATCCACTGAATTTGCTCCATCCAGGGGATCTGTTTCCATTTCAGAAATGCGTCTACCTCTAAAAGCAGACTTTGTATGTGGTACAGTTCAAAAGCCAGGTAAAGACAGCAACTGAAAGCTTTACCCTTTCTATCCCTATATCCCCATCCTCTCTACGTGTATTTCTAGTTTATTCTCCTTGGGCTTTTGTCTTCTGTGTTGGTGTTTCTCGGAACTCTGAGGGCGATGAAAATTTAGCAGTTACATACACTCGATCTGCTTTCTAGCTAAGTTTTTTTCAATATTTTCATTTTAGTTGCTTGTGAAATCGAAGAAACTTATGAAGACTTTACAAGCCAGTCTTAGATATTTTGTTTTTTTTTCTGACCTGTTGTGGAGGAAGTAGAATTTTGTATCTTGGGTTGTCTTCTCTCTTGTTGCCTTGGAATTTTTTTGAAGGATGCAAGTCTAATACTAAATATCATTGTATAAATTCTGACCTTTGGTGTTGTGTGAAATGATCATTAAGCTTCTATTTTTTTTTTTCAATCCTTCTGTTAACATCCCAAAATACTTACTTACTTTGCGAAGGCTAGTCTTCTGTTACCTTGTCATATTTAAGTCACTAAAGTGTTAGTGTTGTTTCTTCTTTTGTTCCAGAACAATATCTGGTAATAACTCTTTGTAGGTCTAGAGACTTATTCTGGAACATATTAAGCTTATGCATCATGTGGTTGTTTAAGGAGTCTGCAAGCCTACAATAACCAGTGCTATTTTATGTAAGGTCACAGTGTAGTTGGATTCTTCTAATGGATTCCTACTTCTTGCCTCAGCAGAACTTGACAAAAGTAATTGGACAATATCTTTTTTAATACTGGTTACACAAGTAGTGTTTCTTGTCTACATGTTGTATGAAATGTAAAGTGTGTTTTTGTATCTTCAAATAAAACCACAGCCAAGAATATGAATGTAAAGATCTCACCTAACTGATCCCCCCAACATGTTACAGTTCTTGTTGCATGAGACAATTCATCTCTGTTATTTCGTAACCATTCGAGATCCTTTTCTATAAGTTTAGTTTGTCGGTAATTCTTGCAATCACCAAATTGTCTGAACAAACTACTATGAATTCTGTTATCAAAACTTTGTTCTGGAAGGGTAACATCTTGCTATACCTTGTGCACCAGTACAAGCTCTATTAATCACTTTCATCTCTGAAGAGAACCTCAAATATAAAGAGTACAAATCGATGCTTACTGGAGTCTTCACCAGTTCTGAAAGCAGTGACTTGTCTTACATAACAGATCACTCAAATAGTGGGTTTTTTTTTTAATGTGGTATGATATTATGCGATGCTTTTGCTTTACTGTTCATCAAGTTGCTGCACAAACTCCAAATCATCTTCTGACACTATTGACATGTGCTCTTATGGTTATCTTTCTTTTTTTCCCCTTATGTGAGAAGTTAGGGAAGTGAGTTGCCTGCGTAACCATTCTTTTTCATAGAACTGAAAAAGGAGGAGAATGGGCAGTAGTGAAAGCTGATGCGTGGTTAAGCTGGCAAGCCTAGAGAATAACAAGAATCTAAATAACTAAGATTAACTGCTGAATCTGACCGGAAGTTCTTCCTCTCGCCTCTCATGCACCGTGTGGTGTAGGTCTGGCCTGAGATGCCCCAGGCAGTAATGCAGTTGTGAATCCTGTGGAGATGATCTTACTAGTGGATGCAGTAGGGGAGAAAAAAAACCTTGTTTTAAGAGTAAGTTTATAAGCAAATCTTGACTGTAATCAAGTGTTTAAGTGAGAGGAACCAGAGATGTGTTTAATGGCACTGCAGTACTTAAGGGTTTTTATATACTTGGACACCTCGAGGTAACAAAGCCATCTGATATTATTTACAGAAGCAGCAAATTACTACTATGTAATAATACTGAGATCTGGAGCAGAAAACATGGTTGCAACTCCATTAGCAAGTACTGCCAGCTCCCTGAATGGAGATGCTCTTACTTTTACTACGACATTTACTATGTAAGTATAAAGAAACTGTTTTGGAACCAGGTTCACTCTGATGGTGGAGCACATGTAAAAATGTTTAAAAAAATCTTCATATAAGGATGTCATGTTCTGCAAACAAATATGGTGAGATCTTGTGGTGTGGTATTTCCTGCTTCAAGAAATAGCTGGAATGCACTTCTCTCAAAAGAGCGATCTAGACTTATTCCACCATCCATCAGCTAATTTATCTCTGCCTAAGATGATGTGGTTGGTGTTTGTTTTTTTTTTTTTTTGCAGCAACTGATGTTTTATATAGCTATTTGGTTTTGGTGTCTGGGGAAAAAACAGTACTCTTAAAACTAAAACTTTTACTAACAAACAGCCATTTGAACTCACAGCTTTTTAGCTAACATATAAGAGTTAAGGTCTTCCAAAATAAATAAGTGCTCCCTTTTTTAAAGTCCAACTCAATTGAAGTTTTCACTTCAAGCTACTTGCTCAAAAACAAATCTCTGTTTAGAAATCTGTGCCAGCAGTGGACTGAATGATGCAATCTGAGAAATGGTAGATGCATTCTGTCTGTCCCTTGCCCACCCTCCCCTTTTGTTCTATAAAGTATCTTAATAGTAATACACTCAAATCTGTAAAACAGCGATGTTGCTTGCAGCAGAGATGACTGTTGTAGACGTGAAAGGATCTCAGACAGCCCTATTGACCTGCAGGAACAAACTGACTTACTAGTGAGAGATTAGCTATTAGTCAGCACTGTGACTAAGCTTCTCTTGAGTAAACCTAGCTGCTCCTAGCGGCTTCCTGGAGATGTTTAACAAGTGGAAGGCAGGAAGAAGAAATAAATAACCTTAAACAAAAAACCCTGTTTTGAACTCTTCCATTTGTGTTTAACATATTTCCCCCCCCTCCTCCCTTTTAGGCATGATGTGTCAAATGACTTCGAAATAAATATAGAAGTTTACAGTTTGGTATGTATACCTTCCTGTCAAGAGGATGTATAAGGGAGAAGGATGGGTTGTACTTTCTTATTACTTTCTTGCCTTACAGGTGCAGAGAAAAGAAGTTACAGGCACTGATAAAAGGAAAAAAGCAAGTAAATCTAAGGTAAATGAAATGTGAAAATCAGTATGTTGTATTTCAACAAAAGGTACACTAGGAAAACTGCAGTCTTCAGGGAGAGCTGATGGATAGTCTTAGATAATCTGTTGCTTGCTCTTAATCTTATTCTTTATTGGAACATCTGTAGTGACAGATGGGTTATGGAGCCCTGCAGCTATTAGTAGATTGGACCTGCAGCACTTGGTTGAGTCTGAAATATGTTGGAGGGGAAGGAAAAGGAGTCTTACTAGTTCTGCAAAATGCTATGCTTTGGAAACTTTTATTTATTAGGTGTGGTGCCTCTGATAGTGATTTAGGGCTGTTACTCTCTATTTGACTTAAACTGTACCAGTCAATATGCCCTCCCCTGCAGTCTGATTTGTCTTAAAGGTTCCATTGATCAACTGCAACACTTTTACTTAACACTGGGAAAAAAGAAAAGCACTAGTTGCTTATTTTTAAAGCAAATGTGTTAACAACTCCTTGGACATAACTATTTCAGCTTGGATAGGGTGCACATTTCAAGTATTTGTGCTTGTATTGTTAACTCTTTAATAAGAAAATGTAACTTTGAAGTCCTTTTATATGAAGGAAAAATGTGTCTACTACAATTGTTTAAATGCATGCTGTCCATACCAAGCTAATGCATACTTAAACTTTTCTGTGGTAAATATTTCTGAAATGTAGCATTTCTTTGAGTGAAAGATGTTATATTCAGTCTGGGTTCAGAAAACAAGACTTACTTGTAATAACTAGTATATGTTAAAAACTGATTTAGATGATAAACCTTCAGTAGTCTTGCTGTCTAATTTTCATGCTACAGTGATGGACAAATTCAGTAGCAAATACACTTATCTTCTTATAATCTTTTGTAGGTTATTACTCCAAAGAGATTATTAACATCTATTACCTCTGTAAGTATGAATGTAATATGGTAATAAGATCTGGTTATGACAACTTCCAAAGGGCATGTTCCCACACTGAATAAGGCTGTGCCCATAGTGGGCTTCTTCGTGTCCCTTACCTGAAACTCTAACTGTCCAGCTTTCTGCCAAACTCTTCAGCTATCAGCTGAAGAAATGGGTAACAGCTCTAAATATGTAATGCTGGAAATATGCAGTTACTACGCATTTATTTGGGCTTTCTTTTCAAGTTGTTTGTTTGGTTTTAGTACTTCAGATCCAGTTTCTTTCTAATCTAGCTTAGTCTTCTGTAGAAACTGGCAGAAATTACGTTTCCACTAATCTTTTATTTCTCTCTTTTTCTAGAAAAGCACCCTTCTTACTCCAGGTAAGTAAAATCTAAACGTCTTATGCCAAGATGAACAATCTATGCTTGCTGTATAAAGCATATATCAATAAATAATACTTGTAACAGATGATAATTTGGGACTAATAAACACAGAATTATGTCAGTTTGCCAGCCCAGAAATTGGCCCTGTGTTTATATCTGAGTTACCATTATGTTTAATGGAAGATCTGTTCACAAAATCAAAATTAGTATCTGGTGTCAGATGCTTGTGTTTTACATTAATTTCCTAAAAAAGTGAACTCAAATGTTAATATTTTTAAACTAGGGTCTGATGTCAACAAAGTAATACAGAGCAAACTTGAAAATATGAACAGATTCTGAAGTATTGCTTGTGTTTAGTGTTTTTAACATGTTTGTAGATTTCTGACTCTTGAGGGAGAACAACAGCATCTCTGAATGTTTTTCTGACTAGATAAAAATGTGTTAGACACTTGTCTGACAGTATGAGATACTTGAGCTAGCTTTAGTACAAATTGCAGCAATAAGGAGCTCATGAACTAACTGGACTGTCTGCTATGCTGCTGTGTCTAGTCAGATTCCTGTGCCTGAGCTATAGTGCTTGTTTCTATTGATGCAAGTGCAAAGAGGAATATAGGTATACAAATTTTGGAAAACTGCAGTGTGTCACTTGAGAAGAGGTTAAGAGGCTGAAAGTCAAGCTCCTGTTGCAGGGCATGTGTGCTTTGTTGTGTGACCGAGAGTGCTCTCTGCCTGCCTGAGACTTCTTAAAATGCTTTGTCTTTTCCTTTGTGAATATTTCAAAACTTCTTTCTGAAAGAAAATATCTACTGAGCACAAATGGTGTCCACCAAGCTGCTGTCTGAATGTGCTTCTGGGCTGCACTGCAAAGAGTACTTCTCCTGGAGTACCGAGTAGGACACGCATACAGTGGTACAAATAAAGCCTTTTTAAGCCTTGCAGCATCCAGATTGTGTGGTGTTATGGCTTGACTTCAACTTCTTTTCTCCACAGCCATGGCCAGTCCAGGTGGCCATAATGCTGTACGCACTACTAATTTCACCCTTGTTGGATCCCACAAGCTATCGTTGTCTTCTGTAGGAAATGCCAAATTTGCATTGGAAAAGGTAATGGGAACTATTTGTTATTAATCCAAAGGTAACTGCATATTACTAGAAAAACTAATGAGTCTGGGCTTACTGTTTTCAGGTGAAATCACCATCCTAGAAATGAAACATATAGGTTTATATATAATGTCATGTATTTTTATATATATAAAATTTATGTATAGTTTTACTCATAGTTAATTTCATATGACTGAAATGTAATTTTGAGATACAACAGCAAAAGACTTATATTATTATGCCAGGTGGTGTTTCCTTTCTGTAGCTCAATGTAAGGTACGGTTATGCAAAGGTGATGAAGGCATTTGATTATTGATTTGCTTCCACTGACAAAAAATACATGTATGCAGTTGGTATCTCTCTACGTGGTCTTCATATTGTTCATTGTTCTTACAGTCTTAGCGATAACTGCAAGACATTTAGTATGTTTTAAGGATAATGAAGTATTTGATTTGAATTGACTCAAAAATTACTGTTTGAATATAGTTAGGAGTATGAGTTTCCTTTCTTATTCTAATTAAATTTGTACAGCCAAACTACCTTAATATTTTTTGAGCTATTATTGAGTTTTATACCATTAGTTCCTTGTCTAAACAGAATGTTTATTGGCTCTGACAATTACAAGTTGAAAAATACAATATTACATTTGCTGTAATCTCTGACCTCAAATATCTTACACCTAAAACCTATTTTAATACGTGTCTATGGCAGCAGCTAACCTAAGCTAACTTAAATTAATTCAAAAGTTAATACAGCTTGTAGTAGTACTAAATTACAGCTTTATCCAAACAGCAGTGTAAAAATTAAATTTTCTTCTTGGCTCATTAAATCTTATGGTGATGATAGTAGTACTGCAATTACAGCTTCTGATGAGAGATAACAAGGGTTGGTTGTGCTTGTGCACGAGATTAAAAACAAAATACCGCAATAATCCCAGCTTGCTTTTTAGAAGTTTTATTTTTTGTGGATAGAAGCAGACTACTGAAACAGTTCACAAACTTAAGAGTTGAATTGCACTGCTGTTACTGATTGTGTGAACTTCAGAAGTACCAGCTTTGGTTCTTCAGCATAAATAGTTCTGGCTATGAGGAATATGTGTAGAAATCCTATTTTATGTATGGCTTGGTTATTGCAGCTCCTTGTTCATGGGGTTATGGGAAGCAGATTTTGCATTATATTCACCAATTTGGCTTTGAACTTTTAGTTTAGTCTTTAGTTTACTGGAGTGGACTGGTAAACTGTAACACAAGCACACGGTTCAAATAGAATTCCAGGGAAAACATCACCTGGTTAAATTTTTCCAGGTGCAAACTTCAACAGTTATGAATATGAATTCCCCTTTTTGTCAGTTAACTTTTTTGTTTAACTGTTGCCTCTTTAAAGCTTCAGTTTTCACTTGGCCTGTGGTGATACCAAACAGCTGCTTCTTAACTTCTTCAATGCATTTCTAATATGGATCAAACTGCTGCCACAGTGGGTTTTTTGAGTTTTATTCTTCCCGTTTATATGCACTGTTAAAATTCAGCGTAGTAAGGACCAAAATGTACTCATGTATAACTGTGTCCGTTTTTTAAAAAAAAACATTAACTTTACGCTAATCGCATTGAGTGTATTTCTTTTTTCCGTAGATAAATTTTGAAGGGGAGCAAAAGGAACTGTTGGGCTATGTGTTCTGGGACAAGGTTGCTATGATCCTCTAGTTTATAACTTAAAATATGCAACTGCTTCCTAGTGCACGTTGCTTATGCCTGCCTGGCCTTTTTGCAGTATTTATTTTTTTAAATTCTTTTAAGAAAAAGATTATAAAGGTATACTAACTAAACATAAGATGTTAGGAGCCTTTAAGACTTGCAGAATTTTACTCCATGTCTTTTACAATAATAGGCATGCTGCTAGAAGTCTAAGTTATTTAGGCCACCTAGGGTTTTTCCTTAACTAGCACGTGTCTCTTCTCTTCGTAGATCACTAGAGGAGGTTTTCTCTTACTTCAAAATAAATTGAGGTTTCTCTTAAAGATTGCTAGTCAAGAAATTTGAGCCAAGTTCTTGATCAACTGTACAGAACATAGAATCAGCTACTGCTGATAGAGGACCAGGGGAAAATGACAGGCAGTCTAAACGTTGGTTTAACTCAGTCGCTCAGGAACTAAATATCTTGTTTGTTGTTCTGTTCAGACCTTGTTCTGTCAAGACCTCTTTTTTAAGCAAAAAGTAATTGCAAAGAACTAAAATTTTGAAAGTACTAAACACCTCAAAATATGAGGTTCTTATTTGTACACAGATGTGTAATTAAATATTTTGCTTGGTGTATACATTTTTGGCTTTAGGAATTATGTAAATTTGAATGCTTGGAAGAAATAATTGATCTTTAAATTTTATGTATGTTTTCTCTCAAAACTACGCAGGTGATAATTTTAGTATTTATCATCTATTTGTAACCAAAAGTCTCCTAAGAAACCCATTTTTTTGCAAATTCTTGAGAGTTATCTTGAGTATCTTTACATATAATCTTCTGTAACAGTAAGCCAACTTATGGTAGATATCTGAATGACCGCACTGGGATGCAAGCTAACCTAGGCGTGAGCTTCAGTTTTCTCTTTAACTAGCTGGCTATTCAACAAATTGATTTCTTTCCACCGCTTCTGCCCCAAAGGCACACTTTGCTGTTGAAAGGGATATATTTTTGACTATAATGTAATATTTTCTCATTATGTGTATAGCAGGGTGTTTTGAGACCTGCATTAGTAATTAGTAATGGTGGCATAGGCTCTGCACAACTGATATGTTCCATTTGTTATACAGTCTTCTTGCTTTACTGTCACACAGCTCTTCACTGGTAAACTTCATAATCCACAAAGTAGATTCTTCTGTCCTGACATAAATTAGAAAGGAATGCAAAAACCACATACCTGAAGTGGGGAATAGGCCAAATTTCCTTGAGGCCCTCACCCAGAAATGGATTTTACTATGGTTTGGGAGGATATAAGCCAGCGTTCCCTAGTGTAGCATGTAGGATTATAGTTGTCTTTGCTGATAAAAATCCCGGACTGAGACAATTTATTTCTACGTGCAAACATTTTACTGTTTTTGCTTCTCAAGTGGTCATGCAGACTCCTACCTGGTGCTCAAAATTTTGCTGTTCTGTACTGTAGGGCCAAGTACACGAGCAAAACATGCATGCTGTAATGCATGCTATATTAGTTGAGTAGATTTAGCATGTATAAATGATTTAATCACCTGCTTGTGCACATGTGTATTATGTGTTTGGGAGGAAGCTGCAGTATGCCTACAGTTTGAAAGTGATCAATTTCTAACCATAACACTTATTTCAGTGTTCTGAAGGGTTCACTGAGGCCTACAGATGTACTCTTTTAACTACTGAGGGTTACTCTTGTTCATCTTAACCATTAAGAAAATTTAATTCTGTTTGATCGACATTGATTCCATGACTCTAAAAGCCACTTCATTATTGTGTACATATGCCTATTCCCTGGCAAATAGTTCGTTCTTTGTGTTTGAGCAGCACCCTCAACCTTTCCTGTTTTTCTAGTAAAAGTACCAATGTTTCTGATTTTTTTTTTTTGGGGGGGGGGCAAGATTCTTACAGTATTGATTATTCAGATTAGCAAGAAAATAGGGTATGTATAATACCCTGCAGATCATAATTTGCATTTTGGACTAGCAATTTGTCTCTTTGCTGCCCTGTGGGAAAAAAGGGATGTGATTTCTTGACAGTAGTGGTGGGGAGAGCTCAATGTAGTGGGGTGTTATGTGTGGAGGTATTGGAAGAAGTCCAAAGGCAATCTTTGCTGCGTGCTCCTCCACAAAACTCTTGAACAGTGAATAATCACTTAACCAACCTCTGGCACAGTAGTTAAGCTGCATTTTTTCAATGGTAGAATATAGACCTTGGAACTTTTTTGTTAGAAGGGACTTGACTTGGGTCTTCAACACCTTGAGTGCCAGTTAAGAACTGCTTTCATTACTTTTTCCCCTTCTAGGTTTTATCTGAGTAGGCACTACTACATCAGTATCTGCCAAAATTGCTTATGGCATCCAAGTACCAATCCTGTTTAAGCTCACTTTCATCTTTTCCTAACAATGTCAAACTGAGAAGCTTGCAGGATGCAGACTGGTGCCTTGCATTGTTTTTAACCATGCTCGGAGTACCTGTTTTTCTAGATAGAAGCATGTTTGTGCATATGTCCTGAGCAAACTAATAAGCAAATAAGTCTTGAAAAGCTTCTAAATGAACTTGATACAAAAAGTTGTTATCACTGTCTTGCTTGAGAGTCACTGCTTGTTTCTGGCTGAAGATCCTAAGAACAAGACAGGGCTAACATACTGGTGCAGGTGGCTTGCTTGAGCTGGTAGAGTTGAGCGGTGTCAAAATTAAGACTAATTGTTTTACTTCTTGCAGGTTCCCTTTTT
>Ga0181612_171046_pt1 | contig 15038 bp, 10 predicted proteins | sample HoacroProtozoa21_FD_119630 | JGI IMG/M metagenome (GOLD analysis project Ga0181612, IMG submission 119630) | Hoatzin crop microbial communities from Cojedes, Venezuel. Combined Assembly of Gp0051906, Gp0051904, Gp0051908 | reverse complement strand
TGGAAGTGTTCAAGGTCAGGTTGGATGGCTCTGATGGCACAGGATTTTTAAGGCACAGATTTTTCTCTCTTTTTTTTTTATTTCTACCGAAGTTACTACTTGTAACAAACAAGTAGGAAGAGTAGAAGAGGAGGAGTATCATTACAGAAGAATGCAGACAGCACTGTCAGTGGGATGCGTTCGCACAGAGCCCCAATAGTTATTAAATATTTCCAGTAAATTTCCTCTTTAAATGATTACTCATTTTCTGAGACATTCAGCTCTGAAGAGAGAGATTTGAAGACAGATATAAAATCAAAAATTACATATGGCAAAAGGCACAAGTCCTTAAAAATTTAGGCCAGACACAAACCCTTTATTAATTCATACATTTTGGTGCATTGTTTATTTAATTGACCAAACAATATTCAAAAGATTTTATAGAGTACAGCAGAAAAAAAGAAGAGTATGGAACTGGAAAGGGAATAAAGTGATAAATACATAACTAAATAATATAAATATTTTATGGAACAACAGTTGGTAGCCACCTGGGGTTTATACATACAAACTGAGTGTTTATTTACAGTTCATCCTCACTTAGATTTATATGACCTGAGAGATTTTTTTGTGTCAAGATTTGCTTATTGGCCCAAGAGCAAATGTATTTTCAGCTTGATGAAGGGACTGTTAAGACTTGGTCATCACAGACTTTAGAATATCATCTGCATCAGCCATACCATGCCTGTGTAAGCATATGACAATAGGCATTACATGCGCTTTTGTGCTGGACGTAAGTCAGAAACCTCACTGATTAGTATAAAAATGGTTATCTGCATCAAGAATTTCCCTTATTAAGGATGGGTACATCTTTTTTCTCACCTCATTTCTCAGTTATATCTGTTTGTAGGCTGCCATAGAGCCATAGCCAACAGCCTACAAATCTTATCTCAGAATGTTGTTAGCATTGGACTGACAAGGACTTTTTCCCAAATTCCCAAGGACTACCGAACTGTTCCTATTCTGCCCTGATCACTTCCTAGCAGTTGCTATTAGTTTTGTTTCTGCCCAAGAACAACTTCATGGCCAATGAAGTAATTAAAATATCAAGTACATATCGCTGTTTTATATAAAAAACTGCCTTAAGGTTTAGAGTGGCAAAATGACAGATGAAAGAAGACATGAGCCACCAGCTCCACACCAAAGCAAGTAAGTACTTCTATTTAAAGAACAGCACTACAACTCTGTCCTGCTGACAGCACACACCACTGTGTAAGTGAAGAGCCTCAGAAGAAAAGGACAAGCACCAGGGGGCTTTGGACAGGATTAACAGATGCTAACATCCAACAAAATCTTCATGATAATGCAGCCTGATCCCTGGAACTACAGGCCATATAATGAAAAAATTTAACTGCTCCTACTCCAAGGTTTTGGGGACAAGGAATTGAGAAAAACCAAAGAATTTTAAGCCACTCACCTCCTCTGAGGTGTTTTGGTAAAGGGATGCTGTACTTCAACATTGTCTCTATCAGCAGAGCAGGTGAGGGCATAGCTCATTAGTTCCTGCTTACGTAGTTTTAAAGTAAGTTCTTCAAAAGCCTAAGAAATATTGGCACTTAGATCTCCCTGAATGTGAAAGACATAGGTAGGCTTTAGGCTCTTCAAAACTGTTCCCCAAGAAAAACAAAGGATTTTGAAATTTCTCTGGGTCAGTCTAGGTCCTTTTTTTACTTCAAGAAAAGTTTTGGATGTTGCTTTAATATTCAAGATAAGGTATTCTTTAAATTAGCTTCAGTTTAAAAATATACAGTTTATTTGAGAGCTTGAATATTAAATGCCTCATGTGCATCTATGTGCAATATCTCATGACTTGCCTTCATGGTTATGACTTTCTTGTCCTGAGAGAAATGTATTATCTATCCTATTATCCTTTTTCTATTGCCGCCCTGTAACAGCTGAACAGCTCGGGGGAATGAGGTGAGACTTCATGCAAAGGTGAATATTACAGAAGTGAAAAGTCAGTAAAATCAGAAGCTTTAATGATATTCTCCATAATCCTTATGATAAAAAAGTAATACTAATGGCAAATTTTTTTAGAAGTACTTTTATCTACTGCTCCAAATAAGGCACAGACCCAACAGACCACTTTATGTGTGTCTCCTGATGAAGCATTGGTTTTATTTGGGGTTTATGTTTGTTTCTTTGCTTCCTCCAGGGTTCACGAGCCCGGCTATTTACCACTGGCACATACGGAAATGCCACACAACAATTCACAGTTCCAGGCTTTTCCTTCAGAAGTTTTGCATTCTAACGCTGATGAAACCTGACTGTTGTCTTTGGAAAATCTGATGACTTGAAAGCTTGGGGTAGATCTGTATCTGCAATACATTAGAGCTTTCCAGGGCAGATAAAATACACAAAATACGTAAAAGAGAACTTCCTCCTACAGGAGTTCCTGCTGGGTTAATGTTTCAACAGGCCAGTCAGAGCGAGCAGTCAATAACCTGCTTGTCTGCAAGGATAATTTAAAATTGCCAAAGGGCTTTGCTTCTGCCAGTTCCTGGTTTTCCCTCACTGTAATTTCTAAATACTGGTTTGGGTACTGCTTTAAGTGTTGAAAATTGCTCACGGAGAAATGAAAAATGGAGTCGTGGGACTTTGGTAAAAAGGTAGGGGAATTCAACTTGGAAAGCTCAGGAAAGACTGAAAGGGCTTGGACAAAGGCAGTATTGCCTGGGGAAAGGTCCTGGAGTAAACAGAAGGACCCTGGGCACATGGTTGAGGACAGATATGTCCAGGCTTGGGGGAAGCCTGAAACTGAAGATGCTGAGCAGAAAGGACAGAGGGAGACAGACACCTGCTCTCCCTCTGTCCCCTTGCAATGAGGACTTGTGCCTGGAGGAGATGAAGCATGCGCAGGACTTCAGCCATACTCCCTCCACTTGCCTGCCCCACTTGGTGCCAGGATGATGGCAGCTGTGAGCAGTGGATGTGTTTGTTGTATAAATTTGGCAGGCTGAACACAGAATGCAGTCTGGGAACAGATGCAGAGTCCAGAAGCGGAAGCTTTAATGAGAGCTGTTTGTGGAAACACCATGTAGCCTTCCTCAGAGCCCTGTTCTGGAAAACAGCTGCAATTTATCCTTCTCTTCCCAGCACAAATGCATCTGGCCTATCAAGACCAGACTTGTTTTATTTTAATTTTGTTTGTTTCTGTTTAATTAAGATTTCTGGTACCTAAAAAAATAGTATAAAAAAAGTATTATCCCAATCCACATCAGCATAAAACAAAACAATCCCAAATAACTTCTTAAGCAAAGCCTTATAAGCCAGCACATTAACCCAGAAATGAAAGCCAGACAAACACATTTTCCTTAAGATTTGCAGTGTCAAAGCTTTCATCTAGACTACCTATGTCACTGTAGAAGTAGATTCAGGCCACCAAAGAAACAAACTCAAAAATATTTTCTATATATTCTTGTATGATATTTGTTTCTGAAATAAGTTTACAAACAGCCTTGTCAACTCTACAACATATATGAAAGAAAAGAGTCAAACATGGATTACTGCCCTTGAACATGAATCAGCCTGAATTTCATGACTCAGACTCACACAGATCTTAGCTATCTTGATTTCTGGAAACATTTGGATAAGGATGCTATTGTTATTGTCACACTGCTGCTTATTATTATTGCTAGTAATAACAGGCATGAACAGGTGGCTCCCAAACTCCTTTGGTGTGAAACCAAGTTTAGTAGTCAAAGTCTTTACTTCTCCGAAAGGAGAACCGATAGTACCCATCTGCTACAGCTAAAGTAAGTTCCTCACAGAGTGATGCTACTGTGACAATGCTGACAGTGCCATCGCTGCTCCTCCTTCAAGGCTGTTGTGGTCCTGCAAGACCTTTGAGCCCTTGGCTGAAATCATTCCTCTCCTTCCAGTTCTTTCTCAACAGCTACTTCACTGCCTCTTTCCCTCTCTGCTTTTCTGATACTGTTTTCTACTTCTCCTCCAGTAGTTCACTGCTTAAAGAATAGCTTTTTTTCTCACTAAGTAAAATTCCTAGTGTGAAAAAATAAGCAAGTAAAAAAGTTTTTCTAAAAGAAAGGCTATTTGGGCTATAATGAAAAATGTTCTACTATTAGAAGAAGGAATACTAAACCCAACCCAGTTCTTCCAGACCCGTGGTGTGAATCGTTCTGCTGTATGCCAGTACTTGAGAATTTCACACTGAGATGAAACAGAAATTAATGTGCAATAAAGTGTAAAGAATCAGCAAATGGTAAACAAAAAAAATCCCATTTGCGAGACACATGCAGTATGGGCTATAATATCTAATTAAGCACTAAGAAATAGCAAAAAATAACATTAAAAGTATTCCAGAAGAATACTAATATATATGGTACCTACCCACAAAATGAGTCATTTATAGCATCAGTGAGTAACAAATGGACAGTATAATGAAATAATTGTCTCATTAAAAAATGTCTAGTTAAAAAAAATCAAGACTTCCAAATTACAGACTTGTTGTGTGGGGCAAACCCACTAACTGCTTACTGTATGAAAGTTAAGTGTTTCAGAGTCAGCCAACCGAAAAAAGAAGCCATCATCTCTTGTGAGGGCTCAGGAGTCAGGCAGTGGGAGCTAACTAAGCTGAGAAATACAAGGCAATGCGCTAAAAAAATCCTAAACATCAAAAAAAGGCTGCATTTATCTATAATACTAGCTACTCCTTCAGACCCATTGAGAAGGTGCTCCAATAATACTCTTCATGGGAGTCCACTTTGAGCATATGTAGTCCTCACCTGACTATGACTGCCTAGAAGCACCCTATGACCATTTCTCTGTGTTATACGGCCTCCCTCTGTGTCTGAGGCACATCTTCAAGATGTTCAGTCCCATCCAAAAAGACTCCAGGAGGTGGTTCTTTGTTTTTATTCACTACAGAAGGTAGCTAGACAATTGTCATGAAGACGGATACCTTTAGGCAGGATAATCGACAAGAGAAAATTCGGTTAGATATTAGATTGAAAAACCTTCACAATAAGAGTGGCCACATATTGGAACAGCTGCCCAGAAATTCTGATCAATCTGCACCCTTGGAGACATCAAAAAACAATTGAACAACTTACCGTAACTTTGGAGTCTGCATAGTTCCGGGCAAAGTGGCTCCACAGGTCCTTTCCAGGCTAAGTTATTCTGTGATTGCATGAATCCTTCTGCAGAAGAGTTATATTATTTGCCCATCCACAGCTCCATGTGAGTTCTTGATTTTCCCTTTGTGGGCCACGCTGTATCTTCCCTGCACACGACAGAATGAGAGAGCTCAGAGAGGTCTGGACATTGAAGGAGATATAAGAAGGTTCATAACTGCACACATTTTTTCAGCCATATATTTTCACCATATTATATCTGTATTTGGATCAAAATAAGGGAAGTATATTGAATATTTTCAGCTACAGATAGCATGATCTCTAAAAAATAGCTATTGGGTATACAGTTCTGGAGGGCTTCTGGCAAGTGAAAACATGTTAGATGAATGTTTACTGTGCAAAACAGCTGTAACATTCAGAAATGAATACCCAAATTATACTCTTATGACTGCATTAATTAAAAAACCCTGTTATTTTCAAACATATTTACTTGCTCATTGTAACCGAGAAATAGAAATAGGAAATCAGTGGATGCATTTCTGCCTGAGCTTTTTTGAACCGCATGTGATACTTAGAAACCCTTAAAATAACCTTGCTTCTCTCTGTATAGGCAGTCCTGCATCAATTGTACAAGCAAATAAATAAAATAAATGTTGAAGAATGAGGCATTCCTTGGAGAATGCACCTTTTGTATTCCTGACCTTTCATGTTAGTCAGGTTTAATTATGTCTGGTTAAGTCTCTATTATGCAAAGTTTTAATATTCTTATTCAATGATTCCATGTTAAAAGTACCAATAAATGTTGCTCAGCAAAAACCAGACTAAGAAAATTGCCATTGCAGAGTTAAACCAGCTTGAAACTGCTGTAAACTGTGTGACAGCAGATAGTGAAATCACTTGGTGTGCCATGACCTCAAAGAGGTTCTGTCCCACAGAGGATTTGTTGCCCGCAAGACTACTGAAAGGGTATGTGTTAGTATTAGTCCAAACTGATTCAGCAGAGGTGGTTATTAAAAGCAGTGCTAGTTCCCAAACCAATTGCTACAAACTATTGCATTAAGCGCCCTCAGCTGTTGCTCTCTCTCCCTGGCGCTGTGGCCCAAGCTTTACTCAGGGGCAGCCCCTCCATCTTGTCCCCAAGTCCACATAGCTAGGGCTCCTCTGTGGCCTTGCTCCATGCCTCAGTATAAATCTTTTGCATCCTTTATAGCAACAGACTGAACAAGGCCTCTAGGTACAAATACTCTTAAACTTCAGAAGTGTTAAAACAATTATAGTGTCAACTCCTCCGGATCAGTCAGTATGCACGAGTGACACCTTTGTACACCATTTCCAAGCACAGCAACTAAAACTCCAGGTAAGTTTAAATTAGGTAACAAATCTTTAATTAAAAATTGATTAAACATTAGACTATTACAGCTCAGGTATGGGAACAGGGAAATACTTCACTCTGCTTATAGATAAATAAAAAATTCTAATAAATGATATTGAGCTTGCAAGATAATTTCATTGTGGTTTTTATCTTAGTAGAATTAAACTCCATGTGACATATTAAATAGGCTAGGTAGAATTCCTGTAAGCATAAAAAGTAATGTTATGAATATACTCGGATATGATCAGCTAAAATGCAACATTATCTCAAATATGAACTATGTTTACTAGGCAGTACACTTATGGTGTTCAACTTTTGAATTTGGCAGAGCAGTTCTAATCTAATCTGGTACAGATAATATAATAGATAAGAAATAGCCTGATGGATTGAAATGACTTCACGTCACAAGTGCCCAAATTACTTCTAGCAGAATGGACCGAGGTTCACCCTGCGGTATCCTCTCTACTATCTTTTTTTCTGGCACTCCTTTTCCTGACATGTGGACAAAAGATTATTCACCAAATAACAGTAACACATGATGGGTCTGTAGTATATGTTTGGGCTCTCTGTGTAACACAAATCCGGATAAATGTCCATTAGGTGATGAGCAACATTTTGCTCATGACATGCAAGGCTTCTGGGTATGTGAAAGTGCAAAGCAGGTTAGACTGCCTTTGAGTGTTGCTGTATATATCCATGTGGCGTCACCTCAGGAAAATTTTGAGGGTCACCTCTCATTACACTATAGTACACTACATAATATTACTGGAATAACAATGTGCTAAATCCACACTGTTCTTGTTATTTATGTAGCTCTAAAGGTCAGCATTAAATCTGAATACAATATAGTCCCACCTAGTTATGGGGCATTTCAGCTCTAGACACAGATCGTGATACACAAGTAACTAATTTAGACCTTTTCTGTAACCTGTACTTGCTAAATACTCCCCAGAGCACGGCTGCTTGAAGAATAGGACAGCCACCAAGTCCATGCGCAACTGTGGTTTGGCAGAAAAAGCAGGAAAACATGAACAAATCCTTTAGACTTGTGCTTGGTCTTTTTCTGAATATACATCTACCCAAAGAAATCAGGAGCAGTGTCTAAAGTTGTAAACCTCCCAAGTCAAAAGGATTTTCCTGTTGGATAAACCTCACACTAAGAAAATCAGTAAAGAACAGGCATGTGTTCTGGGGCATGTGGTCACACCAGGTGGTCTGTCATATGAAGTAACTCTAGGTCCTAAATCCCATTTTGGAAACACACAACATTTTACTTCCCTTCAGACAAACAGAGGGAACCTTAGGCAAAGTGATCAAATATTGTGGCAATCAAAATGAACGGCATCAGGTTCTGTAACATGAAATCTTCATACAGAAGGATGTCAGATTCTTTAGACAGATACTTTACTCATCATAAATGAAGACTTTAGTCAATTAAAGTCTGTGCAAGTTCGTGTTGAAAGTACTGAATAGCTTTGATTTAAAAACATTAAAAAATACAGTGATCAAAAAATTCACTCTCACTTTTTTAAACTTTCAGAATTTACTTTCCAGTTGTTGTTTTAAAAAAAAGCCACACTTACAAATATATATATTTCCAAAGTAAATATAGTGGTTTATTTTAGGTCAAACACCAGCCAAACAAAAAAATTTCTGTTCTTCCAGCAAAACTAAAAATATTTTAGCTATTCAGTTTGCTTTAAACCGAAGACTATCATTTTCAATCAGAAATAAATTAGACAGTGCTGAAATGAAAGAAAACAGGTGGTCTTTGGAAGCGGCAAATCAGCCCCGGGCAAATCAGCAAGGGGATCATGACTATGATGCAGAAGAAACGCACAGCATCAAAATATCTTCCAGACGGCCCCTGCCTGAGAGGTTCCCACAGAGGCCAGGCTGTTAATGAAAACTGTTTTTCTTGGCAGAACTGTAAAACACCGCCTACGCTCTCCAAAGATGGGGCTGATCCCAGCTGGACCCCAAAACTGCCATTTGCAGTGGCTTGCACCAGCAGTGGCAAGTCAGACATCAGTTTGGGTTTTTTTTAAATAAAACAATTTCTTTTTTTTTGATGATAAACAAGCTCTTCATAGATTATCAGACCTACAGCTTTAGGTTTGGTTTTTAATTCCCCCTTCCCCACTTACCTTATTCATGTTTGCTTTTCAGATCTGGAATGGCCGCAGAGACCCTGCAGGACAACAGGGAGGCAGGAGGTGAAGCTGTGTTAGTCCTCTCCCTCCCCACAACTATTCCCATCCCTATGGATGGAACAGTGTAGTTGGTCTTGCTTTTCTTCAGGCAGTTTCTCTTCTGTTTTCTCGTGCACTGGATTAGCAAATTTTTCGATCAATAGCAACAACAAATTTTCACTGGACTTTTCCACCATCAGGGTCAGCATCAACTCTACTAATCCATTCAAATGAACTTCACAGTGGTAACAATTTTACCAGAAATAGATCATTTTGCAGATAGAGTCAAGAAGAGCTCTTGCATCATGAAGAACAGTCCTCCCCAAACCAGGCTACAGAATTTCACTTTTACTCCTGTACTGGCCCCAAATATTTGTATTGAAGGTGCATCTCCTGAAAAGAAACTTAATGTTAACATTTATGATTGTTTTTAAAAGGCAAAACAAAGTAAATCTTGTTTTTCTACAAAGCAAAAATGCAAAGTCTCAGAGATGTTGAAGTTGAAGTTTATAAATGCAAATCTGGTCTCTGCAAAACCAGCATTTTGACCCAAACCATCATTGTGCTAGTGGAAAATCAGTAAGTGTAAAATTGAAGAGGAAAAATGTTAAGGACAATAAAAACAATTTTCTAATTTTGAAAAAATGGATTAATTCTTTATTTGTATTTTATTTTCTACTGTATTTTATCACAAACAGTGAATTTTTTATGTCTTATATTTTACACACAGTATTTTACAATACAGTAACAGTCAGTGCAATGGTTTTCAAGGACCACTTTGCCTTTGGAAGTCAGGGTGATAAAGAGTTCTGCTGGTCAGTGTTTGCTGTGTGTTATTGTACTTTTTGGTAGTAAGTATAAGCAAATCACAATTATGTATTTCTTTATGCCAGATACTCTCTACACTTGCTGTCCTTCAGCAGTAGGTCTTTGTTCTTTGGGCTACCACACAGTCGCTGACATCGGTTTGCCCAGGGACAAGAGGATTTGACCCAAACCTTTATGACCTTTGGAAAGAAACTGCATTCCCGAGCTGGGCTGCAGGCTGCACCACAGGCACGGCTGGCAGTCCTATGCAGAGCAATTGCTTCTTTCTCCTCTCTGCGCAGAAGACATGAGACAAGGCTGGGGGCACTGCCAGTGCCAGTGCTGCAGTGGGTGGAGGACCACAGTGCACTGTCCCCTTTCTCCTCCCACTCCCCGCCCTGAAAATCCCATGCTCCACAGATGCCAGTTGAAGAGAAGAGCATGTAACTGCACGGTTAAAGATCATACAGAGATGTGTGCAAACATGATTGGGGGTGTGAGGTAAAAAATAATAATAATTCAAGCCTGATGCAAACACCTACCTCAGAAAGTTCAGCCCGCGCAATGACAGTTCGGAAAACATCACTGATTAAGGATCTCTTCACAGCAGGCAGCTGATAGCTCCAGTTTCCAAGGCCAGTCCCAGCACATGCATAACGTTATTTCCTTCTGCCTTCTTATGTATCTCTGAATTATAAGAACTAAAAGCCCCCTAGTTCTTGCATTATAGGAAAGTGTAATTAAGCGTACTTCAGGGTTCCCTGTACATTTTGCTATTCAATAAAACATTTCATTGAAACTGAAAGCCTAAAATTGAGACAGCGAGTCCAGTTTTCGTGCTCCACATGTGTTTTCTAAACAGTTATCCATGGCCAAGACTCAACACTGCACTCCAATAGGCAGAGATTAGACGTATGAATAGCACTTTAGTCGTCCTGCTATTCTGTAGCATTCCACTGATTTGCAGTAGCTTCAGTAGTGGAAGAATCCTGGAAATATCTGACAGTTCTTTTAAATAAGCCTGTCTCGTATTATATAAGTGTATATAAAAACTTTGTATAGATAGTCTATATACAAGTTTACATTAAAAATCTTATGTATGCATGCATACACTGTTCTCCATATAATTAACTCTTTATAGTTTAGTTTCCCATCCAGGGCCTCACTGTATGTAAGAATTCAGAGAGGTGACTTGCAAAGTCTTGTAAGACTGACCACAAGGATCAACATCTTCCCTGCTGAAGGGTGAAGGTATCAGAGGAATTTTTCTCTGTCATTCTTTCCCTCTCTCTTTCTTTCTCTCTTTTCTTCCCCTACTTCTCTTCTTCCCTCCCACCTGAAAAAAAAAAAAGAAAAAGAGAGAGGGAGGGAAAAAAAATACTAGCAGATTGTATCCTAACTCAGTTAAGTGAACTATGGGTCTAACAGAGCATGCACTGAAGCCATGAACCTCCCACTGCTTTAGGGGAGAAATCTGCAGAACCTGACCCTGCTAACCCATGGGGGGAGGGAGGAAATGACACAGACAGGCTTGGGTCCTTTAGCAGTGCTCAATGCACCCAAAGGGAACCACAAACCCAGTGCAGGACTCACAACCAGGTGTCCGTCATGCAATCATTCGGAGGAACCAGTCTCAGCTTTGTCTAATTTTATATCAGTGAAACCGCGTCACTGTGCTCCAGAAAGGACAACATGTTCCTTGCATTTTGCTAGAACAGGGTTGATCATAAATTATTCTGGGGCACGTTTTCCCTTGGGTAAATGCACTCTCCAGTAAAGTGCAATATATTTGAGAACACGTTCTGCAGCTTGGCAAAATGAGCAGGAACACCAACTTGCTCACCCATTATTGTATGTGAAACAGCTTTGTATTTGCAATTACTGGGAGAAGTGACAGGACAGTACCCGACTGGGAAAAGTGGAAGCTGCTGAGATTAATCAAGTGTTCCCATGGCAAGAACCATTCTGGAGTACATTCCAGGTTTGAAAAGAAAAACCCTTTCTGTTTTATTGGTTTGTTTGTTACAATATAACATGTGGTATCCCTTCCCTCTTCTTTCGGATTTTGACAAGCAGACACTTTGAAGAATGAAAGCTTAAAAGGTCTGCTTCCTTTAACACAAGTGGATTTAGTGTTTATAATGTTAGGTTTAATTCTATAGTGAACACTAGCAAAACTGATGAAAAATACTTACAATTTGTGTCTGAATAGAGGGAAAAATTCCTACATAATATTTTTTGAACTGTACTTCAGAAAAAGAAAAACCAGGGATCCTTTAGGTACTGGTAGCTTGAGAAAAACAGATTATAAGGCTTCCAAAGAACCAGCCTTGGTCAAATGATTACTGCCATGATAACACAGACATGGTCTATATTTTAGACTGCTGCTCCTGTAAAATTACACATGGTAATAACACAGAATTGAAAATGCTGCTTTGTTCATGTTTTGCTGAAACTCTGACCTTGAATTCAGAAGATGCCTTTTCAAACAGTGTTAATATAGCAAAAGGGGCTTACTTCAAATCCATATTTCATTTGGAAATAGCTATAAAAATAGACTATTTAAGTTCCAGCTAGATAAATAGTTGAAGATGTGCCAAAAGTTGATTTTGCTCACAAATATTTTTGATTGAAATAGTACCTACTGGTTGAGACAAACCCAAGATCCAAACACGGCGGATACCATGCACAAGGTTTTGAATTCCTAAGATTTAGAGCACTTACTAATGTTTTTCCTTTAAAACACCAAACATCACAAAGAGAAGAAGTCAACAGGCTAAAATGCTGAGAATATGAATGCCCAGTGAATCAGCCTGATTTTTCACAACCAAGAGCAAAGGGTCTGAGCCGTATCAGCATCAGCAGAACTTCAGCACCAGATGCCTCTTGCCCTTAGTGTGGTCCTGCAGCCATAGACTGAGTAGGAACATTTTTTGAAGTGAGAATATGAGAAGAGGGAAGGCAGCCATGCTGCAGGGGGGATACTACCGTTGTATCCTAACAAGACTGTCATTATGATCTGAAGTGTCACACCAAAGCTCTTCAAAACTGGATCAGCCTGTTCAGGCACCGCAAGAACAAAATCACCAAGATTGTGGCATGTCAGTTCATACAGTCTTAACGTGTTATATCCCTTTTAGCCACTTCACTCTGTGCTGTACCCCAGGACATCATAAAAGCCTCTTTGCAGTCCTGAGGCTTCCCATTTCCCCTAGCTCATGAAAAAAAAGCCCTTCATTATTTTTCCCTTTTGAAAACATGCATTTGATTCATTATAAGCAGAGGATTATCTGTGGTCTCATCAGCAGTTTTCTTGGAGTTAATTTCTGGAATAAGATGGAGGATGCTAATAGACTTCGTCTGAAAAAGTTTCTACAGAAACAGAGCTTCAGCCTTTTCAAAGTGTAGAAGGGGGTATAAAGCTCTTTGACAAGGGATTTTCGCTCACACACCTATTCCAGACACTTGAAGCTGGAGTAATCATCCATATTTTATTCCCAAAGCATCATATGCAATTTAGTTTCCTTATTTGTAAATTCCTTCTGCAGTTTAGTGCAGAAGCAAGTGCATTAAAACTCTGATGAAAGCCTTTATTAAGTGACCATCTCATTATAGTATTAAAGGTCTGGGTTCAAAAGTTCATATGACTGAAGACTTGCTGCATGTTTCCCTGCAGGCTGCACACTGCACTAATTTTAAGAGTAATTTGAAGATTACTGGAAGCTCAGCATGTGTACAAGAGGCGACTGGAATTTATTTGCCAGAATCTTTAGAAGTTACTTCTTCATTCTTGAATCAGAGCCAAACAGATTCCATAAGTAGCATTTTATTGTAGATGTTTATAATTAGCAGTGTGCAGTGCCTAGAAATCTCAGTCAAGGAGCAAGCTTTATATGTATCTCACTGGAAGATAGCCCCTGCCCTAAGGATCTACATGTTTTGTTTAAAAAGCAAAGCAGTAAAATGATTCCCATGAACTTTCTAACAATTTTAAGAAATAAATTAATTCATTAAGCAGTGAAAGATTAGCCACACTTATTATTCTTTTACTGCAAAGCACAATCAGTACTTTCTGAATATCAGAAGTCATTCATGGTATATTACAACCTAAATAAGGTCTTGGTTTTTCCCATTAAATTCAAGGGTAGTTTGTCCAGAAAACAGCAAAAGCAGAACTTTGTTGAATTTTAATTAGCTCAAATTGTCCATTTACCACTAAAATAGACACTAGACCATCTAAATACCTACAATGTCATTTAATAATACTTGAGTTTAACAGAGCATTAAAAGCCTAGACATTTTCTACTGCTAGTCATTGTATTTCTTGCAATTGTACCTTCAGTAAAATATTAGACTGTATTTTGTCAAATATTGTATTTGACTGGTGACTATCAGCTGTTTTCTACTCATCCACAAAATAATATGGAGGATGCATTTTCAAGCTTATGTGACATGTTTGTGTGGGGGCAGAGGCCTTGTCCACTTAAATCTCTTTCTCATCATATCCAAATTTGAAGAAATTCTACAGGTGCTGTCTTTAGAGCTGATAGTATCAGAAATGAATTTCTTTAAGTGCATACCTACTCAGATACCATCAGATGTGTGGAAAATAATAGAATGGACTGAATTATCAACTATAAAAAACTCTATTAAAGTGTGGATCTTGGGATCTGCTCAATTACGTACCACAGTATAAATGAAGTTTCCTCACGCTACTGTCTCGAAGTTCAGGTTCATAACAGTTAACTAACAATAAAAATTGTAAAAAATAAAGTTTGCCCAATATTATCTCTTATCAGCTATCACAAAAAGGAAGGACTGGTTGAACACAGGATTTCTTCTATTTAAAACCTTCTTTATATTTCTGGATTTAGTACAAAGAAGCAGCCTACACAATGAAGAGCATTTATTGCAAAACACTTTGTACAAAAATACAAAATATTTGGAGAGATCTAGCATGGATACATGAGTCTCTGACAGGATAGTCTGAAAAAAAGCTATTGTAGGGTACATTTGAATGACCAGGAAAGGCTTAAGTTTAAAAATGGAGAAAGGAAGATGAGAATATGTTGAGACACTTTAGATGGAGATGACAACTGCAGTAATAAAGAAAGATGAGTAGGACTGTGCATCCCTTATAGGCAACAGCAGAAAAGAGGGGTTAAAGGAGAGATGAGAAAATGAGTGTCACATTACCCTGAAGATAATACTTCAGAATGAAAGAGGCCTCCTTCCAGCAAAACACTTAACCACATGCTTGACTTGAAGGTCACAGAGAGTATCACCGAAGTTAATGAGCTAATATCTCCAGCAGGCAGCTTTCCAGGGTTCAGCTACACAGAGCCACCATGATAGCAGCAGCAACAGAGACCCCTGTCTGGCGTTCCTCGAGCATAAATATTGGGACCGGTGCTGTTTCACATTTTTGCTGGCTACATGGACAGCTAGATTGAGTGCACCCCCAGCAAGTTTGCCAACAGCACCAACCTGTGTGGTGCAGTTGACGTGCTGGAGGGAGGAGATGCCATCCAGAGGGAC
>Ga0181612_164452_pt1 | contig 15040 bp, 10 predicted proteins | sample HoacroProtozoa21_FD_119630 | JGI IMG/M metagenome (GOLD analysis project Ga0181612, IMG submission 119630) | Hoatzin crop microbial communities from Cojedes, Venezuel. Combined Assembly of Gp0051906, Gp0051904, Gp0051908 | reverse complement strand
TCGAAAAAAGTGTAGACATTGCACTTCATGACATGGTTTAGTAGGCATGGTGGTGCTGGGTTGACAGTTGGAGCTGATGATCTTAGAGGTCTTTTCCAACCATAATGATTCTATTATTCTAAGATCCTGTGATTTATGCCAAAGACTTAAGGCTTATATACATGTAAAGGTGACCAAGCTGTTTTTTTCCCCTTTTTACTTCTTAGCATGAATTCCTCAGATAAACTGTGAAATTAAAGGAAATCTCTTGCCAGTGGATTATTTTGTCCTTAGCTGTCCTTCGTTAAGGCTCTGATAGCTCAGTTAACGAGTTAGAGAAAACGTTATGAAAATAAGCCAAGGAAAATCTTCAATAAATTGGCTTGGTTCGTCGAGTTTCTAAAGAAATCTGGAACTTTTGGGAATTCCTTAGGTACTGCCATCAGTGGATGTTGGGGCACAGCATCTGTTCCATCTCCCTCAAGCCCTGCATGCATACTCCTGCTGCACCTTGTGACAGTTGCATATAGTAATGCTGAAACCTGTCAAGGTAATGTGCTGCTTCTGCCCTTAAAGGAAGCTATATATTTAACTCAGCACTTCCACTGAACCTGACCACCAGCTCTATGTCTGAGTGGGACACCTTTTTAATCAAGCTATTTTTCTTGGTGAGAAGCATTTGCTATTAAGTTTACAAGATGACAAGGAAAACTGATTTATTACCAAAGTCAATGTCATAATTTCTGTGGAGTAAAAGCACTATAGTTAATGTTATGAGGTATCACTAATAGCATTACTAATTATAACTGCTGCAAATATATAAATAGCAAGAGAATATCATTAAGTATGTGAATTAGACACCTTAATTGTGTCTTGTCTTGCTATCAGCCATGTCAAAATTAGTCTTAAATTGGCAGTGGTTGGTAGACATTTTGATATTCTGCTTCTTGAATTTTCCATAAGACCTTAGAGCCTTAAAAGGAACAGACTCCTTTCTTTACTTTAGCATTGCGTCTCCAAATATTCTTTATGGAAGCTACGCAGATTCGAACATACAATGGGGAATGTGCTAAAATGAGAGGATTAAAATATATCATCTGTGAGGCACTAGAGTGTGGTGCTAACAGTTAAAAGGCAAATTAATCCAAAACAAGACAGTTCTTGGACTTACGCTTAAAATTTCTTATTCATGAAAAAAGTCAGGGTTCCATTACTTCACACAAATATTTCAATACTGATGCAGGGTAGATATTGTCATTCCCTGCTCTCCTGAGTCTCCTCTACAAGTTTGGAACTTCTCTTTATACCGTGGTGTACAGATCAGCTTCTGTCTTACATGGATTCTCTGCAATCATTCATGCCTCAGCTCCCAGCAGTAGTCTTTGCCTTATTTTGTTTCATTCACATAAAAGCCTATGAATTTGGCTTGAAAACACCCTTCCAAATGTATCTCTTGATCTCGGTAGGATTTCACAAAAAGGCATAGATGCAACTGTGATATCAAGATTGTAACTTGTCAGTCCACTTTTAGAGGTTACTTTGAAATTTGCCTATGGGCTTGGGGTTTTATTTAGTGTCGCTGTACAGCCTATGTTGTTTATAAGCTCCCCAGAGCTAGCAAGCAAGAAGAATGCATGGTCATTTACACTGCAAGCACAAACAGAAATTTAAGAGCCTTTCTGTGTACAGCAGGAGGTAGTTTCTGATAATAAAGTCCAACAAAGAGTTTGGGTTAAAGGCTGTATGTTACAATCTGAATTTTACAGGATTTCTTTCCTTTTTCTTCCTTCTTTTTTGCTTTTAAAATCTCTGTTATCTTTAAGTACAATTTCCAAAGGCTTATAATCCCTTAATATCTGTTCTGAGAATAGGATATGCCCTTACCATAATTATTCTTCATTAAAAAAGAAAAAGATCTGTGAAGGACGGGCTGGGGCTACAGTTACATACTCCGCGGTTACCATGCATGTTGTTTTACACTTACAATGCATTCCTTTAACCACATTTGTCTCAAAGTTAATGTTAACCAAAGTATTAACACCAAAATTCTAATTAACTCTAGTCACATTCCAAAATATTAGCCAAGAAGATTTGGAGTTATCAAGCAAAAACTCCACTGATGACTTTGAGCTGCTCTCAAAGAGGTCGAACAGCCTTTTTACATTGGGTCCTTCAGTGAATTGACTTCTCCCATTTAAACCTGAGAAAATCAGTGTTAAGATCCCTGGTGAATTAAATAGGAGACATGAAAGGTTTCTCCCACAAATCAACGTTACAGCTCCCAGTTTATGAACTTCCAACCGTGTATTGCCCTTGTGGTAAACAGAATCTTAGAAGAATCTGACGTTGTCAAATAAATTACATAAAGATAATTTCTGATACTTGTTTTCAAGTTCTTCTATAAGCCTGAAGGCACTACATGTATCTTTATGTAGTTTATTTGAAAACTTCATATTCTTTTAAGATCCAGTTTCTTCCCTGTCTAACATTCACCAGAGCAAGCCATGACACAGAAAAATAATGCGTATGCGAGGTACAATAAAATCAGATATTTTAGAGTAAATGAATGCTGGAAAGTCAAAGGAAAAAAACTCAACAACCCAAACCAATGTGCATGCACAGTGGATAGCACTGACCGATGATATAGTCCCGCACAAAAAAAATAGTGTTTTTTGAGAAAACTCTGGCATGAGCTAGGTTCTACAGCTACAAAAAGGCTCAGACTTTCTGAAAGGTTCAGACCAGGCTAGTCAGCAGGGTTATAGAACTGGAGAGATACTACAGTATCATTTTATCAAATGGGCAGAAGTGGGTGAATATAAACTGCCATCCCCGTTTCATATTCGTTCTATGGAGGTTTGATGAAGCTCCACGTACTGGTGTCTGCAGTCATGGACACTCACATGAATTACTGGCATTTCCTTAGGTGACAACCTGCTGAACCATCTGTATAAAGGTCCAGTGGGCTTCTTCCATGCTTGATGGAAGAATAGGAGTTGAATTGCCATGTCACTAACTGTGTGAATTAGTCCAAATTAATTTCAATCCCTGAATGGGAAAGTAGGAGACTGGGTAGTGATTTATGGGAGTAGTTTTCTCAGCCTTTTGATTTCTCCAAGTTCAGGCCTATCCAGACTTGGAGTGATTTTGAGCATTGATTAATGGTGACACTTTCCAGTATGTCACTGTCATGAATTGGAGGGTGAAAAAAAGAAGAAAAAAAAGACATTTCCCTCATAGATATTGCACTCCAGGCACTAAAGCTTTGAATAAAATGTGCCATATGGTCTGGGAAGAGAAAAAAGCTTCACACAATGAATGTTATTTGTGCATTTGAACTAGTGGCTGCAAAGTCACAGAAACAGGGACCAGATTGTGAAACATTTGTAAAAGTGACTTGTCACAGTTACACACCACTTCTGGTTTCCGTTATGCCAACAAGTAACGGTGTGCATGTTCTGCTATTCCACAGGCAGAGGAAACTTCTTTGAATCCAAAACAGACATATGTGCTTGTTTCACCTGCAAGAATTAAGCACTTAAATATAGAGTTATTTTTTATTTTAAATTCAGAAAATATGCGATGTTAGTGTGCTTTACATTGCTAGACTTTTAAAAAAGAATAAAATTTGCATATATAATTTGCAGGACTATTGTATATCATACTGGAAAACAGATTAGAGATATGGTGTATTTCCACCTTTCACGATATGTTGAAGTTATGGAGTTAGACTAATCGAATCATAGAATCATTTAAGCTGGAGGAGACCTTCAAGATCATCGAGTCCAATCATTAACCTAACATTGTCTATTCCACCACTAAACCACGTCCCTAAGCTCCACATCTATATGTCTTTTAAATACCTCCAGGGATAGTGCCTGTTAGGACACTATGCTTACGAGATGATAGGCAGGATGAACTACCTGGAGTGAACTTGTGTATGAAAACAGGGCAGAAAGAGCTCTGATATTATATCAAATTAAATCCAGCTATCCAGAGGTGAAGGGCAGTGAGCCAAATGCCCTGCAGCAGGTGGGCAGGTTACCAGCACTGAAGGAAAATGTGCAATCTATAGGTGGGTTGTCAGACCAACGGGTCTTAGCCCATACCTCGGCATTGTTTACCTCTTAGTACTTTTCCTCCCCTTTTGGTCCAAGGAGGCTGTGAAAAAGGCTCAGGATAGCTCAACCCGTAGCACTGACCAAACGGCGTCCCTGAGCCCAGCTAGCCACGGCTCCCTCTCCCCTTGGCTAACCAAGCATTAGCATTATTAATGCAAGCACTCTGCAGCTAAAAGAAAAACAGGTCAGCAGCATCACCGCCACTCCACATTTCCCTTTGCTTCATTTCCACTCCATTTCTCCTCCTGCTTGTGCTGGCCCTTGGATTTGCTCCATCATTCACCGAGTGTGTCTTCTTCATTTTTCTTGCACTGCTCTCGCTCTGCCTTCCCTTCATCTCCTCTTTGTCCTTTGCCACCCCATTATACAAGTGGCTTTTTTTCTTCATTTCCTTGCTTTTACCTTTTTCCCCTGTCTTCTTTCTTTCCTTCCACTCTTTGCTGGTATTTTTGATGCCTTCCCCTTGCTTCTCTTTTTATTGCCCAGCTGCATTGTCTATTGTATTATGTGCCATTATCTCCAAATATGTTTTGATATATTTTCCCCCTTTTTCCAGTCCAGTGTTTTGTTCCCTTTAAGGCACCAGAAAGCGCCAAAGGTTAGAGAGGGAAACTGAAAAGCGTTCCAGTAGTTTTCCATCAGCCTGTGTATAAAGCACTTCTTTTTCCACTTGATGAGAAAGCAGTAATCAGTTTCCCCCTGCATCAAGCTCTTTTACACAAAGAGGTTGCTGCAAAAAGAAACCAAATAGATTTCTAACTGGCCTCCCCCTTATCTCTGCCTTGGAGCCCAGTGAACCCTCAGCCTTTTCGTTTGCTGCGGCTGCTGCTGCCACGTGAAGCAGACACAAGGTCGAGGGGGATGAGCAGCGTCACGGCTCGTTGGTGAGGGTGCCCAGCTGATCATGGCTTGGGTACTGTGATTTGTTTCCCACCTGGAAAATGTAAAGCCTTGGTGTGATAGCAGGGAAAGGAGATCTCTAACTTTGCAACACCTGAAGTGGTGGCAAAATGGACGGTGAAGGAGGAAATGCTTCAGTACTAAAATTAAGCTTTGATCTTCAGACTAAACATCACCCTGTCCCTTAGGTACCCGCCCTACTGCCTGTGACCATGGGGGTCCAAAAATGGCAATATGTGTGCAGAGACTGGGTCCACTTCAAGGTGGTATGGACTGAAATGGAGTTTTCAATCTGTTACATACAACGTGCTCCCCTCCTCAGCGTTGCCTTTACCAGAAGAAATCAGAGCACCATCCGAAGACCACTTGCCACTCATAACACGCATGCTATCAGCTCCCTTATCCTTCTGCATCAGCAGCCACGGACCCAGCAGACCCCTTCCCTGCACTACAGAGCCCCTACTCTGGTGAGGCTGGGTCTGTCAGAGCCCACCAGCTTTGCCCCAGACCAGCATGTCCCACAGGTGAGGGGCCAGGACTGGAGACTGCCCTGGAATGGGTCTTCCTAGCCCCTATAATACATGGACCAGAGCCCCAGGACTGAGGAGTCACATGATTCCCCTGCCCCACAAGCCATCCCATGCGACGAGGAGGTGTGTGGGCTGCAGTGGCCTTCAGCATTTCTGCAAGTTTAGCAGGAGATGAAACAAAATACAATTCTGAAATTACACCTAATAAGAGGAAGGGAAAATGAGAACATACAGCCAGAAGGTGAAAGCCCCATTATGAAAAATTTGGTTCCCTGTTTTTCTTTAAAATATAATTTCAGTCAAATGGATCTTATTTGCACAGTTGCATTTGTCATTCTGTCTTTTTTCTGCAACCACACAATACTTTTATCTCTGATGAGGAAATATTATAACTGCTTTTGTCTCATTCTCTACCTTTGCTACGGTTCTCTGCTTTCTTCCCCATCACAAAAAAAAAAAAAAAAAGAATATGAGTCCCTCATCTAAGGCACAGTACCAGAGGTTTAACGTTGACAGTGTGCTTTGTCACTTTGGCTCTGGAAAAGGCTTACAAAAGCTTTATTAACAGGCTCATTAGCACGGCCTGATTTACTTCTGCAGACTTTACTCTTTTACTAGTTTGCAGGAGCATCAGCATCAGTTGCAGGGCTAATGAATTCACTCAGATTTGCATGCTAATGAAGCTCCCATGACTCTCTGTGCTCTCTACTTCAAATCGATCTTTGCTGTTGCTTGAGGAATATTAATAGAAATAAAAGTAAAGGGGAGCACCAGCCATTTCAGTTGGACTTGCTGTAATCCAAGGCTGCAGTGCAATTCATATTTCATACATTACAGTGTTTCAAATCTAATTTCTTTCATGCCTTATTGACTCTAACTGTACAGAAGACATCACCTTTAGGAAATTCCTAGTATAGCGGTTGGCCAGAGACTCAAGGGACTACTTACCTAAAATCGTACTTGAGCTCTCAATAAATAGCTCAGTCACCCAGAAGTGCTTCCATGCAGCAATGTAGTTCCAGGTATTTTTCCCCAAACATATGAATTTCATTTCCCTTTGACAGAAAAAGAAAACCTTTTAACTTCAGTTGCCTATGCTGCTTGTGCACAAACACAAAACTGGGGTGAGGAACCTCCCCTTAGCTAGACCTTAACCTGAGCCGGGGTGAGGGACCCGATCCAGGGGTGCTCTCTGGCTCTGCAGGGGGGCTGCAGCTGTGCAGGGAGCAGAGACTTCTCCAGGGATGTGACAACAGGCTACCCTGCTTGAAGAAACCATGGACCCAGTACCAAGCTTACTCCTCAGCTTCTGGAAACCATCAGGAGCCGTCTCCCCTGAGCTATCAATTCCTTGCAGTGCTGCTGCCAATACAGAAGTTAATACATTTATATCATCTTGGAGCACAATGATTGCCATTTCATAGGCTGAAAAGTCAATTCGTGCCTGAATGCCTTTTTAATGGGGACTGCTTTGTTTTGGGCTGTTGTAAGAAAAGCAAAAAGAATTTGGACATGCAAGTAAGGATTCAGAGCCTCAAATCCTCTGCTTTGGTAGCTCTGTAAGTTACCTACCTCATAGGATCAAACTAACAGACCCAACAAAAACAAACAGATATGTGATGCACCTCTGTTAATTGGAGATGTTACTCTTTCAGCCCCTGTTTAATTTTAGTAATGATGAATGCTGGTAGATGACTGAAGCCCTAGAAAGAAATCCCATTGTGCAATCTTGTTTTTACAAGAATATTTTTGGCTTCTGAAAATGCTCTTAACACATCCAAATTAATGGAAAAGAGAATTCTTCACTGAGCAGTCTCCTGTGCCTGCTCTTCTTAATTTGATACAATAGCACAGCATACATTGAGATTAAAATGCTCTTTTGGATGCTCAATTGCAAAAAATCATTCAGCAAAAGACAGGGCACCATTTTCATGATATGTCTTGCAAGTGAGGGTAAATCAAACAGCTCCATTTTGTTTGCTGCAAAAATAGCACAATCCCTACATACTTTTTGTTTTTTCTTTTTTTTTTCCCCCAAACAGAAGTAAAGAAAATTAAATAAAATGAAAAGCAAGCTGTGGACTAATTATCCTTTTCTAAATGACTTCATATTGTAAAATAGCCTATTGAATGCATAATGAACATCATTACCACCAACTGCTTGCAAGTGGAGGAAAGCAGAGCGGTCATCCCATCATTATCAGCACTTGTTTCATGAGTGATGCAGAGTGCCAAGGTGAAACGGATGCTTCATGCCCCAGCCGCTGAAAAAGCAAGCCAAGCTGACAGCCTCAAACTTCAATTTATGTTCAGTAGCACCTCGCCCTGCCTGCAACTCCAATCCCTGGCTGTCCTCTAACGAGCTTTGAGGGCCTCGGATGGTGGTTGCAGCATAGACACGCATTTTGGGGACTGGCAGCTCTTCCACCAGCTTCCCAGCTGGAAACAAAGGGCTGGGCTGTATCTTCTGCTCTGGGAGGTTTGAAGGGGCAATGTGCGTTAGGGCACTCACCAGGGTGGAGGTAAGCATTCCCACCCATGACCCGTTGAGCATTTTTTAGTATTTATAGCAGCATTCCATGCAAAGTGGAATGATTTCCCGGGAGAGGCTGGAGGAGCCCAGCTGAAAGCTGTTTTCTCTGCCCAAGCCCCAAACCGGGCATCTCCTACAGGTTGTGAGGGACCATCCCCACTTTCAGTGAGACCCCCCGCTCCTCAACACACACGCTGCTGCCCTGACCTCACTGCCAGCCTGGGGGATGCTGCAGACAGAATTCCCATTTCCCCTCCCTTCCCATTTTTCCAGCCAAATGTAAATGAATGCCAAGCACAAAGCACTTTCACAGTGATGAAAATACTCAGAGACATTAAAATACTCCTCCTAAGTTAGGAATGTTCCTAAATTGTAGACGCTGGATAGTTTCCCTGCTTTCAAATATTCGTAAGTGCCAGTTGCACTGCCATGGTAGGTGCTGTGCAACAGAGGCACATGGCCATGATAGACGGACACTCCTGTTCTCTTCCTTCCAGTCTCACCCTCGATTGAGCAAATCTGTTTTATGCTCTGAGGCTAAGAGGTCATTTGTAACAGTTTGGCCTGGATCACCCTCAATGAAAACATCCAATCAAGCCCTAATTGTGACAAATTATATTAGTCTGTATTTGTGCAACTTGCATTGCAGCAACTTAATACAGGCTTTGCTTAGGTCGTGGAAACTAGGCAAGGCTACAGCGGTCCCTTCCACACACGGGGAGGTGTGTGTAGGAGACCTGAGCTTCCTCGCTGGCTCCATCCTGCTCCACCTCCCTGGCTTAACCATGAGCATCCTCTCGTCCCAAAGCACTTATGTACTGTCACCCAGTAGTGCCTAAGGTTTTAAATAAATTAAGCAGGTTAATCCCACTCTGTGTTCAATACTGGCTCAAAGTCCTGAGAAGAAAGAACATCTGGCCTATGATACAAAAAAATGTTAAAATGAGGTGCAAGAAAGAGGGACGTGATGAGATTGCATATTGTTGCCCCACTATTCCCTGTCCCTATGAGGAAGGTTCACTGAACCTTCAAATGCTTCTCTCTAGCCCAAGAAGTGACAGTGAAACTAAGGAAAAAAAAAGGAAAGATATCCTAAAATTAATTTTCCTACATGACATATTTTAAAGGGCACTGTCAATTGGCTTTATAATTACATTTCTAAATCACTGGAAGATTACACTGAAGGGTGAACTTTACAAAACCTGAATGTTTGCATTTTTTTAAAATTGGAAACCTTTTTTGGGATTTAAATACAATCCTTTGGTGCTGTAACCCCATGTAACAGCAACAGGAAGGAAACGGCTACAATATGCTACCCTTGTTCCTGCTCATTTGTACCTCTGATTTCCCACTGAGGCCGCTAAACCTCGTGGGATTCAACAGCTCCTTCTCCAGGGATGAGCAGCATGGTTAATCGCAAATGTGCAGGTCTCCCCAAAATTGACACTGCCCTCATTCCTCAGCATCGTGAGAAAAGGCTTGAAGTGTTAATGTTTGAGGCAAGAGGTTTATTTTGCTATCCGGCTTTTGAGCCTCCCAGATATCCCCACTTCATGCCTTCAGGCTTTTCCGTGCAATGAGGAAAGCGCCAAGTATCTTAACTGAATGCTGAGCTTCTCACCTTATCAAATTGCTCCAGGTTTGAGAGAGAAACTGGGTGTCAAGAGACTCAACAGAGTTATCTCCAGGTCTGCTGCCTTTGGGGAAAAATTTGTTCTGGAAACATTGAAATGAGCCAAAGGGATGAGATCCTGCAGGGGTGGGCGCCCTCCCAGTGCCCCCAGCCCAAATTCCACCTTGTTTCCCACGCCCTGTGAAAATGCAGCAAACCTTGGCTGAATTTGTGCCCTAGCTGTTCAGGGGACACTCAGGAACTGCATCTGGGTTAAACAGAAATGTGATTTAAAAATGCCCTGGCTAAACCACATTAAATTTTAACATCACTGCTCTACGCTGAATTCAGGCTGCTTTCACTTGAGCTCCCTTCACTGCAAGATGAATTCCGGTTTAACCAGTTAGCTTTTCCATGTGAGCGAACTCCCTGCCTAGTCTTAACAAGGCAGAAAAACAAAAGCACAAAGCAGCTTGACTTCGTAGTGGTCAGGCTTGCCAAACGCACATAGGAAATGACGGATCTCCCTGTGCTCATCCACTACAAGAATCTATATTAGGTTTTTCAAAGTCTTACAAGCACAATAAGCTAATGCAGTCTCCCAGCGCAGGTAAGACTTATTTCTCTCTTTCTCTAATATATATGGAGCCAGATTCTCTGCTTGTATAATCCATTGGCTTACATGGATTTACACCAGGTATTGACATGTGATCTATGACTGGTCTTGGTCTTTTGGCTCTAGTTTGAGTGAAAGAATAAAGTTCAGAAGACAATTAATAGAGAAAAACTCGCTTTATGTGTATTGAACAGAGCAAAATTGTAGTCTGGTCTCAGGTAGTCATCTAAATGAATAACCTTGAGAAAACCAATTACTTACATAGGGGAAAGCTATTGGCAGAGGTGTGACTATGCTCCTGCCGCATCAGACCAAAAAGCCAATATTTATGTATACAATAGATATCTGGTTACTGAAACAGTATTGCCATTCACCGATTATAATTGAAAAAATAACAATCAAAATTCAAGATAATCCTTCAGGTAATGAAAAGCTGCATCAGTAGCACATGCTCGTAAGGAGCCGTGCCTTTGCTGGCCGGCTCCCGAAGCAGGCAGGTAACACAAAGCTCTGGCTGCTGGAGATGGGAGATGACAGTGTGATGACTGACAAGGTAGGTTACCCTAAAGGAGTATGAGGTAATAACTTGGAAAATTTAGGGAGAAAAAAAAATAGCAGCCCTCCACTTACGACAAAGCACCTCACATAAACTCTGCAAATATATATGTGTGTACAGCACATTTAGATGAACTTTTAGGTTACATTGAAAATGTAGGTTTCATGGCTCTGAACAGACAAAGAGCATCAAATGATTTTGCTTCCAATATGAGCACGTTGGTGATTTCAACAGCGTTTGGTCTACTGAAACAAGATACGGCCTGGAATAACAAGCAGCAGTTCAAAGATTTATCTAAATATGTTAGGCAGTTCCCCTGCCCTTTGCCTTGCAATATGTACACACCACAATTGAGACTATACCCTGTAAATTACTACCCTCCATGGGTTCTCGTGTTAAATTATTTCAAATAAGCAAGGCCAAATGCTCTCAACTTAGCCAGAGATAATCAACTAATGTAAAGCAATTTCCAACAGTTATATTTTTCTGCTTCGGGCTCTTAAAAAAAACCAAACAACACACAGAAAATTGGGGTGGAAAGAAATAAGAAATGTCATCTATTGCTTGCTGGTGCTGGACCAGCTATCGCATGTGTTCCTAAACATTAAAGTTAGCAGTGCTGGATACTGAGCCCAAGTCATCCTCTCGGATTCAACGGCAGCAAGATGAGGCTCAAAGCCCCCCTGTACTTGACATCGCTATGGAGACTGTGTGGATGAGATCTTTCTCATTAGTCGGGCGATCCATCTCCTAGTATGAAGCCGCAGGAATTAGTTTCACTTCCAGGGCTTTTTAATTACGCTCAAATATAAGTGCACCAGTCAGACAAAGGAGCTGCATTACCTCCGAAATTTCAGATCGTGACAATCTTTCCTTAAGGCATTATGTTTGCTGTTTGCATTGACTTTCAATTTACAGTAGCCATTTCTTGTTGTAGCATAACAACAAATTTCACTGTATATTCAGAAACTCAGTGCAATAGAGATGAAATTTCATAATTTACATAATCAGGCTCTGAGCTGAAAGTTCTGATTTTAGACATATTCCCAAAATAGAAGGGGGTTTTCTTTTTGCTTGTGTTTTGTAAGATATGACCCATCATTTTTTAAATAATTGTGTAATTCTGCCTTGCTATTGCCAGTATGTCCCATTATCAGTCAAACTAATAGGCCTGGAGAATGAAACCCCCAAAAGAAATCCTCCAAATTAGGGAAATAAATACAGTTAATGATGATAATTAAGTCACTGGGGATAATTGAGAGATTATCCAATTACTATCTATAATTCTTTGGCTTGCAAATAAGAGTGTGTAGAGCTACACCGTTCTAATAATAATAATTATTATCATTAAAAAAAGTAGTGGAAAAAAAGCACAATAAGCCCCCAACACAGGAATTATTAGATTTCTTCACGACTGGAGGTATTTTGCCAGTGTAATTGCCTAATTTGATGTTTTTCTAGTCTGGAATATTTTTTTAGGCAGCTGTTGCAACACCAGGCTCTTGAGGAGCTGGAGGTGTTCTAAGTCAAGACTGAATTCTGTGCCGCAGGTCCTGAGGAAACCCTGCTGTCCCCTGGACCCAGACTAAGATGGGTACAAGCGCCCCTAGCAAAGGTCTTAGAGTAACTACAGGTGGACTAAAAAATAAGAGTTATGCTCTGAATTCTGAGAATAAATTTAGGACAGAAGCACTGTAGAAAAAGACCCCAAATCCCCTTGAATCCCCCATCAACTTCAATGGCACTCTTCTGCAGTTAATTTTGCAGACATTCACTGCCATGCAGCCACATTGTCACTGTGCTAAGGAGAGGTGATTGACTTCCCCTGACCAGGACAGGTCCCAAATATTTCTCAGTCTGAGACAGCCTGTATCATGGTGGCTAGAGTTTTCTAATTTAGCAAGTGGGTTAGGGACATGAGCCAAATCCTAGGAAGACACAGCAATGCGTTGGGTAAGTTTATACATTCAGGGATAGGCACCATTTTTGGGGAAGTCTCTATGATTTGGTTCTCACTTTTGTTATAAGTATTTGTAGGGTCCTGTTTGGCACAGGTGATTTATGGAGATCTAAATATGGCCCCAAGCAAGTCAATTAAGGATGTGTTTAATTATAACATGTGCAGAGTTCCTTTGGATCTCATCCATGGAAATCAATGGCAAAGCTGCTGATGGTTTGATTGGCTTCGGATCAGAGCCAGCAATTTTGATTGTAGAGATCAAATGCTTAAAATTAAGCATATGACTAATGCTTCAGTGGATAAGGGAATTAATTAAAGGAAGTGGGGTGCTTGTTATAAGATTTCCATTAACTTTCATGCAGATCTTTTTCCTGAACACAAACAGTATATTCATTGCCCTTGACGGCATCTAGGTAACTTGGAAAAAAAAGAAGAGTGTTGATAGAACCAGAATCTTCTAATGAAACTTTTGTAAAGAGTATATGATTCTGTACAGGAAATTAAATCCTTGACAGACCTCATGCCAAGACCTCATACAAAAAAGCTAAGTACCAGAAAGCTGCTCCAATCCTTTTTATGCCAAAAGCTCTTCAGGACAATCTGGGATTGACAGAGCTGGAAGGTGGTGACCTTCACAAGCAAATCAAAAGGATCAGAAATGATGTAACAGAGTGCAACCCCTTCTCCACATATCTTTTCTCATCTTTGAGTAACTGCTGGAAGTAAAGCATCCCTCAGAAGATCAGCTCCTCCTTAACACAGGCCTCTACAAAAGCATCCCTGTTCCCATCCCTATTCAGCCCTACCAGCCCAGTAAAACTCCATTTCAGGCTCAAGGTTCCCTATGCACTCAGAAAAAAATCACTGAAATCAGGTGGTGACAGGGTTAAACACGCTGTGCTGAGGCCCAGAAGCTGCTGTAGGAAGAGATGGCTCCTAGAGAAGGTCTCAGCCTACCCAGCTAGCACAGGCTTTGGTGGGTTGCACTTCATACCAGTATGTTTTTATTCCTTCACCACAAAGGGAGCCCTGGGCAGCCAGCTCAGCTCTAGAGAAACTCCACTCCTAATGGTCCCCAGATACCAGTCTGGAGCCGTGGAAGGGGAGCTGCCTTTGGCCAGCAGAGCTGGTGTGCGTGTCCGGATGCATGCAGATGGCTGTAACGTCAGAGCAGCATATTAAGCCACAAAATGTTTCTGTAAATATTGTTTCACACTTGGGTGAGCAAAGCATGCTTTTATCTGAGAGACAGCGCAGGGTGTAAATTACATTTTAATTGAGAAATTGCAAATGCCAGCTTTTTCTTTTTGTTTTTTTTTTTTTTGTTTTTATTTCGTTGCTAAAAAGGCCTGATTGTTAGTGGGAATAGCTCTGAGTGAAGCTCCCTGCAATGAGCCTACTCTTATTTTCACAGACTTTCCCTCCCTCCTTCTGGCTTTGCTTGCCTGGATTCTCCTCCTCCTTCCTAATAAAGATGTCTCCAGGCCTGTGAGCATTCCCAAGCCTTGCTCGCTCACAGCTTGGCAGTCTTCCCCTGCAACATCTGCCGACTGAGAGCGGGTGCTCTGGCTCTCCCTTTGCCCTGCTGCCCCTTCCCTCCTCGCCATTAGGCAAGAGCAAGTGAGGCTGACAGTCTGCTGAGACCCAGCCTTGTCGCCCGGGGGTGGAAATCAGAAAAAAAGGCTCTGTTGAGAGCCTTGGCATGAAGTGTTGTTTGCTGTGCAATCTGTGAGCATGATTTCCCCCTCCCCAGAGAAGCTGGCAGTGTTGCATCCATCGAGGGGCTCACAGGAACATCTCTCAGGTTCGACACCCGGCTGCTGCCATCCATTTGGGCCATGATGTGGTGCAGATGTTCTTTCTCTCCCATCTTAAAATACCATTCCTGGAAAGCTGCAGTTGCACCTGGGTGAACAAGGAACGTCTTAAGACTTTGTGCGTCCTCGCAGGTGTTTGTATTACCCTCATTTCTTGCGTGTCACCACTGTACCCCAAAGGACCACCATTCATCTAAGACGTGTCAGAGTATGAGATCCTGTGGGATCTCTCTTTTCAATGCCGATGGAAAAGGCAAATAATTTGTATCCCAAGCAGAAAGCATCCTGATTTGTAGAGTCTTAGTGTTATGGGTTTGCATGGCAAGGTTTTGGTAGCTGGGGGGGCTATAGAGGTGGCTTCTGTGAGAAGCTGCGAGAAGCTTCCCCCATGTCTGATAAAACCAGTGCCTGTCGGC
>Ga0181612_164407_pt1 | contig 15040 bp, 13 predicted proteins | sample HoacroProtozoa21_FD_119630 | JGI IMG/M metagenome (GOLD analysis project Ga0181612, IMG submission 119630) | Hoatzin crop microbial communities from Cojedes, Venezuel. Combined Assembly of Gp0051906, Gp0051904, Gp0051908 | reverse complement strand
TGGGAGAACCCTGGGCTGGTGGAGTGGGTCCCTGCCCATGGCAGGGGGGTAGAACAAGATGATCTATAAGGTCACTCCCAACCCAAATCATTCTGTAAGTCTGTGAATCTAAGATGTGCTGTTGGTTGACAGCCTAAATAAGAACTGTCATCATGCACAGGGCTGCACGCACGGATGCTTAGCACGGATGGTGCCCTGCCACCCCACCGCAGGACCCACACCTCACATGCTACTGCTTTGGAAATGCTGACGGGTTCACTAGGAGGAGCATCACAGCCCACCTGGGCACCGCACCCCATCCTTGGCCGCTCAATGGTGATGCCACATTGCTGTTGGGGCAGGTGACCCATTCTACCAACCCATCAGTGCTAAAGCAGCCGAGTTCCTGTTTCCCCTCCAAAAGACACTTTCCCAAAGAGAAACAGGAAAAAAGAAGGGAAGGAGAACAGTCAGTGTTTGCCAGATGCAAGCACAGTTGTGGTGGGCGTAAAGAGGAATGTGAACGGACAGGGGATCCTGCTGCATCTTCTGGAGCTGCTGCAAGTGACTGGGGGTTCCTGAGCTTTTAAATGGCAACAGAAAATCCTCGTGGTCCTGCTGCTTGTTGAAAATTCACCGCAGGACCGTTCACACCCGCCGGCGGCATGAGGCTAACACCGATTGAGTTCGAACGCGTGGGAGCGACGGCTGAGCCCCGGGCCACGGATCTGCGCCACGGGCAGGTGAGAGCGTGGCTTGGCACGTCTGGACATGGGGAACGGGGTTTTTTCTGTGCGTATATCAACGGCTGTGCTTTTCCTACACGTTTCCCAGTCAAATGACCTTCCTGTCTGGTGAGGATGGGGTTGTGCGGTTTAGGAAAGGATGCTGTCCTGGTGGTGCATCCCTTCAGCTCCCGTGCCCTCACTTGCGCCCCGCTTCGGGGTAAAATTCAGCTCTAAAACTATTTTAGCGCTCCCTCACAACAGCGTGGGATGGATGAGGGGCACTCATACGCTGAGGGAGGCAAGCGGGGCTGAGCAGGGTAGGGGGACAGGGACCTCGCTGAAGAACTGCTTTGGCAAAATAATTATTTTCCTCCAAATTTTGAAATTTACACTGGGAAATATGTTCAGCTATTGGGTCAGTTAAAAAGTCAATTAAGGAACTATAATTGCCACGGATGATTTTTTTTTTTCCCCTTGGGTGTGCTGAGCAGCCCCAGGCCCCCGTGGCAGCCTGTGGGAGATTTGCCAGGCGCAGTAAAACCTTTTCCTAGGACTCACCCAAAAGCCTTTCCCTGGCTTCCTTCCCAGCTCTTCTGCCCTGGGCGTGCCGGGCCCAGAAAGAGAAAAATGGGCTTAAATCTTTTGACCTGTGCAAGGAGTAAAATTCCATTGCCTGAATTAGATGTACCGAAAGTTTTCCTCCCTGCCCTCAGAATCCTGGCCTCGCAGGGGTTAACACTGGCAGCTTGGTTTGAACTGTATTTTTTCATCTTTCCTGGTGATTTATCTGCTGGGAGCTGTGTGGGAGGATCTCCATCCACCAGTGGGTTTCACCGGGGTGGTGAGGGGACCAAACCCAGCCCAGCGTGTGACTGTGGCCGTACCCAGCGAAGCACCCTGTGGGGGAGCACACAGAGAAAAATACAATATTCTTGGGTCTTTTTGGCATGGGCAAGGGTATTTGAGGTTGAACCAGCATCATGAAGCACAAAAGTCCATAGGTGGTGGGATTCCCTTTGCAGCTCACCACAACAGCCCTCTGTATCCATTTGTGCAGAAAGGCAAATGTGAAAAAAAGAATTCTTTCGTCTCCACTCTGCGTTTTAAAAAGAGGAATCAGGGGGGACCAGCAGCACTTCTCTCTCTCCAATGCTCTGTGCTCGCTTTTATTGATGACACTGGCTTTTCCATCACTGCCTTCAAGGTTAATCAGTCAGGAGAGAGAGAAAAAAAAGAGCCATTTTTTTTCCTGAATCTGCTCTTTCTGGCGTCCTCCACACAAACCATGTCCTCGGACCTCTTCTAAAATGAAAAAAAACCCAACCGCATAGGGTATACATTGCAGAAAACAGCATCAAGATGCTTTCATAACAACAAAAAAAGAAGTCACGATGTTGGAAGAGGGATTAAAAGCAGCAAAGAAGTGGATTTGAATGAGCCTAGAAGCAGAGGAGGTTCACAGTACAGCTATCCTGACTGCCTTGCATGCAAGAAGACAACTGAAGCGCTCAGAGTTTGTTCCCACCACGCAGGGACAAAATCCAGGTGTGATTGTTGGAAAAGCCAAAGCTGAGCCTCGTGGAAGCACATTGCCTTGCCAGAGAGCCCCGGCTCTGGGTGTGCCAAGGAACCGAGATCGATGGGCCAGCACCTGCCTTTATATCGTAATGCAATTTGAAATGCAAATTAAAATAAAAAGGACATTCCCTAACAAAAAAGATGCCATCAAGTTTTAAATGAACTCCTCCTCTCATTATTGCCTGCTTCACCCCAGTTTGATTTTCCTTGCCATGAGAAGATTAAAATCACCAACCCGTTCATCTCCACACCTTCCCCTTCGTGTATGGCACCTTCATAAAGTTTATTTTTAAGACGAGCTGAACTCTTCGCACATAACGTTTCAGGATCTCAGGGGTGCCTGGTGGTATTGATCATTTGCCTTGAGTTTTTTGTGGTAAAAGCCAGCAATTTCCCCCATTGTGCTATTTCTTAGGGTCTGTATTTAAACAGCCCGGCACAAAGCTCGTGTCTTCAGGGGATGTGATCCATGCTGGTGGTACATCATCTCAGCTCCGGCTCGCAGGAGCTCATGCCGAGCCTCCACCACTGCCACCCGCCTTCATAAACCACCTTTTCCTGCAGAAAATCTGCTTGTCTCCTACAAACGCACGCAAAAGGTTGGAAACCCAAGCAAACCCGTGTAATTCTGGTGACTGCAGGTGGAAAAAGTGTTTGCCTGTTCCTACAGCAGGGCAAACAGCTTCAGCGGGACAGATCCTACGGGATGCCGACATGCCACTGGCCTCGCGGCGCTCACGGAGGGGCGTGCTGCTGGGAGGTTGTGGAGTCTCCTTCTCTGGAGATATTCCAGACCCGCCTGGACAAGGTCCTGTGCAGCCAGCTCTGGGTGACCCTGCTTCGGCAGGGGGTTGGACTGGGTGACCCACAGAGGTCCCTTCCAACCCTGACCATTCTGTCATTCTGTGTTGCTGCTTTCTGTGTTGCCACCAAAATTATTTGGTTTTTGCCCTGCACAGTATTATTTAGAGAAACCTGTAAAAACGATGCTGCTCTGCAGAATTTATATATGAAATTTGGGATCCACATTTTCAAGAGCTTGTTTTCCAACTCAGAAATACCAAACAATTTAATTACACATGGAAAAAAAAAATATTTATTCACTGTTAAATCTCTGCAAGGGAAATATTTGGGCAGACACATAGGCTACAAAGCAGCAGTACATCGTAGCGAATGCAGGGCTGAGCCAGGAACAGGAAGACCTGCCTTTTGGTCCTGCCTTGCCTACGATCTGCAGAGCATCTTGTCACGTCCCAGACTGGTCCGTTCTCACCCGCTTTTGGGGCAGAGCACGTCCGTTAGCTTGCAGGGCTGTGTCCATCAGGCGGCTCTGCCCACTCGCTCACGGCTCTGCTGACTCGCTTGTTCCTGGAACCGTCAGCTCAGCCAGACCTCCACAGCCATCCACGTCAAAGCAAAAGCCTTTGAAAAGATAGCGTTTTCTTAAATGACATCTCAAATCCCATCTGGAGAGGAGCTGTGCCGCTAGCGGGGCCAGCACCGCGGTGGGAGCAGCCACCTCCACTGCCAGGACGGTGGCAGAGGGTTAGGGGCAGGTGTCACCATGGCTTCAGGGTGGCACAAGATTGTGGCAAGTCTGCAGCATCTAGATGTGTCCACACTGCGATGGTGATGTTGCATTAAAAGCTCCTTTTTTATATATACATATAGAATGAATCTTCTTAGACTGACGTACTCTTCAGCGGCTAAATGGAGAGGGCAACAGGCAGCCGTAGCCAACCCTGTCCAAACGCGTTAGCTCATCAAGCGTTGAGTCTCGTCCTCTGTACGAGGCAAGACAAAACTGCTTTGGCTCTTGTAAGAGTCCCCGTGGACGTTGGTGGTTCATTCCCCAACCCGGGCTGAGGTCGCAGTGCCTCCTGCCATGGCGTGTGCTCCCGACAAGTGGAGGAGGCGGTGTGGGTCTCAGCATCCTGAAAGGATGGGTGATCAGTGGTGTTGCTCCTCACGTGGAGCAACTAGGAGTTGGGCAGCAAGGGCAGGGAGATGGGATGGAGGTCATGGCTGGCACAGAAAAGGCAAAGAGGGTGAGTCTCCTGTCCTTGGGTCTCCTTCTGCCTTTGGTCTTCCAACCTGAAGCAAGCAGGGCTGTGCATGGTGTGAGGCTAAGCTGAGGAGCTCCACACCCAAGAACGGCACTGGTTGTTCTTCTGGGTTTCTGGAAAAGGGACGTGGGGTTTGGTTGGGCGTCACTTTGAACTGCTGTGGCTGATCTGATGTTGTGGTGTTTCCTCCAAACCCCCAGGTCCATGTTCTTATAAAAGACCTTGCCTTACAAAATTTGTTGTGCCTTTCATGCAAAATATGCTGCTTGTGAGGACCAGGTTCATGCTTTCCCGGCAGACATAGCTAATGTCAAAGATACCACAGTAGCTTTGCGTTCCTCTGTCTGTATTCCTTACGGCCAGCTGTCTGCGCAGCTCCCAACCTTCCCTCCCTGCTTGTGCAAAGTTTTCTGCCTGGGAGAGAGAGTAGATTTTGGTCTTAAAAGCCATCGGTCTTGGGCGCCTCAGTTCTGCTTCTCTGCCAGTTGCTGGGTTTCTGGCCCGTTCGTTGTTGAGCTCAACCTTCTGTCATGGCTTTCCAGTCCTTTCCCAGCCTATTTCTGGCCTGTTGAATACCTGCGATGTCCAGAGACTGAGCTGGACCCCAGAAAACACTCTCCAGTGTTTTCATTTTCTATGAGCACGTCATAGCCTGCAACACCAACGCAAGGATGTTGGGTTGGCAAAGAAAAGCTCATTTATTTTCCGGTGTAAATTGTCCTTAATGCTCCAGACAGCCCTACATGGCTTTTAAACATTGTTGACAAAAATAAACTACCCGTGATGGACCCTGCCAAGACGTACATTAGCCCACCGGCAGCGAGCTTGTGCAGCCGCAGCTCCGCGGCTCTGTGCCTCCTGGCAGAGCCCCGCCGCGGTGGCTGGTGGCTGACCTTAGCCTTGCTATGTTGGGGAGGGAAGGGACAGGGGTGACACCTGAACCCTTCCCAAGCACCGGTGATACCTCCCTGCTGCCCCAGCCCAGCTTTGCTTGCCTCCCTTGCAAATACATTTCAAATAGTTTTGGCTCTACCCCTTCCCTGCAAGATGACAACGGGGAAAGACCAATCAGAGGATTCGTTCCAGGCCTACAAAAATGATAAGTGATGATTTTGTCCAAACTGCATCAAAAAATAGCACCCTGCTTCACCCACAGGAAATCAGTGCTTATTTAATAGATGTTTCTTTTTGGTGGGTCTCACTGACTGTATTTAATCACAACGTTTCAGCTCCTCCAGCACTTCTCCATCACCTAAATTGATGTTAATGAAATCAAATATTCCTCGTGTTCAACTTTTCAAGGTGTAATTTCAAATAGTATTTGCTTTGCCTTTCTACCCGGTTCATCCGCACCCCCAAGACTTCCTTTTTCCTTTGATGCTTTTTTTTTCTACAGAGCAATACCACTGCCCGAGTCTGATTTATGCCCTCCTCCCCATGGGGGATTGAAGCCGCAGCCCGCCCACGCTCTGCGCCAGCCTTCCAAAAACGCACAGGAGGTAGCGGGGAGGCAAGAAAGTTTTGCACAGTCTTAATCGCTCTTTGCCGAGAGCCGGGGCAGAGGATGGTGCACGGCCGTCAGTGATGGAGAAGGCAAAACCATTTCCCGGGTGTCTCGTTCTTCTTTCGAGCAATTTGGCCTCCGATGTCCTCGGGTGGGAAGCGGGATGTGGCCGCGAGGCACCGAGGGCAAGGCAGGCGCTTTCCCGCTGTCTAAAATACCTTCTCCTGCAGGGGAGAGTGACCCAGATACGCTAGCACACTTTGTTTTATTCTCGAGCTAGCAGCACTTACAGGACCGAAATGTTGCTTCCTACCCCAAGCCCAGCTCGGGCAAGGAGCCAGCAGTTATTCTCAGTCTAATTGAGTGCTGTGTGTGTATAGAAATATATATTTAAAAAAAAAAACAAAAAAACCAACAAAACAAAACCCAACAATCCAAACTCTGAACGCCAAATCAGGGATGTGTTCATCAGAGATGTACTTAGAGCCCAGCTCTCCTCTCCTCTCCGCCCCAGGGCCACTTTCTCTGTCCCAGTCAGCGTCTTCACCCACCCACTGCCTACAGCTGCACCTTGGTTAGAGCTGGGGAAACCATCAGCACCTCCATTCCCTGGTGTTCCTGGATGAGCAAGACAACTTTTCTACTAGAAAAACAAGCCCTGACCGCTGTTCAAGACAAGTTTCCCTTTTGGGAAGAAACAGAAGGAGGGGCAGAGCGTGGGTCTTCATTGTGGTGTTGACCTTACCCAAGGCAAGCCTGGGGAGATCCCAGTGTGTCCCATTGACCCAAACAGCATGTCCTGCCTCCAGCTCAGTATCCCCTAGATGATCTCAGTCAGATTCCCAGGAGACTTTTGTTTGGTAGAAAAATCCCACTAAGACCCCTAATGCTTAATGATTTTCATCTCTGAGCTAATTTCTCTGTTACACATTTTTCCCTCCACCCCATTAGTCCATAGCTGCACCTTGGCATTGCAGAACTAACAAATTTGGAAAGGACTTCCATGCTAAACGGCTTCAGTCATTGCTGCACGTTTGCTTTAAGGGTTTTTCATAAGCACAAAAAATCATTGGCCTCCAAATACCTGGAAACTCATGGTGGAAGTGAAGGTCTGTGAAAGGCCCCAGAGCAGTGATTCTGCAGCACCGGAGCCTCCCACCTCCCAACCCACCCAGGCCCCCCACCAGCGTCCAGCTCTGAGAGCTGCCCGAGTGATGACTAATGAGACTCATGCTATCACCATCTGTTGACCACTTGTGGCTTTGTGGCTGAAAAATGAAATTAGATGTTTAAAACCATCTGAAAAGAAAGGTTAAAGACTGAGTCACAGTAAGCTGACAGAAGTGGCAGAGCATTTGCTGGAGACCCAACAAGATGAGGCCTGGGCAGAGGACCTTGTTGGTCCCAGGTGGTTTGGGTCTCTTAGATGAAGCCATAGAGGAACAGTCTATTTGATACCATTGAAACTGAAATGTAAATTGAAGGCATCCTACTTTTTCCTTTTTTTCAGAAATGGAGTATTTCCAAGGGGTGATGCATGTGAGAAGGCACACAGGAACCTCGGAAGAAACCCTCCAGGTCCCAGAGCTTGAGAAGAAGCATCAGAGGAAGATCCTGGAAAGCAACCCAGGCCAAAGTACTTTCCCTGCCTGGGGCATCCCACCCTGCTGTGGTGGAGCCAATGGGAGCTGGCAATGACCATCAGGTGAGCAAAGTGAGGATAATTACGTGGAGCTGCTTCTTGAGTTGAAGCTGCTACCAGCTCCTCCAGGTAGGGATGGACTTACTTTTCTGGTGGGCAGGCAATTAGCACAGTGCTGTTGCTCTTGCCCTTTCTAGGGAGAAGCCATATAATTTATGGCCCAGAGATCTCCATCCTGGTATCACAGGGAGAGGAGGAAGATGCTTAGCACCTTTCTGGGTCTCACCTGAAGGATGGGCAGCTGAGTCCTGTGAAGGTGGACCACCCAGAGCTGCTGCCTGGGCACCTCAGAGGTCTTGGGGCTGGTGAGGTGAGGGGAAGCATCTAACCTGGTAAAAGCAACTCTTCGCAGATAAAAATGGATGAAGAAGATGACTTCGTGTAAAGAAGGACATTTTTGGAGCTCCCTGCCGCATGTCAGCACCAAAACACCTTGCTTAGAAGCCCTCAGAGAAGGATTAAGTGTCTCTAGGTAAGATGAGCTTCTGTGCGCACGGTATTGAAGTGAAAAGTGAGAAGTCATATAACTTTCCCTGACTGGTGCATTAGCCATCAGCAAGGGCTCTGCGCGGTGTAACGTGGTGCAGCAGGAAGGGAGGGGGTTTTCCTCTTCTAGCGTGGTATTTTCTTCATTTTCTTAGAGGGAAATGTGCCAAAAATGTGCATTTGCCAGCACTCAGTGTAAAACACCCCTTGAGCACTGGGATTTCTTTAAGTACAAACTGGGGGAGTGAACATTGCTGCAGCTGGACTGGGCAGCAAGCGGTTGGAGAGATTTTGGCCGCAGTCTGTCTCTCCTGGGGGGTTTTGGAGGCGAACAGTTCTCCAGCTGGTGTAACGCGACGTAAACGCACTGCCCACAGCAAAACGTCATCAATTTGTGGCGCGACTCTGGTCTGGAGCTGGTGCGTGCCGTGTATCTCGGCTTTGATGAGAGTCTAAATATCTGGAGCAAAAATAAACTGTTCGGCAAGCCAAGAGGAGGGTGCTCCCGATGGTCCCGACCGCTCTCTTTGAAATAATTCTTCTTGCCCTGGGCCCACAGATAGAGTCTAACAGGACCAGGGTAGCAGCCGAGCTCCTGTTTGTTTCTTGAATGAGGTTGTAGGACTGGATTTCTCACTGCCGGGTTTGTTTATAGTCGGCGGAGGTAAGAGAAGGTACATGGCACACTTTGGGAGGTGGCATCGTCATAGAGACAATGCAATGCCTCACAGACCATTATAAATCCTGCTAAATGTTTAAGAGCTTATAAATATTTCAAAAGAATCCCTGAGTAGTTATTGATGGAGTTTAATCTGGTGCTTGGGAAAACTCCTCCTCTTTGTGGGTCGTAAAAAGGAGAAGAGATGCTTCAGATGCAGGAAGCTGGTGACAAAGTCTGTAGGGGGTGCAGTGCTGGGAACATGACTGAGACCTAGAATGACACCCAGAAGAGCCATGGGTGCTACAGTCCAACAGCATGGCACCCGAGAAACCGCAGACTTGGCATGCTTTGGGCAAGAGCTGGGAGAGGAGGTGTGTCGGTGACTCTCCCGCTGCAGCACAAGGCTGGGCTGACCAGTTTTGCTGTCTGCCACCGCTCTGTGCCAGGAGCACTCAGCCGGGCTGGGCACGTCTTGCCCTCCCGGACCCCTCGCACCTATGGAAGATGTTGGCTGTTTGCTGTGATTTGGGTGGGTTGTCAGCGGAAGCTCCTCTGCGGTGTTGCAGAGCCCGGCCAGCATTAACTTAAAAAGGTGCGGAGAGCTGAGCACAGGTGCTACAACTCCCCTTGTCCAATAAATCACCCTGGGTGTTATAATTAATGTCTGCCCCAGCTCTGCCCCGAGTCGTACCCTCCCTGCTGCTGCTCTGCCTGCGCTCCCTGAGTCCTGCACCCTGTGGAGTGAAGCCAGGGCCAAACCAAGCCCTCCCTGTCCGTCACGTCCTCCCGGAGTCCCATTACCCACTTCTAGCTCCATCGATCGCTCCCGCTAATTACGCATTCAGATTTCAGCCCGAAGATGAAATGGAAACGCGAGGCAGCCTTGCAGAGGCCCTGACTTCTTACTCATGTTGCAGATGGAAGAGGCAAAGCCTCTCTCGACCTCCTGACGAGCTTTTGCTAGATTGGGGGGGTTGGTCGGTGGTGGAATTTTGCTTCTGGTCATTTGCAGATAGGTTCGCGTTTAAGCAAAAGGGGAAGGGGTGAGCTGTTGTTCTGCTCGCGCGCTTCTCCCAGCTCCAGCCCAGGGAGTGAGGCTCTCATTAAACTGCTCTGCAGTTCCATCATCTCAACAAAAATAAGAAAAAGTGATTCTTGAATTTCAGGATATTGAAACAGCACACTGCAAACAAAAGCCTCCCTTTCTGCCTCTTCCCTAAGAAAACTCCATCCCTTTATCTCAAAAATCTATTTACGTGATGCCGCAGACCTCAGTGCTGCTCCTCTGAAGGGCTGCATTGGATGATCAACAAGCAGCCCACTGGGATTTCTAATTGCTCAAATTTTCTTAAGAAGCCATGCAACGGAGAGTTTTACTTCTGACGGCAGAGTCCTCTTTCATCGTTTTCCATCAGAAGCATTTTTTACCCAGCTGTTGGTTGGGATGTAAAGTCTGTTCGATAACAGATGCATGCAGGATATACGGAAAATTTAATTCTAATTAGACCAAAAGGGCAGGGAAGGGAAAAATAGTGAAGATTTGCTGAATTTGGAGATTCACCCTATCTGTGAGCTAGTTTTTTCTGCGCAAGTCCAGGTACTGGCACTGTTTGAAATGAAGCCGGTGGGAAACTCGATGGCCAAAGAGGTTTAAACCACCTGAGGTACCAAGACGCCCTGCAAGCAGGCTATATCTGAGACACTATAGATGTGATTAAAATCACCTGTTTGCTATCAAACACTTAATATTGCCAGAAACAAAATACTTGTAAAAAAAGTCAGGTGCCTCTTAGGGAGTGAAGTAGCAACATCCCGAGCCTTTCCTTGCGGGGGGGTCACCCAAACCGCTGCCGCTGAGCATCCCCGCTGCCCCCAGCCTCCCATCGCTGGAGCAACTGCGCGGCTGGGAGAGGGGAAGGGTGGCTCGAAACCTTCCTCTGCGAGGGCAGGGAGAGCCCCAGGAAACCTCTGCTAACCAAAGACCTATGAGCAGAGGTGGAAAGGGGGATGGAGGCGTGGCAGTTGGGTTTGGAGGGTCACCCAAGCCTGGGAGATGAAGCTGTGCCAGGCTGCTCTTAGAGCTGGGCAGAAATAAAACTGCGTTTGGTGAGCAAGGCCATTCCCTTGAAGCCAGAGGTTTGCACATGAAAGGATGGGTTGTGAGGAATTTCAGAACTTTAAAAAGGCAAGAAAAAATGTCTAATGTGCCAGACTGGGGAATGTAGGCATTTACAGAGAGGCCTTTTCTTCTACAATTTAAGAAAAATAAAGAAAAAGAAAATAGAAAAAAAAAAATCAATATCAAGACACTGCATCTTGATCGACCAGATACCATCTCTCCCCACCAACCCCCTCATGTTTCGCTTTGCAGAAATCATCAGAACTACCCTCCAATTCTCATACATGTCCATGGGACAAGGCAAGACCTTTCACCTGCAGAGGTACAAAGAAACTCTTCCCTCCAGATCTGGCAGTTTGTTGGCTCCCTCTCTAACCCTAAAACACCAGGAGGGAGAACTGTGCAAAACTTGGAGCCTCTGGCCTTGCATGGTGATGCTGTTAATTCCAGTATTTTACCCAACATTACCTTCAAAGTGAACTGTGTGTTTTTGGATTGAAAAAATAGGATTTCTATCTTGGACTGCAAGGCTGCCTTTTGGTTTTTGTGCAGGAGGAAGACACAGTTGTGTTGGGGTTCCCTGAGCTGGCAAAGGTGGGGAAACATTTTAACTGTCAAAGCAAGCGCCAGCTCGTCAGCTGGAAGAGTACCAGCACGGGCTTCGGTGCTCCAGCAGGGCTGTGCGGATTAGATTTTGCTTTTGACATTGGTTCGTTGGTTTTGGACCTTTGGGTAGCATCGCCCGGGAAGGGAGGTGTAGGCACACTGTGATGAGGCCAAGATGGAGGGAGATGTCCTCCAGGCAGCAAATCCCACGGCTGGCGGTGCTGTGCCGCTCCATGTGTCCCTGGTGGATCGGCACTGAGATGCCAAAGCCAGCGTGGGGACATCTTGGAGGTTCCCCTCCCAGGCTGGCTGCGGGGGAGAAGGGTTAAGCATCTACCCCATGTGAATTGATTGGAGTCTGGGTGTCTGCTGGCCATGTTGGCCGGGGTAAGCAGCTGGGATCCCTGGCACTGAACAGCGGCGGGGGACACAGGACTTTGTTCTGAATCTTATTTTTCTCCAATTATTAAGACTTTTTGCACAGGATCTGCTTTTCCTTCTCTGTACCTCTTTACGATATAAATGAAATGGAGTTTCTTTTAAGGCTAAAGCCCATCGGCGTTCACGTCATGTTTTAGAAACAACCTCTGTCCTCTTCTCTCCTGCTGCATCCTTCCCCCCAAATCGGCATCCTAAACTGTTCCTCGCAGCCCCATAAAGTTTGAAAATACAACTCAAATTTGTGACTCAGAACATACGTATATCTCAAAGCACATCTGATACCACAAATAACTCGGAGTGTTTTCAGAGCTATGTGGGTGTTTGTCTCAACCCCTTGGTAGGGATGGCTGCACAGCACCGCATCTCACCTACTTTTCTGTTATATGTTATATATCTTACGTTAATTATGAATTTATATGTATGCTATTGATTTTATATGCACAGACAAGAATCAGCCTCATTTGGTGAGCCCCAGTAACCCAGCCTAATAACTGGTAGAGGATGGAGGGAGCCGTGTTGCTGTAAGTTCAGCTCCACACAGATGTGAGAGTCGACGGCGGGCTGCAGTTGCAGGTCTGGGTTGTAACGAGAATCTAAGCTTTCTGGAAACCCAAGGGTAGCGATGATACCGAGTCTTAAATTCACATGGCTGGTGGAAAAAATAACCCAGTGGGAACCTTTCCCCTGCTAGAAGAGACTTCCAAATAATGAACCCATCTCCTGTTCAGGCAAAAATCCGATGGGAAAAAGTTGGCTTTTGGCCTGAGTAAAACATGGTAAGATCCATACTGAGAAAAACTATGGTGGGCATGCAACGGTGTGTCTGCAGAGGCATACCAGTGCAAATCTTATGCTTCCATTTGGCTTACTTAGTGCCATGTGTTAGATAGATAAATTGAATCTCTCTGTGTTAAGCAAAAGATCCTCCTATCGGGCTCACAAAGCCCAAATGTTTGTCTGAAAGACAAAGACAATATTTTTGCACAAACTCAGCTGTCTGAAATGCAACGTTTACAGGATGGAGTACTGCTTTTGTTGGACTCGTATAGCGCAGAGCTAAACGAGTAACACAGACTTTGGTTGAGATTTCCATGGCTTCACATGCTTATTCTTTTAGACTTGGGGGAAGAGTTCCTCCAACAAAAATGAACAGCGATTTCGAAGTTAATTCTGTGTCATTTCCTCGTGGAAGGCTCCTTTGTCCCTGCCAGGTATCTCAAGTTATATTCCAGGATCTCTACAGGACACAGGCACAGAATATATCCACATAGAGCCATCCTATTTGAGCTAAAATATGTCTTCCTGAAAGACATCTAAGTCTCGGTTTACAGCCTTCATGTGACTGAGAATCCATCAGGTACCCAAGTGCTTTTTCCTACTACTTGGTTACCTTCACTCAAATCTACACACCATATCTGTGGCTTGAAGTTGTGTGGTATCTAACACTGCTCCTGGCATCTCCCCAGGCCTTATTCTGCTGAGTAAAGGAGCCCCCTTCCATCACATATCCTTCCCCCGAGTAGATACTGAAAAGGTCAGGACCAAGTTGCTCCTTAACATCTTTAAGGATGGATCTGGACTGAGCCTCTCTAGACTCTTGCCACAAAGCCTGGTTTCTGGAGCTAAAGTAATTCTTGCCACTGTTCCTCCAAGAAGGGTTTTGCTAATGCTATACATGAAAATAATACAACCTTTCTTCTTCTGCTTGATATTCCCCTGCTTATGTTTACAAGGATTGCATTTGCTGCTTTATTTACCGCGTCACACAGAGGTCGTATTCAGCGGGCTACGGACAATCGCTCCTCAGTCCTTGACACAGTCGCTGTTTGGCGGAAGACATTTGCCTGTTGTTTATATTTGACGTGTGTTCCTCCTTGCTGGACATATGACTTTGCATTTGACTTCGCTATTTGAACAAGCCCTTTTTATCAAACAATCCGAGTCAGGGAGCACAGCTGACTCGTTACCACCATTAATTGCTATTCTGCCCACTCTGGGGTCACTGGCACTTTTTACTGACAGGGATTATATATTTTCTTCCAGGTCATTGATAAAGATACTGAACAGTACTGATAAAAAAAAAATCTAATTGAGAGTCTACTAAAAACACCCACTGCATACCAATCTCTCACTGATCCTTATTTTCTAAATTATCTCTTCTTACTGGGTTTTAGTCCACTGAATATGGGCCATGTTGATATTTTTAGTATTACTTGATCAAAATATTATCTAGGACTAAATAATGGGAATTACAAAAAACTATTTGATCAGTAGTTGCTTCTATCAACCAAGTCCCTGTAATTTCATTTAATTATTGTTTTTATTTTTAAATAGTTCCTCTTGTTCTTTGTTGTTTGCAATTGCTTAGGGAAGAGGACTTTTTTGAAGTTTAAGGCATATTGGTGCCTGGGACTACATTTTGTTGGCACTTATGAAATGGAATAACAATGTGACCATTTGTATCTAGAAAACCATCATTTTCTAGCCTGCTGCCCAACTCATTATGATCTATGAAAACAAGGTCTGACGCAGAGATACCCCAAGATGATTTCAATTATTTTTGCGCTTGGAAACTCACGTACAGCTTTCAGAAACCACAGGGATGCTTCTCCAGCTGTAGCACAAGACCTTCAGCATCTGCTCCCCACCCTCAAATCCCCTACCAGACATCAAGGATGGTTCCAAGAAGGGATATGAGACAAGCCAATCTTTCTACTCCCACTTTTTTGGTGGTCTGCAGTGGGCACTTCACCCCCACAGGACGCCTCCCCACCCCAGGTAAGTCCCTGTCTGTATAGGAATCTCCAGGCGTTTCGAGCTTCGCCCAAACCGTCAGTATTTATGGCATGTCAGGCTGCCTTTGACAGAGACTGCCCTTCCTCCATCCCTCCATCCTCCCTCCCTCTCGTCTTGCCTGAAGAGGCTGTAGCAGCGATTCTGGCATCCCCGTCATTTGGATCGTCTCGTGGATGCTCGGTCATATCAACCACCCCGCACGAACATTTCCGATCGCTCCGACCGATTACCGATCTAAAGGTTGGGTGTTCTCACCTTTCGCTTCACTGCCCATATTTTTGTTCACTTCTGCCGCGCTGGGCTTGGGCTGCTTGGCCCGGTCCCTCCCTCCGCGGCCAGGGAGGATGGAGCAGTGCTGCAGCGCCCGCAGACCC
>Ga0181612_151544_pt1 | contig 15040 bp, 6 predicted proteins | sample HoacroProtozoa21_FD_119630 | JGI IMG/M metagenome (GOLD analysis project Ga0181612, IMG submission 119630) | Hoatzin crop microbial communities from Cojedes, Venezuel. Combined Assembly of Gp0051906, Gp0051904, Gp0051908 | reverse complement strand
AGGAGTTTGCTTAATTCGATCATCTTTATCAGTTTCTCAAGAAGGATGTTTGAGACAGTTACCCACTCTGGCCTGGGGATGTTTGTGACAACTGCCCACCTCAGCCTGGGGCTGCACATCTGGGGGCTGGTGTAGCTGGATCGCTTAACAGTCTGCTTCTCAATTTCGATTCAGAAGAGGCTTTTTAGTGACCGATAACTTTTGAAATTTTCCCTTTCCTGTCTGGCACTTTATTTGCTACAGCCTACATAATAGTCGTAGGCGCGATAACCCCTGTGTACCCCCATGCATGTACTCTGCTTCTCATCGTGACGTCACTTGTTTGTGCACAAGGTGGTGGGGCTTTCTTCAATTCCTTCCCTTCTGATGGCTTTTGTTCCTCAGGTGTCCTTTGAAAGCCCTAGATTGGTCCTCAGCTACTTTCTTTCCATTCAGCTTTTGCTTTTAAATCTCCCTCATATGTCTCATCTCGGCACAGTATTGGTAAACAGATAAAGCAGACTTGCTCTTGTAAGAAGAATTGTTTGGAAAGGAAAGGTACGGTGAGATGGGAGTTAAATAATAGCCACGGGTCAAAGTAATTTTCCTTTTGATAATAGCTGTGTTACTCGTGGATGAGTGTTCTTGGGGATTAGTTTATCAGTGAAAATGAGCAAAATTACTCCATGGTTTTCCTGTGTGGTGTTAAAGACCTAAATATCTTCCTTTTTTAACACAAAAATTGGCTAAAATTTCACCTGAAAGTGTAATACAGGGAACAAAGTTTGCGTCGAGCTTTTAGTGTACTAGTAAGTATTTCCTGACTGTACAGATACTCCACTAAGAAAACTGAAGTGTTGAAAGCTTATATATACAACAGTTGTTTATAATGTTTTTCTGACTTTATGCTCTCTCCTTGATAATACGTTTAATTGGTTTTCAAGCTGTAGGACTCCTGGTGTTTTTATTCACAGTATAATTGAATATGTTTTAAAACTTAAGTCTGAAAGAACTTGATTTATCTTTTAAAATCGTCTTTTGGTTCTTTTCTTCCTCACAGATGGGAAGGTTGAAGTGACGAAAGAAGGCGTGAAGCTGTGCACCATGGGACCTGGCAAAGTCTTTGGGGAGTTAGCCATCCTCTACAATTGCACCCGAACAGCAACTGTCAAAAGTAAGATAATTTTTGAACTTTGATGTTGAATGACTTTGGATTTCATTTGGAAGTAGGGTTCTTCTCATCTCTTCTTTGGAGTTGCAGCCTCTGTTAGATGTTCGACTTTCTTAATTAAACTCTTTAGGGCATGGATTTTAGTATGGAATTCAGCCACTGTGAGCAGGAAGAGGATGGAAAAAAAGTGCTTCACTGGATTCTTTTGCTCAGGTTTGTTTGTGTGGGGAATCTCCTACATTAATACAGCTAATACCGTAGCTTTCTTTACAATTTCTGCTGAATCTTGTGATATGGCTGTTGCTTAGAAGAGCATATCTGAACCTTGTAAGTGTAAGGCTTCAAGGGAAATTCTGTAAGTAAAGCTTATGCATTTTTTCAGGATGAGTCATTATTTTCCCCCTAAACTGACTAAACAAAATTGGGAAAAAAAACCTGGATGACACTGATCTCATGCTTTCAGTCTTTGGTGCTTCTTCTCTAATGTAGTTTCTTTTATGAAAGTTCTGGACAAAAGCCTAGGTTGTACAATAAGTAGAGCAAAATCACATTGCTACCTGCAACATGAATATTTTTTAATTTATTTTCAGATTAATAGTTGAGATTTGGGATACCTGATACCACAGTCATCCTTGATCTTGAGGATAAGATTTTATGGTGACATCTTAAGCAGAGAGGTTTTATAGGAGATGATAAATGGTTCTGTGGTTTAAAGATGCTGGAGGGGAGAAGTTAGGATGGTACAGATGGGATAGAATAATGTAAACAAGTGGTACCAAAATAATGAGGCATGTGAGTCCCTGTTCAGAAGAAAGCCTTTGAGAAATACCTAATTTTCCTTCAAAAAGAGAGAGAAAGAAAGAGAACAAATGGGCAGAAATGACAAAACAGGAAAAGATAGCTAGATTTTTTGTGAAGAAAAATGATGTTCTCCATAATCCCAAAGAATTTGACTGATGTGCTCTATTTTCAACTGCACAAACCTTTCCTTTTTACAAGTACTGTTTATTGCGAGTAAATTCTGACAACACAGTCAGTTCATCAGTGGCACAGTTTATGCTTTGGAGTAATCCAAATGATCAGCAAATGCTTTGAGGTAATCCTGAATCATGTAGCAAATGTGCATATCGCACAAGTCACACCTAGTCCCACGGGGACAGCCCCCGCCCGCCCCAGGGGCCTCCAGGCTGCTTCAGACAGTGTGTTGGGCTCCTTTTCTGTGAGATGCTTTATCTCCTTCCCCATAGTCCACCAAGGGGAGTATGAGTGAGAATGGGAAGCGGGTGTTGATCCACTGTCTCCTCCCCCATATCTTCCTGCCCTGTGGGTGCATTATCCATGTAGCTGTACAGCCGGTTTTTCTGTCCGATTAAAGGTTTGGGGGACTGATGATGGCGATGAATTCAGATAAGCTACAGGCTTATGTGATAATATGGTTAAACAAAGTTGGAAAGCTTGGAGAAAGACAGGAGGTGGTCGAATCCCAGGAAAGGAAATGAGAGGATAGTTATTGTTTAGTTCCCCTTGGAAAAGCAGTGCTAAAAGGGTCCTGATCCAGTGGTACCATGATCACTACATCATGTAATCCTGCGTAGTCACACTGTTCTTGTGCAAACAGGTTGAAATGGATAAAAACACAAGTGATTCCAACAGCAAATAATACTGGCAGCAGTTTTTAGTATGTTTACTATTACTCATTTTTTCAGGTACTAAGTCTCTTCTCTTGAGCAAAGTGTGACAACTGGCACTTAGCTTTGCCAAATCTTTTTTTCCAGGTTAAGTTGGGGGCAATAGTAAGGTCACTAATGTGACCTTCCTCGGAGAGATCTTTCTTTAAGAAGGAGGTGTCTGCATTCATTGTTATACTCTGTTCCTTTCCTACCAGCATCTTAAAATTATGATAATTTTGCATTTTCTTCTGCTGGTAGCTGTGGGGCGTGTAGTCTCGTTTCCAATGCCAGCAAGTGACTTTTAGGTATTTTCCTTCTCATTATTGCACAAATAAGTAGCAGTTGTGATTGTAATTGGCTTTATATCCTTTCAAGTGTGGTGGCACACAAGGTCACAGCATGACTTTGGGGAACTGTTTCAGCTAGACCTAGCTGAACAGAGGTCTTGGAGATGTGCAGATCAATTTAGGACATGTTATTGACTTAAATTGTTGCCACTGCTGCTAACAAAGAACTTCAAACATTTGTTTGTTCTTTTGGCTAAATGATAAATAAATGTCATAAATATCTAGAAAGCTGAAGACTAGGAAATATTCCGTTAGGTCTAATGAGAACTTGGATCATTACAAGGTTTATTTCAAGAGAAATGAACAATTTATGATTGTAATGAGAGAAGACACCTAGTGGACATTGATGCTGGAAACGGTGAAGATGAGTCAAAGGGCATCATTCAGCTTTCATTTAGAGAAACACTTTAAGTCAGGGCTTCTGAATTTTCAGGAGATAGATTTGCATTACCTCCATAGTATCAGAAGTGTTTTTTGATGTGCCTGCCAGTACTTCATTACAAAGTCATTAAGTATTTCGTTTTGAAAAATGACGTTGCAGCAAAGACTGAATGAAGGATGCATTATGGTAGTGTGAAGCTCAGCACAGTGCCTTTGGACCGTAATGATGTGTCAGCTGTGTTGACATCTCTTGCTGTAACTTGTTTGTATGTGGACTCCTGCTTTGGCTTTTTAAATAATAAGAGATTTTAGTGTCATTACTCACTGCATTAGTCTACACAGGCTCTTCAGCTGGTGCTCGCTCTATAGGAGATTGCAGATTTCAAGGGATAAATCACTGTAGAAAGGACTGTCTTTTAAAAAGAATTTAGAAGACTTTAAATTTTAATTATTCTGATCTGACTTCTGCTGGTTCATTATGACGTCTTTAATAAGACAACTCAGGTCTTTTGAAAGCCTGCCCAAAGAGAATTATTATACTATTTTTTCTGTTATTACAGTCTTAAGTAAAAGCGGGGTGGGGTCTAACCAGCGCCTGGGAAGAAAGAGCAACCAAACCCTTGGGTGTTCAGAAGCACTGAGGAAGGTATGGCCACATCTCATGAAATGGGGCCTCATCTCTAAGATAGCTGCTTACGATTTTTTTCAAGTTTGACACTCCAAGTATGTCGCTGTCATGGCTTTCTAAAGTACTGGTGTTCACAGATTGACTTCCAATACATATACAGCTAAATCCAAACCAGCAGCTAATTTTTTCCTCTTTCAGTATTAATTATCCAGAGTTCTCAAGTGCCTAAATGCAAAACTTGATGCTACTTGCAGTTTAAAGCAGAATCACAGACTTTGCTCTCTGATTCCAACAAATAATTAAAAGCAGTGCATGAGAATAAGGAAAAGAAAACTCCGCTCATTGTGAATGAATTATCTCACAGCTAAAATGATGTGTCTAATCCCCTGGGAGAGTGGTGTTCTCCAAATACACCTGTTTACCCATGTGTCTCGAATTAATATTGTCTCCTGTTTGAGGAAGCTAGTTGAGTGTCCTAAAATAGTAAAGGCAGTAAGCTGTGTTTCAGATCAGTCAGAAATAACATTACTGACTCAGCAAGTGATCCGAGTATTAAAAATATGCTGGATTTTGTTCTTGTTTTTGTTTACCTCTGCTCTGGCTGGCTAATTTCTCACTGTAACTCTCTGCCACCTATGTAGGTTAATAAAAGGATGAACACCAGTGTGTCTGAAATCTCTGCCTTGGTTGCTTGTCAGCACTGAGGCAAACATGGGCGTGCGGGTGACTTGCTGCGGTGGGAAGCCTGCTGCCCTTCTCTTCCCACGCACAGGTATAGCATGAGTATGAGAGTCCAGTGATGGTAAAGGAGGCGGGCCAAGAGATGTTCAAATGCACCTTGGCTCTACCCAAGCCATGCAGCTCAATATTAGACTCTTAATTAGGAATATTTCCTGTTCACCAAGAAAGGATTTCCTGTTCACCAAGGTAGCAAACGGTATTTCCAAGTGAGTTATTGCAAGAGTCAGAAACAAGCAAAAAGTTATTAAAATTCAAATGTGGTTTTGTTCATTAGTAACATGGGCAATAGAAGGAACTATGAGATGTCAGAAAAAAAACCAAAAAACACCAAAAAACCCCCAGTTGAATTTGAGTTGTATATAAAACTTTGTAATTCTTCATTTGATAACACAGAAGATCTTCTTACTAAGTGGAAATTTGTCTGCTGTTAATGTTGTGCAGTAGCTCTCATTCCTCCTAAAGAAAAATCTGGTAGGCAGAGTTAAGTAGTATTTTTGCAGGCAGTTTTGGGAAGCACTGATCTCCTGAAAGGAGTGGATTCTTCATGCACTAAGGATGGCCTTATCATCTGAAATTATATTCTCTCAGGGACAAAATTAGAATAAAAACTTCCCACAAATACACCTCTATGCAAGGCTGCAGATTTCAGTGGAGTTACACTCAATACCAGTCCATGTTTTTAGGAAAATAATATTAGTGAAAAAAAGAAACCACAAGCTGAAGTTGTTAAACTGTAAATTATGTAAATCTTTTTTTCTGGTGAAAATAAGGGGGTCTCCTCAAAAGCCAGCACAAGAGTTTCTCAAGCATCTCTGCTTATCGGCAGTGCTAATTGTACAAAACTCAGTGCTGCATAGCATGATTAAGGCAGTAGTTTATCAGTTTGTTGCCAAGAGTGGATGAGTTTGAATTTTCTGACGCTAACTTTACAACCATCTTGGGAACGTGAATAAATTGCAAGGAAAAATAAGGCAACAGTCAGTTGCCAATTAAAACTGCAGAGACTAGCTAGAAGCCTTTGAGAAGGACGTAGCCTTCATATGTTCTCTTCTAACAATTTTGGGAGCTAGTGTAAAGGCTGCTCAGATCTTCTTAAAACAATCACACATTTTGGAAAGAAGTTGACTTTAGTTATTCAGCCATTTGACTAAAACCTTCCTGATATTACTTACAGATATGAAACCCAGGGTGGCCAAGCCAGAGATGATCAGGTTGCAGATCAGTCTGGTGTGCCTGGTAGGAGATAAATTAATATATCCTTGGAGAAAGTAATTTAAACCCTCTCTTGCACGGCCTATGTTTTTCTCTGACCTTAATGGTTTCTGCCAGGTGATGCAACAAAGTGGATTTGGATTGTTCCTCAAAGGGAAAGACAACAAGAGAAAACGATGTTGAGGACGACAGACAAGATGTAGCAGAACTTTTTTTCCCCTAGTAGGCAGGAGTGTCTTCAGTATGGCATCTCCATGGTCAGGAGGTGCAAGCATAGGGATGGGTGTTCTGACCACGCAGCATAGGGCAGTTAAATTTTACCTGAGAGACGGTCTAATCAGAGAGAGAATAGTATGAGATGGGAAGAGCAAAATGAAAAATGCATACAACACCTGGGTTTGTTGTGTACCTGAAACGTCAACAGTCTTGTTGAACTCTGTGGCAAAAATAAGAACTGGTTAAGGAAGCACAGCAAAAAAGACGAAATATGAAATTAGTCATCGTGGGGTGTATTGATACTTATTGGATTACCTTTTTTTTTTTTTTTAAGTAGTAAAGAGTACAGTGACGTGGTGTAGACATGAATGACCAACCATGAAAAGTTTCAGTCCAAGTTTGGGCTTGCTCTTGTGTCCTGCCTGGTGGCATGCAGGTAGCAGCCACCTGACACAACCCTGGTGTGAAACATTGTCATTCTCCTCTACACCTACACCTTTTCTGAGTGAGGATAAGAAGGTCCAGAAGCCAGGCTATGTACTTGATGGACAAATTCTGGTACAGTTTGGGACGTTTCAGGTGCTGCAACTTGTTGTTGACTGTAGAAACTATCCAAGGCAGCTCATTCCTTTGAATTGTGCTTTTAATATGGGAAATAGAGAAAAAATGACTAAGCAAAAGAAAATAAATTTGGATGTGTTTTTGGTTGTGGTTAAGTATCAAGTCAGTGCTTAAACTGGTTTCCTTCCAATACAGTGATTTTTTGATCTTGATGCAATTTTGGTGTCTCAGTGTTCAAGGCACCACATCAATTACAAGAGCTGTGGCAGAGCTAATATTTCCAAAGTGTAGCACCTCACCATCTGTACAAAGGCTTTAGGGTTATTGCTTATCCTGATCTATGTTTTGGCTTACTATTTTTGATTGAGAACTTCAGCTGATTTCTAGCAGTGCAGCAAAACTAAGCAAAATACTGCAAGCAAGGTACAAACATAAATAATGGGCAGGGGAAAGAGCCATGTTTTCTAATGGTGAGTGAGAATGATGCTGATGGTCTTTTGTGGAGAAAGCAGATTCAGCAAGCAAGGAGGCTGTGAAGGACCAGATACAGGGCTACTTGTCGATGGTTTTTTGTAAGCAGCACGTTGCTGCTTTGCATTTTCAAGAGGTCGTAAGCTTGCAGAACAGCATTGCAGATACTTTATTTCTGCTATTTCTATGTGTGACCTTCCCCCCCCTTGTACATACTGGCTTTTGATTATTATTTCAGGACTTTTTGGGCAAGAGGGTATGATCCTTACTGCTTCAGGAGTTTGAGGAGCACTATCCATTGAAAAGTCTCTTTGACACAGGCTTTCTGCTATACGTTACTTTTTCTACTCCTGGTAACACAGAAGGAGAGGTAGTGTCTTATTCTGACTTCAACGCTATGGCCCAAAATTTGGAAGTTTCATTCTTTGTTTTTTTTTCCCCATTTCAATGTTCTAACATGAAAGAGCTGAAAGAAAAGAAAGTCACATATATCCAGTTTCTAAGAATCATGAGACTGAAATAAAAAATTACTTATCCATAAGGAATATGTAAGTTCTGGCAACACATTATTTGGTTCTCTGAAGAAATACTTAATCCTTCCCATTTTGTTGGGTCAGTGTATTAATTTCAAGGCTAATGTGTTTCACTTCCTTGGCTAGGAGCAACTGCAATTTGAGCTGAAAAAGAAGTGAGGGATGAGTGCTGCTGCTGCATTGCTCTGCTGGGTTATAAAGCACCAGCCCTGCCTCCAGGAATTCTCGGTGTGGAGTTTTCTGTCTTTGATTTGAGCTGTTATTAAAAACAAGAAATCTGTAGTGCTTGCTTCTTCCTTAAATGCTCTCATAGTTCGGGTTTTTGTGTTGCCTTTGTTCTTGAGAAAATCTGCCTTGTCTCTCAAGGTCTTTAATTAGTGCTTTTAATTAAAATAATTTTTTTTCTTTTTTCCTTTTCTTTGGGGTTTGTTTGTTTTTTTTACTAACAATACGTTTTTTTTAGCTTGCCTGCCTTTGGCATCATCAGCAGTTTGCTAGTCTTTTCAGGATGGAAAGTCTTTCAGTTCAGGGGCTCAGTTTTCTGTGGCTCATTTGACTGAATTTTTATTTTCTTTTTACTTTTTTTTTTTAAACCGAATGTTTGTTTATCTTTTTGTTTTCCTGTTAAACTTATTCTAGATTAGCTTTGTCACAGCACTTACCCAGTACCCAGAGTTGTCCCTTTGATCCTTGTAGTTGATTTAATAGTGCTGTTATCTTTATTGTCTCACCTGCAGATGTTTCAGAGGATCATCGATATGAGTTGTCTTTTCTAGCAGTGCTCATTAGATCAGAGACAGAGAAAGCAGAGGTGAGTTTAGGGTCCAGTTGAGTGGTTTTGCCCCATGAAGACACTACGAGCTGTCTTGGAGGCAAGAATGGAAGAAAGATGCTGAAGAGTGGGTGATAGCTTCTATTAAACACAACATTCCTGTAAAATCAAAGAGCAACTTCTTCATACAGTATTTCGTGTGCATGCCAATGTGTTGGAAAGAGGACAGGAAACAAATACAGCAGCATCCATGAATCTCTTAGTTTTCCTCTCCTGATTTATATTATTTCCTAGCTAATTGTAGAATGGTTCACAGGTTTTAGTCTTGGATTACTCATTTTTTGTAACTTTTCCTTTAGCATCTACTTTAAGGCTTTAGAAAAGGTATTATGAAACAGAGCCTGGAAAACTTGCAAATCATTTTAAGTTAAGAGACACCCTTAGGAATGGGACTTGAAGACTTGTTGCAGCTAAATTTGCAAATGGAGCATGGAGAAATCTTGAATGCTAGTTTTATTTTAGAATGAGTTTGAATACCTGGAGAAATAAAGATCTGTAAAACTATTCAGCCCAGTAAAATTCTTCAAGAGCATTCATCAACCACACTGGCAGGAGCAGCTGCTCTAACACCTGGACGTTTAGGCATCACGTGCAATTTTAGCACTGGTCTGCTACATGGTAAATCCAGAGCAGAGGGAGCGATTCAGCCCCAATGTAGGTGTGTTCTGCCAGGTATCCTGGCTGCCCTCTGGAAAGCAGTGTAGGTCCTGAGCTGTATCTGCTTGTCCCTAGATGATGTCTGCATTCATGTTCCTGTTGCAGAGAGTAACTTTCCTCCCCTTCAGATTGTTATTTAAAACTGGTGTACAAAATCATTTTATTATAGGACAAAGCTTTCATTGTAAGTCTGTATTTGAAAACTATACAGACTTATTTGCCAGAGCTCAAGACAAAATAATATGTGTTGTGTTTGGTACAGAGGTGTGGTTATCATGCAGGGGAAATTAAGCGCTTAAGTTGATTTTAAATACTCCTGAAAATAATTTTGCTGATATTTTTCATGTTGTTTTAATTGCAGAGTTGGATAATCTGAGAAACCGCTACTGCTAAACGTGTTCATAAGTAGATTATGACTTTCTCCATGCATCCCTTGAAAAAGTAGTTAATATTAACAGTAGCTGTAAAACAATTAATTCACAAGAGCTGCCTTTTCATCGCCTTTTATTCATGTCTCTGAAAATGTTGCTGATGCGTGAAATCTGTTTAGAGCGGTTTTGATGAATGAGATGACTGAACTTTGCTAATGATAGTAAACCTTTGCTTTGAGCAGAGTTTGATAAACAAGAGAATGCAATAATAGTTATTTGCCATTTATATTCATTTATGGACCCAACAATACATGGTCTTTTCTCAGATTAAAATGCAACAGACTGCATAGGTTCTTATTTTGACTCACCAATATTCTAGACTGTGTCCTGGTACTAAATGGGCAACAAAAAGCTGCTTGGTACAGAGACAGACACAGAACTGATCAATTTGTGTTTAAGAACCAAAGCAGATCTCCCCTTTTGTTCTCTAAAGCTACTTTAGCAGATGCTTGATGAAATGGAATCACCCCATGCTGCCTTTCCTGGTGTCCATAAAAGCACAGTTTTTAAAGATATTTTTACTCTTCATAATTCAAGGTTTCTTTCTGAGTTACAATGGATTTATTTTAAAGATTTCATTATACCTTTCTGTATTCGAGGAATTGTGCTTCAGTGTATTCAAAGTCCATCCTTTTAATAAACTTCTATTAAGGAAATCTTCAAATACGATCTCCCAGCAATAAGCTCAAATACATAACTAGTCAGTAAATGTTACTGCCATTTGTATTGCTTTCAGCTAAACTATGGCATCATCATCTCCACTGATGTGTTTGGTCCCTTTGGACTGAGCTGATCCCGCTGCCTCCACCATCTGTGGTAGCAATGGGCTCCAGATCTTCTGAATCCACAAGGAAGTGTGGGATTTTTTTCAATATTAAACCCATCGGCTACAAGTTTAATTGATTATCTTTTTATTATCATTATTCTCCCCCCCCGAATTGTGGGTTTGGTGAAAACAGTTCTGCATTCGTTTTATTCACTGACTTGATGACACCAAGCCTTAGCCTTAGCCTTCTCTCTAGATTGTAGTTTGCTAACCTGTTCCGCCTCTCCTTGTAAGGCAGCTGCTCCACTGCAGGAAAATTTTGTAACTCCCTTTGGACTTTCTGAAGCCTCACTGGGTCCAACTGGCTCATAGCATGGGGCAAGTGAGAGTGTCAAGGGATTATTTAGCAACAGATCATACCCTTAGTCTTGTTTGTTGTATGATGTTCAATATCCGCATCAGATTTTGGTCTATGGTCTTGTTTTAGAAAACACAAATGTTGTTAAAACCTTGCTGTGGAAATAAACTGGGAATTCTCTTTTCAGGACTGTTGAAGGAAATGGACTGAAAGCTGGACCGTGGGCTGTGTCAGTGGGAGCTGCACAGCAGGGAGGGGACAGGGATAGGGATGAACCTGGTGGCAGGGTATGTGCCAGGGCGCTGTGCCTGTACCTGAGTCTGCAGCCGAAGAGGCTGCAGCCACTGGTTCCAGCAAAGGATTTGTGCCCCAAGTGGAGCCCATCTGGTCCTACCAGCAGACTTTTGTGTTGGGAGTTTCCGATGTCCAAGTCAGGCTTCCAAAATTTAAGGACCATGTAATGCTGTCATTTATAACCTTAACCTTACAAACAGGGAATCCAAAATTTCTTAGCATATAGCAATTTTTAAAAATTTTACGTTGTAATTCAGTGAGTTTGTGTTCAGACTTATTAGCTATTAGTTCCTCTTAAAAAAAATAAATTAATTGCACTACTCCCATTGAGCCTCCAAAATATTAGCAAGAAAGAAAAAAGGGTGAATTTGAAGGATTTTTTTTAGTTCTTGATAAGTAAGAGATCAACAAAGAGTAACTGTATCTTTTGTGTTTTGGTGTCTTTTAAATTATGAACTCATTTTCCCTAATTTAATGTTTAAAATTTGCCCCTGAGCAGTTTATGGTAAATTCTTTAGCTTCTGTAGGATCTCTGACTCTCTGATTAAAGTGACTGTAGAAGCGTGCATAGTTTCTTACATTTTGTCTGTATAAAGAGTTAAGGAAGTATTTTTTGCGTTAGGCTGCCTCAGGGTGGGCTATCTATTAGTGTAGTTTACACAAGAAAAATTGCAAGTAAAAATATGGAAGGTTCTGGGGCCATTATAAAGGTAAGCAATAGCCTATGTACAACGCTTGCTCCTTGGGTAATGATGCCCTCCGATTCTGGATGTGAACAGTCCTATTTACCTGGATGTTTGCAGGAAAGCAGTTTGTCTCCATAGACAATTAGCTTGAAATTAGCTTGAAACCTACTTTCATGCTTCTCTGGAAAGCTATTTAGCAGTAAATTTTTCTTCTTCCTTCCCCTTGCTCATCTTACTCTCTCTCTAGTTCTGTTTTGAATCTCGAACTGAGGTGCTTCATGCCTTTGCAAAGGATATTCTCCTTCCTTGGGCAATGCAGAATTAGCATGCAGCACAACGTGAGTGGTAAGATTTATTCTCCGCATGGTTAAAGGTCATCGATAGATCTCCACAGATGTTTAAAGAGCATGTAAAGGATGCTGGAAGTGTTTTTGTTGACAGACCGGCACTGTTGTCCTATATTGTTTTACAGCGAGCAAAACAGAGACCAGGAGTGTGTCCAAATTCAGTCTGGAGATCCAGAGCAGTGTTCCTGGGTTTAGTATCTGTGCAGTGAAGAAATATGTGTGCAGACACTGAAACTAAAAGTGTTCTTCTCTTAAATACTCCCCAAGTGTAACGCTATTTATTTTTATCTTGTTTTGCATGCTTTTTTAGCTATTGCATGGCTCAAAATAAGGCAGAACGCCCCTATAACGGTGTTGGATCAGTGGAGGGCATCATCCTGTTGTATTTGCGGACATCCCTGTAGGAGCAGAGCTCTCGGTAGCAGGAGAGGAGACAGTGGGGGAATGGGGGAGAATAGTAGGCAGTATGTGTGGGATTACGCAGGAGGGGATGGAGAGCAGCTTTTGTGGGAAATCAGGAGGGACTGTGGTGTTTGTTGTGACTGACAAAGCTGCTGGAAGTTGCTGATGGGAAGTAGGTAGCTCTTTCTGAAAGCGGTCACCACTTTCATTTTTGTTGCATGGGTATTTTCAGAGTAAGAGGTGTTGTAGTAGCAGATGGGTATGCCATGTGCTGTATTACGAAGTGATTTAGGTTATATTTAATATATGGAAAAACAAAATAGAGATGGAAGAAAACATGTCTATCTACTACACTGCTGACTCTGCTAGTAGATTTTTTTCTGCTATTCAGCAGATTGCTATTCAGTGATTGCTGATTTACCTTTAGGAATTGTGAATTCCTTCAGTCAGAGTCAGTGTCCTCCTGTAGGCTGCCATGCTTGTTTTTGGGGCTGACACCCAACTTCTTGGCATTTCCCAAAATAATTGGCTGAGCCAGCAGCATGCAAATTATTTGCCGCCTCCTATTCAGGGAGCATAAAATCCACAAAATTGAGCTCTTGAACCAGCACTAATGAATAGGTAAGGACAGGTGCCAATGTTTTTTTGTTTCTTCTTACTTTCAAGCTTTGCTGAATTCTCAGTGGGCTGGTAGCAGTGGCGAAATAGTTCATCAAATAGAGAGGACTAAGAAGAAAGCATTCCCCTTCCCTGTGGCAGACATAAGGTAGAAGGTGTTTATGGAGATGGCACCTGATGATGCGTTGAACAAAATGACAACCCCTGGTTATTTCTTCTGCGATCTTGTGATCAGCTCGATCAGGGGTCTGATACTAGTGTCTGGCCTTCAGATTTACACCTGGCTCACATGGGCTGTATTTTCTGTGTCCTGTCAATGCCTGTGCATAAACATGGACTTTGTCTTGGTTTAAAAAGCTGTTAAACATGGAGAGACAACAGTGCTCTACAGCATTGTGGAGGCACTTGCCAGGAAGCAGTCTCTAAAACACATGTGTAGCTACCATGGAGGCTGTTTTTTCAAGCACACCTTCCTCTGATCGCCCTGGTGATGTATTCTGTAAGCATGAACGTCACTGTGAGGTTTTTAAGGTCACAGAACTGACTTGAGCATGCGAGGGCTTAATCTCCCCGTCTGCTGCCGGGGTGAAACTCAAGTCTACAGCAGCAAGAAGCAGCCCTCCAGTTGTAGATGTTTTGCAGACAATTTCTGTGTTGATGAAAAGAAATATGTTCATTATTTGGTGTTCAGTGCACCATCTTTATTCTTAATAGATTTGCATTGCTTTCCTTGCCTTTGCCCTTGCATAGCAGAACTGTTCAGTGTCTCGATTTCATGGATGTTGTCTGAAGTGAGATTTTTTTACAGAGACCAAGCATTTTGGGAAAACGTTTAAGGTTAAGAAATGGCTGTTTAGGGCAGCTAGTGCTGTATATTAGCAAGCCTTCATCTGCTGTGGCCTTTTATTGCTGCTGCGATATGTCAATTTAAAATAACGATTAATGCTACACATCAGTTATTGTTCCTAAAAGAAGCAAAATTCTCAATAGGAGTTGTAAAATGCTACTGTATTTCTTGGGACTGTATACTTCTCATCAAACTTACTGGCCTTTTTCATCTTCAGATACTCAGTAACAAAACAACTGACGTCTCTGTTATATAAATCTTCGACCCATAAATCCATTTGCTAGTGGCAACTCTGTTAACTCAGGGGAAAAAAACGGTAAGCTTCCAGTGTGTTGTGATACCTTAGACAGAGTCTATAATGACCATATTTACTCAAGTTTGTGGTGCTATAAAGAAGGTTATAATATACTTGCACTTACCTGCTCTAGAGGTTTCTGGCAAAGATGGATTTCATACTATTTAAGTGCCAGTGTTTAAAAGCACTTGGATACTGAATAAATCGACAAAATGGCAGATAAGCTTTCTAATTAAAAAAAAAAAAAAAGGCAGCCAAACAAGTACTTAGTATTGCAAGTCTGAAAAACTTGTTACATTTCATGAATTGCATCTTCTCTCTGAATGTAATTGGAACGGGAGTGCTTTTATTTGTCTTTAGACTGCGTAAAAACCATCCAAACAACAGACTTGCAACTGGATTCACGCCTCCTAAGTTATTTGCAAAAACCTTTACCTCTGAATTTAAAAGTAATCAGTGTTTGAAATAGGTTTGGTGAAGCTCTGCTTTTTTCAGCCTCTGCCTAACGCCCAGTATGAGGAAATGAGATTTAAATAGTGTATTGTGTTTAATTAACCAGAGGAAAAAGGAGACTGTGAAGAGACTAAATTATTTTTT
>Ga0181612_137804_pt1 | contig 15040 bp, 9 predicted proteins | sample HoacroProtozoa21_FD_119630 | JGI IMG/M metagenome (GOLD analysis project Ga0181612, IMG submission 119630) | Hoatzin crop microbial communities from Cojedes, Venezuel. Combined Assembly of Gp0051906, Gp0051904, Gp0051908 | reverse complement strand
TGCACCCCTATTACAAATTCATTTTAATTAAACAAAGAGATTATACAGAAATTGCTGACAGGGATTATCAAAATAGAATGGCGCCACCTGCCCCTTGCAACCCAATTAATTAGCAGAGAATCTGAGGTGCCAATTATCAGGAAGGAATAAAAAAGAACCAGTAAACACAGCTCATGGTGAACTTGAAAATTAACTCTTTCAGCTCCTAGCTGAAGCCCCACAGCCTCATGCACAGCCCTGATGCTTCTGCTACAACCCTCCAAAAGCCCCATGCTGAAAACATGCAAGAGACTTCTGCAGATCCATGTTTCTTGTGGTCTTGTGAAGGGTGATCGCTTCTGATCTTCCTAAAGTCACCAGTGTAGTTTTAAAAAATATGATGGGAAATTTAAAATAGCAGATAAAATAATTTCAGTTTGAAAGAGTTCCTCAAAGAAAATGATGGATTTCTTGCTGTTCTTCAGGTACGTCAGGAAAATGCAGATCATTTTCCACGCCATACCAGAGAGTTTCGGAGAGAGCAAGTCCTTGAGTAAAATTCCAGTTACTGACAGAAATCAGCTGAAAGTTTTAGTTTTCTAGGAAGTAGGTCTGGCTCATACATACTTGCTCCCTTCTCTCCCTCCCTGTATAAGAGGAAGAACAATCTCTTCTCTTTCAAGCTCTTGTGTAGGATGCCTCCAGGAGTAAAAGGCTCCCTGAGAAAGGAAATAGGAAGGTTCAGCAGCAGTAACTAACAGCAAATCTCTTTTCTTGGGGAATCCAGAGCCTACCAGAGCATTCCAGATAGTAATGGATTTGGATCTGTGCAGTGTGAGCTGTCACCAAAGGCACTGCAGTGTCCATAAGGGCAGCTGGGCTTAGCACTTGCACAACAGGCTGATGGCGGCCCTGAAAAGGGAAGAGCTACTGCCATTTGCCCTTCCCTGCTATAAATCCCATATTGCACCTCCCCTCAATCTATTGCCTTGCAGCTACGTCGCAAAGAGGAATTAGTCAGTACTTCACGCATAGGGCTTCTCCATCTTTTCCAGCCGCTGGGAGGAAAGACACCAAGTAAAGACATTTTCAACTCTACCTCACCAGAAGAATGATCCGCTGCCCTTTGGGGAAGGCAGTGCTAGCATATTGTATGCAAACTTGTAATCATAGCTTAACCCTACTTCATGGTTTTCCTGAAGGTCATAAAAACCAAATAAACAATCAGATGCAAAACACAGAACTGAAAAATGCACCTGCTCTATTTTTTTCATTTACTTCCCTGAAATACATTTTCATTTAGGGAATGTTTACCTCTCCACTATGCATATGCTCATTTTATGGTTACATTGACAGCTACTACAAGTACGATATAGAATGACTTGGCTTGTAGAGCTACAAATACTCAATACGAAAAAGCTGGGTGGACCCTCAGTTAGCCCAGTGAAAATTCAGTGTTATTCTGTTGTCTTTGCTGGATTTGAGTGCCACAGCTGGAATTCAACATCAGTCTCTGGTTCTGTGCTATTTCTTCTTTACAGTGTTTGAAATAGAAAAAAAAAAAAGTGTTGTACATGACAAAGCGTGTCATTAAGTAGCAGCTGGGTGAAAGCTGTATTGATTCAAATGGTGAAAAAATGAATTTCAAAAGTTTGTTTTCACTGTCAACATTGTTCAATACTCCTGTAAATAAAAATGAGAACATGGATGTTATAAGCTTGGATATAAGCTTGGATAGAAACACAGAGTACCACAACTGGATTTAAATTAATCACGCAACTGACGTTGCATGATACATAATTACATTTCCGTATCTATCTTGAGAGCTGCAAAACAAAGGCCAAACCATTTCTACAACGGTAACTTGTGAAATGCAACAGGTTTTAAAAGCAAATATGCTCGTAATTCCAAACTGCTCTTCTTTTGTAAGTGCCTGCTGGATCTTTACTCAATGGCTTTATTGTTTTGGGATCAGAAAGTGAGGGCTTCAGCTTTACAATGCACAGTTTGTCACCCTTTGGGTAAAGGAGTTGCAAACCAAAGGAGCGGGACATACTTGCATTTAACACGGCGTGCTCTGAAGAGCGGAGCACATGCTGGCAGGACTTGAAAGCCCTGAAATACCAACCAGTCGCACCAGTTAACTTGGTGAGACCTCTGCATACCTGTGGGGTGTGAAAAGGACCTGGTGCTCATCATTCCGCACCAGGATTGAGTTCATCTTATCAAATGGGCCTTTGAGCATATTGTGAAGTAATTTACCAACTGAAAAATTCATAATGATTTTCCACTTCATTTATTTCAACAGTAGCTACGTAATGTCAATAGTTTTAAACATTTAATTGGACACACCACGTGTTTTATGCTCTACTAATTATATAAAATTGTGCTCAATAATTTTCTTCCCATTGAAACAAACCTTAAGCAGCTGTTAAAACACTAATTGGGCGAATGCTTCCACGCCGCGCATTTGACTCGGCGCCAAGCGCATTCCTCCCCGACGGTGAGCGGGGTTTTTCCAGTGTCTATGATGGAACCATAAATGCATGTCAATCTCTGCCTTGCCACTGCGCCAAGAGCAAGCTCCAAACATTTACTTTGGCCCTCGCCTTTGAAAACTAACATGATATATAAAATGCAACAGTTCAGAAAGATGTTTAATTATATTGGGCTCTTAATATTCTCCGTTTCCATTTTTACCTCCAAAGAGCAGCTAAATTTGATGCAGAGCTTGTCATTTAAAATCTCCTATGAAATCAGCACTTTTTATTACATAGGAGCTGCTTCGCAGATGTTATGGCACAGTGTGGTCAAATGGCAACATGCACTGAAACATGTTGCTGAGCCTGGTACGGATGGGGCCCTCAGCGCTGGGATGTTTTAGGGATATTTTGTTTCTATAGTGTTAAAAACAAGTATGTGAACCACAGTTACCCGTGCATACAGTGCCAAGGGATGGGAAACCTGTCTTTACTTTTCAGTTTTACACGAAAACAGAATTCAGAGAGCTTTTATTTGTTTTAGATAGCCTTATGAAAGGGCACGTAAGTCTTACCATTGACAAGTTTTTGGTGATCCCAGCAGCAGTCTGAATTGAGTCAGTACCTCTGAACCTCTCAGTCGGCTTCATAGGGAGTTTTACCCCTAGCTGTAACTCCGTTAAAATCAGGTTCTCTTAATTAGTGACTAAGTCTGTACAGCTGCAGGCCTAATCCTGGTGCTCCTATGAGGATGGAGGCCTAGCAGAGGGGACCGGATTGCCAATAACAGGAGTTGTCAGACACGATTCCTACCTCAGCAGTCCCCCAAGCCTGCCTACACCTCTTCTCAACTAGGATTTTGGTCCTGACCACATCCTGACAATTCCAGACTCCGCTTCAGGACTTGTGGGCAAGGTTCCTAGAAGAAGAAACTGCCCACACTGGCCGTCTTCAGAGACACACACTGACACTTTTCTCTACACCTGTTCTTTGAAATGAGACCCTAGTGGACTGTAGGCAAATGGTCAGAAATTCAAAAGAAAATGGATTTTTCTCTGACATATTTTGACAAATTCCTAAACATTATCACCTGTGTGAAACTGCTGCCTCTACAGCAACAAAAGTATGCCTGGCATATTACAAAAATATAAGTCTTATATTTTAGTTAATAGCAAGGCTTTCCAAATTATGTTAACTATACATTTTTTTTTCTTTTTTTATTATTTCCAGTGATTGATGATCCAACTGGCAATGGGTCTTCTAAACCACATTGCATCTATGGACTTTCTTCTTTTATATATTCAATGTAGAACAATTCATTAATTACTGTTCACAAAATAATTATTTCATTTGAAATAATTATAAATGCACCTTCAAGGTTGTTTATAAACCAATACCGTAGCATTCATTGAAACAAATCCTCAGTTTACAATGCCTTGTTTGTGTGAAGCATGAACTCTGAAAGGAGAATGAGTCACACAGCTTCCCACTAAGGTATGAAGCCTGCCAACACTTGCGGGACTCTTTCCAAAACACTTTTGGAAAATGAATAGGGACATGTCCTGGCTTCCTTTTCTAGTACCATCATCATCTATAACAGGTGTACTGCTGCATGTTTTTATTTTCTAACTTGCATGTTCCGAAGTTAGGTACATCACTAAAAAGGGCACAATTTTAATCTATATGTACCACATCACTGAAAACTGTATAGAATAGATTTGCTTAAAAAAACCCCAAAACATAAAAGATGATAAATTCCCATAGTTCACTTTGACCTCATGTACCCGTACAAAGGGAACAAATATTTTCTTAACTACCCCCCCCCCCCCCAAAAAAAAAACACACATATTTAGTGTCTGGATATAAATTCAGACAAATTTCCTTTTTCTGCCCTGTTCTGTTACATTGGAAAAACATTGCCAGTGCAACAACAAAAGCCATACACAACCAAGAAACTTTTCCTGGGTAAAGAAGAGTGTTTTGCCTCGTTTTTAGATGTCCCTAGTTTAGTCCTTTTCAGTCCATTTTCAGAGGCAGTAATATGGCTGTACAAAGTAGGCAAAGGAAGGTATAGCTGAGGCAGCATTAATATGAGCCCAACGATTTTCCTTCTTTCAGACAGTCCCTTCATCTAAGACACAGAATGTAAATCCCTATCAATAAATTACACCGAAATGTAATATAAGAACAAATGGAAGCTGTATGGAATTATATCCACAGATCCATTTAAATCTCTCTTCCTACACAGACAGACCTTAAAGACTTTTCCTAGTATTTAGGATGTCATTGAATCTCATTGTTAAACTCTTGAGTCACAGCACAGAGTTTCCTTTCTGACCTCTTCATTTTACAAATCAACACAGCAAATCCGGTATTTATTTTCCCACCTTGCAGGATAAAACATCTCCATCCACAGGCTAACTCTAGCAGGCTGATCTAGGAAAACGTCTTCTGAACAAGCTGATTAGTGCTCAGGCACCATTACTGCAGGACAAAGAGTTAATGGTAGACCTTTTTTTGTGCTGTTACAGATGAAAATTTAAGTCCTGTCGTCACACATAAGTCAGGCAGTCTCACACCTGTGGAAGGGAGGAATTAATCTACCTCGCATTTCAGATAAATACTTAAATGAGACGGACATGGGCACTTGGCATGGATTTGAAAACTTAAATTAGTACATGATAGCCACTGTGTTTTCTTCGGCTTTTGTCTGGTCTTGTTTAATGTACTGTAGGGATGTTACACAGCAATGTTGTATAAGTCATTCAGTTTAACATCAAGAGTTTAAAAACAAAACAAATGCCAAAAAACATACAAACAAAAAAAATTAGGGCATTAGATAGGACTTCTATATTCACCACTACAGAAAAGTTACCATGGTAAAACACATCAATCAAACTAGCATAAGGTTTTTCTAATTTTTGCACGCATAAAAAGCTGTGAAAATCCACTCACTTAAGTGTTCTTCCAGAAAATGATAGTGGAAATTACATGAGCGGGGAATGATTACACCGTACACATGGTGCTCTCTTCCGTAGCCAGTCCCTACACAAGCTGACGGACTGTAACTCACAGCAAGACTCTAGTACGTCTTTCCAACATTCACATCACACACCACCTGAAGACATGTTTTAAATGGGATTAGATGACTTCCCAAGGTCCCTTCCAACCTGAACAATTGTATGATGACTCCAGAACATTAATAATTACATCAGGTGGCTATAACCTCAGTATCTTTCACATGCAACTCATTTCCTAAGTCTTCCTTTTTATTGCAGGAGACCGCTGCACCCACCCGCCTCAGCCCGAATAACTCTTATTTCATTTTCATGCACAATGCACAGTAGAATACGGGGGCTACATAGTAATTTTCCCTTTCCAGCTTCCATATTTACTTCATGGAAACTTCCTTTATCAGCCACATTCGTGTTCTTAGAAATATGTTCGTTTCAATAGAAATGACTTACTGTTTTCTGGCAGTTTAAGGCCAATGACCCAAATCCTATAAATCATTAAAAATACTTTTTCTCATAGAATCCTATGTTGCTTTTTTCTCAGTAGCAGAGAAAGCATCTTACTATAAACAGTTACATTTTTGCCCACACTAAAAATTCTGTATTAAAAATATACTAAATGAGGGACAGATGTTTAAAACAGTGGACCTACAATGAAGTATTAAATATTGCTGGCACAGTGAGTCCTTTGGTACAGTTTAGTCTCTTTTCGCAATAGGCATGTTTTCACAGCTGTAAAAGCACCAGAAATTACTGTCTTTGCTCCAATATTAATATAGAAATCAATGAAAAAATACACCAGGCTGCTGAACAGATTAGACTATTGTTCATACATTCTATTATTAAAATAATTTGCTTTTATAAATTAATATTAAACTCAAACGTCTTGAAGTTGTTCAACAGGAATAGTGTCACTTCGAAGAGTACATGGATTAGCTATGTAAAACCAAATAATTCCACTTCTGTCAACAGAAAATTGCAAGCCTCACTAAGAAATCAAATCCGCTACTTAGTTTTATGCTCACTAATAAAGCTCGACCCACAGCAGCACAGAGAAGATGGACAATCTTGTGTGATATCACTCCAAACTTGCACTGAGTACACAGCACTAGGATTAAAGCCCTCTTCCACAGGTACAGAGAGGTAGATGTCTTAGAGCTACGGGACCAAGAAATGAGATGGGGCATGGAAGAGCAGATTTCATGGTGCAGTAGAATTTTGTGTTAATACATCCTAAACATAAACATGACGGGCAGAAAGATAACACATACAACAGAAGGATAATACTAAAATCTGCAGACCTTGATACAGTAACTGCGGTGATGAACTCAGCAAATTTAGAACCACGGTAGAATCTGTTCACCACTGTAGATCAGTCTGGTGCTCACATAGGAGGAAGGAAAGAGCGCGTGCCTTGAGCACTTCATTTTGGATCTCTGCTGTATTAAAGGTTTAATTTCTGTATCCTAGTCTGGTGGCTCGGAGCTCCAAAATCAAACATCACAAGTTCGTACTACTGGACAAACATCATCTCAGCCTGCACTCCATTTACTTGAGTGCTAAGCAAGCTGTGACCATCGTAATCCTGGTGAAGTGATGCCTACTTAAGTTTGCAACCCATCTGGAATAATAATAGGTATGAGATGTCAGCAGCTCAATTTGTTTTAGTGGGTCCTACTTCAAATATCAATTAGGAACATTAATTCTTGTGACGTGAAACTCTTTTTACTACTCAAAGCAATAAGAAGAAGAAATATTACAAAAATCTGCATCCATTGTTACATGAAGTATGGAGGACTAGCTTGGGTCCTTGGGGGAACTGGGAAAAAATGAATCAATTGAATGTGTAGGCATCTAAGAATCTTTGTTCAAGTTCCTGATGGAGAAGGTATGCGCTGCTGAGGAGAAACAAAGCTTCTGAAACACTGTTTTAAAAGCTGGAAAAAAAAAGCCAAGAAGAAAGGGCAGAAGAAGACAGAATACGGGCAAGGACTCGGCATGTTGGCCAGCCTGATCAACAGGCAGGATGCTAGCATATACGGTAATAGAAACAAATTCCACAAGGCTTACAGCCCAACAGCACAGCTACTACTCAGTAAACAAATTCCTTGGGCTGGAGACATTTTCTTGGAAGGAGTTTGCATGGCACGAATATTTCTTCTCTCTCCTTGAAGCCCCAAAAGTCCAAAACCAAAAAACCACACACATACACAAAAAACAAACTGAAGACGTTGACGGCCCAAGTGAAACATGATTCTCATCCTCTAGAAAGTCCCATGTTAACTGTCTTGAGTAGGTCTTTGTTGAGTAGGTCCTACCCAGATGCGAACCCAGAGAACGAAGCTCAAACCCCATGACGTAACTAAGTAATTCTTGCCTTGAAAGGATGCCCACTGCAGTACTGCTGGTCACTCAGCACAGAGAGGACTGCTTGCAGTGGCAAGACTGGTGTTTGCAGGGACTGGTACTCACAGCCAGACCCACATCTCTGTAAGCATTGTTGCCATGGTGGGAATGTCCCACATGGAGCCCCACCAACTTCACCAGAGTTGCCCCAAGCATGGGGTCCCAGCTGTGCATGCCTGGGGATGCAGAGGCATGAAACGGCAATGCTGCCACTGTGGCCAGCACAGCCCAGCACACAAGGAAACAAAGAGAGCCCTCACCCTTCTGGTTAGACAGAGAAACCCAGGGGCTAGAAAACACTGGGAGGAAGGGGGGAGGGGGGAGTAAAAACAATCTCTGAGTAGAAAAACAGGATAAATTCACCGAATAAATTATTTACTGGAGTTATTCACTTAGCTTCAATTACAATCTATCCATTCTATCCACCATCTACATTAAATTATAATAAATTCTTCTATTATAACTTGGCTTCATGCCTGCTGATTTACAATAGCTTATTTATTCAGAAAACAAAAGTCTGATGCTGTGCAACCTTCCACAGGATTTAGATGTGCACACCTGGACATCCACAAAAGACAGTTTCTTTCTGAGAAACTCATTTCTTTTCTAAATTAGAGAGCAGAAAGTGAGCATATTATATTTAAATTGCTACCAGATATTTAAAACATAAAAAAGGCCCCAGATATCAGAATAATCTTAAAACAAAAATATCCTGCTGCTTTCCTGAAGAGTTTGGCATACATCCTGTACTGAATACCCAAACGCAGTTCTGAGAATATATATGCCCTCTCCTTCCTTCAGCCATCAGGTCTCTTTACTGAGTAGATGTTTTAGGATTCTTCTGAATGAAAAATATCTTGTTCTACTTTACCAGATCTTCTTTGACATTCACAAAGGGCTGTACTTGAAAATTAATTACCCTAGGATACAGAAAAAAGAAAAACCCATGAAGGTTGCTTTTTTATGTAACATACATAAATAAATTTTGTTTCCACAGCAACACAGAATGATTATTTGTTAGGAATCCCAGTGTGCACTGGGATAAAATGAGCACAGGTTCAAACTAAAAGGTCTAGTTATGTTGAGAGAACAGCAGGGGAAGCGTGCAATTGAGTCGGGGTTTTGCAAACCTGAGAACACTGCTCACCTTCCTCCCCTCATTCCCATACTCGGGCAGCCACCGTGCCTATAAACTGAACTGATCAGACTGACACTGTATTTTTAATTCTATATACACTGTAAATTTTACGTCTTCCCTGACTTCAGCACAGTATGTATCATATTATGGAGGAAAAACAGAAATACAGAAAAAGGTGAGAAAAATTGACTTGCACACATTTGAACAGTACTCGATGAACCAACACTACAGAGCAAGAGACAACCAAAGCCATACAGGGCTGTTTCACCAGGGGCAGCTGCTGGACCAGCAGGACATGGGCCAACTTCTGCCCACACTGGCAATTCTGAAGGCACAAGTTAAAGCAGCTGGGTGGGGGGGACGGCCGTGCTCTGAATGGGATGGATTTGTTCTGTCCCTGCAAAAGATCAAGGACAACATAAAAAATACAAATGCAGAAAAACTCCACTGTAAATTCATACACGTTTCAAGAACCTGAGAGCACTTTGGACACAGCCACTTCAAATCCTTAATGACACAAAAATCCGCATTTTCAAATGTGCATCTCAGAAAAACCACTAGACATTATACAAATAAGAGGAAACCAATGTGTACTTTCTCCCTCACTCCTTACAGGAGTAGCACGGGGTTTTCATTTGCTAATATCAACATGTTCTTCTGTGCTAGGAGTGCTTTTGTAATCCTGAAAACACACTAGAACTACTTCCATGTAGTTTCATTGTTGATGTCTACTACTATTAAAGGGTAAGCATATACTTCAAAACTATAATTCACTTAGCTTGTTACCAGAGCCAGTATTATGTGAATAAGCTTGATATATCTCTGTTCCTAACCTATCAGAAAACAATTGATGGAATCTAATAAATTAAAAATTAATTGTCTCCAGCAACGATATATTTCACAATAAATGTATGCTCTTTGATCACAACTGACTGTGCTATGTTCTAATTAATTTTTATTCAGAACTTTCCTATTGCTCCTTAAATAGATTTTATACACAAGACTAATCAGCTTGCATTTTCAGCTGTGCCTTTGTCTTTTCACCTTCCAACCAAGTTAAAAATTCACAGAATTCTAGTATTTATGGCATAGCTTTCTACATATGTGCCATTTCAGTTTATGGGTGCAAAGACCCATCCATACTTCTCCTTTGCTTTCTTGACAGCAACAGGCATATAATAGAAATAAATAACTCCAGATAGCTTAAGGACTTGACTCTAGACCTGATGATCATGGAAATTAATCCCTCTGCAGCTCTTAATTACTTTCTGACCCGATGAAAAGTACTGCAATTACTCAGCCAATGTGTATCCCCTCCACGATCTTTTAAGACAGCAATACAGTCATTTGATATTGCTCTTTGAAATGGCAGGGTAGCCAGCACTGAGCAGCATTTTGGCCCTTTTTCTGCTGGGGTGCTGTAACTTCCAAAATGTGAGAATATATTCCTGTATCGAACACTGGGAACCTTGTGCTTTATCCCTGCACTGCCAGAGGAAAAAATATCCATAAGTGCAATGGAAAAGCCCTAATTCAGATTATGGATGGTCTATGTGCAGGGTATTTTTATGCATCTGGTCTGTAGAATCAGGCATTTGATTCAGGGAAAGAAAATAATGGTAAGGGTAGGGTAGAAGGCATTAGCCTGGGCAGAAAAGTACCAGAGAAACAAGGAGGTTGGCCCTTGAACACCTCCTGCTTTGCCAGGGGAGCTAGAGTCTGTTCACATGTGGGACTAATATGTAATTAAAATTATATTTAATTAGAAAAAAATGAACTCTACTATCTCCAACAAATCTCCTTCTGTTTTTACACATTCATGTAGAAAAGTCTCTTTGTGTGTTTTTGGATAGCACAATCATTGTCCTTGCTTACAAGTAATAAACTATTCCTGCCTACCTACCATTCATCTCTGAAGTGCAGTACTATACTAACAGTTAAGCTATGCATGATGCTCTAGTACATTTTATGTACATACATATATGCACATACACATATATGTATGTTTTGAAAAGAAAAAAAAAAATGCTTGAGGAAATGAAAAAAGCATCCCATAAATTCCAATGGATTCCCAGTGAGAAAGAGAACAGCAGATTTAGCCTCAGCATCAGGCATCACTGCAGAACACAAAATTCTTGTTGCATACCATGTGGTGTAGAGACAACAGTAAAGTTGGCAGAATACCCATTTAAGAAAAGGTCATAAAAGTGTCTCTCTAGAGTGGCTGAAGTATATAAGGATCCTGCCTTGGGACACAACCGTAGGTCAGCTGACCCTTGGAGGTCTCTTTCAGCATTTTTCTATGATTCTGTAATAATTAGCATTTTAAAAACTGTTTTCTTAAAATCATGCTCTGCTCTGTGGAAGAACTCTGACAAGAGGCATTCTTACACTTTGATACTGTCTTCCTACAGACTGATATTACAATGAAGAAGTAGGAATATGCAGAAATTAAATGAACCTTTTGGATCATGGTGTGTGGGGTTTTTGCATGTACAGACCATACAAGATCTTTTATGTTAAATGCTCAAAAATTAAAATAAATTCTGTAATACAGACAGGAAGTCAGTGCAATAGGAACCAAATGGGAGTAATAGGACCCAGGTGGTTGGAAAGGGTACAAAAACCCACATAGATGGCCATGTACGGCACAAATTGGTGCCTGGAGATGGTTATAACTGGAACCTTCCAAAAAAAAGAATGGCTGTAAACTGTTAACTGTATCAATGCAAACATCCTGGTATCTTACCATTGAGGAAGGGGTGGGGAGGGAGCAGTGCATAATTTACTTAGCTAATACAACCTAATGTGTTCATGCTGGAACTATACCATATTAAGGAATATATTGGTATAGGGCATCATATGCATATAATTTTAACTCTTGATTAGGATGAGGCCTGAGCATAACAAAAGTGGTTCTTTCCCCAAGTCGCGATAGAACTTACTTTAAATTTGAGTCAAGGAACAAACAGCCATACTGCTTCAAAAGTCACAGGACAAAATTGTCAGTTTAGTATAATTAATGATAATAAGCAGAATCAGAGGAAGTCCGTCATTCAGTACACAACCTGGGAGGTAAAATACACTTAAGGTTTAGTAATATAATACTAGTTCGCGTCCCTGAATTACCTCCATTTACTTACCTAACTCTCTATTCCAGGGCAGAGGACTAACATCCCCGTACAAAAAAGACAGTGTACAAAGCACATCTAACTGACAAACAAAGCTCTCTTGGATGAAAAACAAATATCTTTCAGAGGTTTTTCATTAAGAGAAAGAATATCCACAATATAGTACAAAACGGTAACAACTAGCCTAAGAGAAAGAGGCAAAAGGGATTTCTGACATTGGATATATAAGGTTAATACCCTGAAAGAATGTAGGGAGAGGGAGACTTTGTGAGCCCTGACTAGCCCCACTGACAGCAGAAGATACATTGAGAGGGAACTGCGAGCCCATACCCAGGACTTTGAGGATCTGCATTTTATAAAGATGTCCAGTAAAACATGTGACACAAGGACAATACACTAGTTTTAATACTCTTCTGCAGAAAGATTTAGAAAGTGCACACCATTTTTCTTGCTGCATTTAATAAAGCAGTAGGGCCTGCTTGACCCCACTGGGATGCTGTGATAGCTGAATTCTGCTTTTGAGTGCATTTTTTCAGGAGAAGGGAGTAAATTTTTGGCAGAGGAGGGAAGGAGAGAAGGAAGAGTTTGCTGCTGTGTATCATGGTCCAGCCTGAAATCTTTGGAAACACTTTATATGGATATATCCATGTTGTACACTAATGAAATATCATTTTGGCATCAGCAGACTAGTGTAGCTACCCTACCAAAGAACAAGGAACCAAAAATTGAACTTACAAAGTCCCAAGTAATGTGGAAACTTTAACTTATTCAAATCTATACTGTCAAAAGAAAGAGATATTGTTTTGTCCTACTTAGATGACACATCACCCCAAGAACAAAAAGATTCAAAGTACATCACCCCCCATATAGTTTGGGGTGTTACTGTTCTCCATTGTAGGGCCATTTATTTGGGTATATTTCATTGTTTGTTAATTTTTTTTTCCTTTTTTTCTTTTTTTGAAATGAGAACAAAAGGCTTTGTGGCATATACCATAAAAATAAATACAAAAATGGAAAGAACAGTGAGGAAGCGATCATAAATTTGTAAAAACATACAGAATGTAAACAAGCAAAAAACAAAGGCTCTGATGTTAAAAACAAATGGAAGCAAAAGTCACTGTTGCAAGATGGTAACAGAGTAATACAAAAAAACAGAGCCAACACCATCCAATTGACCTATAATCTAAAGGCAGACAATGTAGAGGACATTTTTTTTTTTACTTTTTCTTTTTTTTTCTATTTAATTAGAAGGTTAAAAATATGAAACGCCAAACTTCTGCAGAACAGAAGAACAGAGAAGATGGAAGGAATTCATCAACCACAAAATACATCAATATTGTGCATAAATAACATCCATATAAGTTTGGTGCCAGTAACCCAGTCGATACATTTTCTGATGGCAAACAGTCTGAAAGGGCTGGCTGGCCTTTACTGGAGTAAGAGAATAGATTTAAGTAAATCCCACGTGAAAAAGAAATAAAAAACATCTGCTAAGGACACAAATGGTTTGTTGGCTGCCATCAACCCCGGGAAAGCTTCCAGTATATCAGCTCTGGGCTTGCCAGCAGGTGTTGCTGCAATTATTCAGAACAATTAGAGGTGATCTTTCCAAAAGCACAGAAACGGCAGGGCCAATAAATAAAGCAAGCATGATACTGTCAGCAACTGAAATGAAAGTATTTCTCATAAATCCTTTGAGGACCTGTGCAGCAAGGTATTTTAAAGCCAGCCACCAGTGCCTCAAATTTTACCAGTTGTACACATGTGAAATAATATCCTCCTCCATGACCGATGGCATCAAAATCCCTGAAATGACCTAATTTCTGAGATACCTCATTCACTATGTAGTAGAATCTCACCATGACAAAGAGAAATACAACCTAGAGAGAATATGCCAGTTAATATTTTCAGATAGCATGCATTTCACTGTATTCATTTATTTTCAATAAACACGAACATTCACTAATGTGAAAATTCATTATTATTTAGATTATCTGATAACTTGATTAGTCTCATTACATATTTTCCTTTCTCTTTTCCAGAAAGAAAGGAGATTTCCGGTATTTATATTCTTTCACTGTGGCTATGCTCCAGCTTACAAGGCAGCAAAAAACTCAGCACGGATGTTTTGATGTCAGGTTTCTCGATATACTTTGAGTATGACTATAAGTACAATATTCTCCAGCTGGGCATACAGGCTAGCATGTCATTGTAGATCAACACCAAATACAGCACAAATTTATCTAATTCTAAAATCACCTCTTTCTTCTTGTTAATGAACTGTATCATGCACACCCAACAATATCAAGGGTTTTTAGGGAACATTGTCAAAATTATGTCCACCTCATAATATGCTCTCCAGCCTTATTTAAATTGCATTTTTGATCCATTCACCATTTTAAAAGAAATCAGAGCTTGTTTAATTTTTTTTTAACTATTCATTTTTCTAACTACTTTGAACTCTAGATAAGAAAAAAGTCTATTAAAAAACCCAAACTGGACATGACATGACCTATATCATTTTGAACCATTAAGTTACTGCTCATAGAATGCAATCGAGAGGTGTAGTAGCTTCTTCACACTGAACTGCACTGTGACCCTGCATCCCTTGATTTGCTGTCTTGCTGTTGGGAGTTTTACTGCTGACTTCAGCAGACTATGTCAAAAGCAAAACCTTCTGTCATTGACAGCGTGCCCTGCATGTCATGGAAAACCTGAACTGGAAAGCAACTTTTACTTCATTCCATAGAATCACCATAGAATGGTTCGAGATCTCATAGATTATCTAGTTCCAACCCCCCTGCCATGGGCAGGGACACCTTCCACTAGACCAGATTGCTCAGAGCTCCATCCAACCTGGCCTTGAACACTTGCCATGGAGGGGGCATCCAC
>Ga0181612_123518_pt1 | contig 15040 bp, 6 predicted proteins | sample HoacroProtozoa21_FD_119630 | JGI IMG/M metagenome (GOLD analysis project Ga0181612, IMG submission 119630) | Hoatzin crop microbial communities from Cojedes, Venezuel. Combined Assembly of Gp0051906, Gp0051904, Gp0051908 | reverse complement strand
TTAGAGAGAATGTTTTAATGATTGGTGTGGGGAAGTAAAAAATAATTCGGAGAACTAGCCGAGGCGTTTCGGGGGGGGGGGGGGGGGGGGAAGCAGGGGGAGGATGAGGAACAGCTAGTGACTGAAATACAGATGGAGAATCCTTAGCATGGATAAAAGTACTTCCTGCAAAAACCACAAAAATTGCCTCAGTGACTCCTAACTTTTTAGTACTGCCACCCTTACACTGCATTTTGTTCCTTTGCTCCTTTGTAGTATTTTTCTACCGGCTTCTCTCAAATATGCCTGACAAATGCCTTTGAGTATGCAACAAAAACCCCAAAGTATTAAAAACCTAAAATTATCCTTTTCTAGATTCAAGTGTGTCACTAGATGATGCTAGCTTTCTGTCTGCTCATGACCACCCACCAGCTGGCAGCTGCTTCCCACAGAAGTTTTAGAGCAGTTAACGTGATAGCTTTTTCCTTCAGGCATAGTAAGGCGATTTTGTTATAACAGGAGTAAGGTCCCTAAACTAATGTGGTTAACTTAAAAACTGCTTTTGCTAAGATTTTTCTGATACTTCAACAGAAACTTTGTCTTTTTTCCTATTTTGTGGACTTCTTTTTTTCTTTTAAACACAGAAAAGAGCCTAATAGGAAGTATTTTATATTTTACAAAATTGGGTATTAACTACACTAGTGTATCTATAGGAAAAGTAAAATCATGAGGTAAAGTCTAGTATGCTGCAAAAGTTACAAAGTAAAGATTAAAACTTTCAGACCATGAAGCCGTATAGCTTTAGTTTAAATACAAGTTCAAAACAGATGAATCAATGAAAACTGTAATTATCTGTAACCTGTTTTGCCAGTCTAAACAAAAGTAAATCTTATTTCAGTATTTTTGCTCTGTGATGAGATCAAATATGTAGTAAATCTTGGCTTAGTTCAACAGCAGATTTAAGATGAACCAGTTCTACCTCACATACAGAAAAATTCCAATCAGACCACTATTTTTTATTAATATCTCTTTTAACTGTCCTGTCTATAGGGCAATGAGGTCATCTCAATTTATCAAGAGTTAATTATCATCTGTTTGGATACTTCAGAAAAAGTAAAAAATGATGAAAGTTATTTCTGATAATTCAGTATTTACAAAGAGGTCTTTCGATTGCTCAAAACATTATAAATAAATTTTAAAAAAACCCCACATGAATTTCAAAGTCGTTTCCAAGCACACTTAAAGGTAAGCTAAGAGCATTTCACAAAAGCAGTAAAAAAAGCCTGTAATAGAATGTTTCCACTCCTGTTTAAACCACAGGCTAATTAGTAGACTTTGTTTTCATCTGAGATAAAGATCTGCAATTTGTCAGAACAGACCAGCTGAAGACTAATTTAACTTCTTACTGATGTATGAAACAGGCCTATTCTAACTTGTTTCTTGTGATTCAACAAAGGTGGTCACAGAAGTAGGCTGCATCAAATATTTTTATCTCCTAATACTGACAAGCGCATGACTTCATAAGGGTTTCCTGACTGGTTGCAACATGAAGCTGTCTTCTGTGCCAGGTTCATCTAAGTTGTAGTTGTGAGAAACAGGTTTATAGAGCTGCCTCCCTCCCACCAGGAGAAATGTCCCTTCATATTATTAGCTCATTCAAGAAAAGCAGGGATGGGAGATGGGAAAAGATGGATGAGTAAGCTTTTCCAACGATACTAGCTCAAAAATTAATAAGGGAATGCTGTAGCTTTCAGCATGTTGGAGAAAGAATACCACAGCCATACCAGAGCACACATAGTTAGCATTTATTCTACCTCTTCTTGGACATGTGTGAATCAGAACACATCAATAAGTACATCATTCACCCAAACTACTGAATGGATTATTTCTTCCCCCACAAGAAATTAAGCAAGCTCTAAAGAGACAAAGCATTGGCTTTGAAATTCTACTTCTGTACTTCAAAAGACAAGTATGGGATTTAACAGTGTAAATGTTAAGCAAAGAGTTAATATGGGCAAAGTCTAACCTTTGAATTTCCATTTAAAGAGTAACAACTGAAAAACTACTCTATTAAAATACCTCAAAGCAAGATATTGTGATCAACTGAGTACAGATTTTGTAGTAAAGTTATGGCACTTTCAAAAGTACTGTGTGGAACTGTTAGTATCTGTTTATGTCAGACTTACTCAAATGTTTCTCTAGGATATTCTTTGAAACACCTGAAAGCATGGAAGAAATCTGCAGCAAGTTTCCTGCTTTTATCAAACTTACTCCCAGCCCTGTATACAGGATTGATTCACCAGCGAGGCTCCCTTGATGTTATGAATCACATACAGCAACTCTGCAATACCTCTTACCAGTCACAAGCTTTTGTCTTCTTCATGATGCCGTGCCACTCTACTCCATTTTACAGGTATTAAAATAGTTAACAGTGTATTACGTTAAAACCAAAACACTTAACGAGAAATTAAGATTATTTTTTTTTCTCCCTAAACTTAATAAATTGAGATGGATAAAATGTATACAGGAAGAGTTCTGATTTTTCATCGTTAATACAGAATGAATAGGGGGAATAAGCTAAATGCTTAGAATAAAATTCAGCATCTAAGCTTTATTCAGTTTTTGTAAAATAGCTTTGTATGAGGGTACACAGTAAGTCTTAATGACTTCTGAAAGTAATTCACACTGCTTCATTATGGTAACTTTTGTAGTAAAACTAAAGACTTAACTGTTATAGTCAAAATGTATTAGTTTTACCTTTACTCCACTGCTAGAGAGTAAAGAAATGTAATTACAACATACAATGAGTGAAGTCACTATTCCAAAAAGTTTGCAGTAGGTCCTGGCATGTAAACAAAACGTTGAAGCAGATATAAACAGTGAAGCTGGTAGGGAAAAGTACCTTTTTAAGAAACTGATGTTACACAGATGGTATTTTTATTAAGATAAGTCTGCTTTCTGTGAACTGCTAACAACATAGTCACAGCAGTTTGGAGTCAAATCCACTTGTTCTACTTTTGCTTTTATATGAAGTACAGAAGGGAAGAAAATGTGACTCTGGAGGGGGAAAAAGTAGTTACTCAATTGTGGTTTTGACTGAGGTATCTTTTACGTGGCGAGTCATTTCAAATCTTAGATAATGGATAGTTTACCCTGAAGTATTTGCTTTGTTTTTCTCCCTAGTCATGTCCACTGTCCTATAAAAATGAGATTCCTTCAGTGTCCCCCAGACCTAACTGGAAATGAGAGCTATATTGATGAAGCAGATGTATTTTACTCTGATCCACTTGGCTGGCTTACTAAGGAGTTCTACAATGATACATTATTACCCAGTCACTTGATCTTCTTCAGTGTGCTAGAACAGGTATGGTAACTGAAAGATGAAATACCCTAGTTTTGAGGTCAAGTTACAAAATAAATTAAGGGAGAGTTATAGTTAAGATTTCTGAAAATTGTTGTCCGCAACTTTTTAAAACAGCTTAAATGAAAATTGAAGCCTCTAGTCCATAACACAGTATAGATACCATTCCATTGAGATATACTTCACATTCATGTATGCCCTCTCCTCTGTGCAAATTCTACACGCCATAAAATAATGTTTTATGGAATTCCCCTCAAGCCATATTAAAACAAATGTGTGGTCTGTTCCCAGAACCATACACTTCAGTAAGCAACAGTGATAAACAAGAATGCCTGCAACCAGAGTACCTTTTCCCCCTCAATTCTTTTATGAAGTCCATGTGCTCCAACAGTGTCTGGTGAATATCCACTCCAGACAGGATCAAACAGGATAGGTACCACTTTCTCTAGCAGTCTTTCCTATAATAAAGGATAAAACTTCCAGGGGACAGTTGAATTGATGGTTTTCAGAAAACTTTGGAATACTGTTCTGATGCTCCCGATTACACTTTCTGACTGTGGAAACTAATCTATGTTCATTTACAGGAAATATCATCATTTCTGGCTTTAAGAGGCTACGAGAAAACGGCCACTGTCTTTCACACTCATGTACCTCAAGGACGAGTTGGAAGCCACATCTATGTCTACAGGAGAAAACCTGAAATGAATCATACCTGAAGATCAGTTTCTAGACTTAAGACCTAATGAGATCAGTTTTGCACAGCAGTACTATGCTTGGAAGATCTTGTACTGCAGAAGGGAGAGAGTAGCGAGTCTGAAACCGGGTAAGTCAAACGGGGAAGTCTGATTAGGCAGCCACTGGTTGTGTGGAAACACATGAACCTCTTCCTGAGGGCAACTTCAGTAGCAGTATGGCTGGGTGGGGGTGTTGACCTACCTTACAACACTAGAAAACAACAGGAAGACCAAAGTTACCATATGACTACTTAATAAGAAATTAGACAAGACTGGACCATTTTTATAGAACTGCACAGCTAGGCTAGGTTTGTTTATAAATAAAGACTTTTACCCACAATGTCTCTTTATTTTTCTTCTACAGTATGCAGATATGCAAGACATTTAAAGTGCTTAAATCAGCAAGCTGATTAGAATGCAGCACAGCAAATTCTTCACAATTCAACAGGCTCTTGAACCCCCCCAAAGACAAGAAGCAAGTATAAGATTACAAAACACTAACAAATACATTACCATAATGTAGACCTATTTTTTGAAGGATGAGATGAAGTTAGTATATCAAACATCTGAGTTAATTATTGGTACATTACGCATGACTCAAACTTGAACTACACTAATGGAATGCAATTAAGCATATTTTTCATACACAGGTCATGGCATGCCTAGTTTCTGCAACAATACTGCTTGCACCCAAACTATCATCACTTCCAAAGAACAGTTAAAGCAACAGTACAGAATATGCAAATTAGAAAGCTTGAATTCTGCCTTTTAACAAAAATGTGTAAAAATCAAATTGTTTAGAGAAAAAACTTGCATCTTGATGCTTTGTGGAGAAACAGTTAGTTTCTGGAGAGGATGTGAATTATTAATTCTAATCTTATTTTTACCATAAATTACTCAATATTTTGGATCAAAGGGTAATTGCCCCAATTCTATTTCAAGATTTGCCATGTGTCTTCCATTACTGCGTCCATGTTTATGCCATTTACCTTCTCTTTTATTACGGTGGTGGTACTTCTGAGCTTGTTTTTCATGTCTGGAATTTTCAGTTTGTGTAAAAGGCCTTTTAGGTCGACTGCAAGGAGTAAAGAAAAGCTTATTACTACTCTTATGAAAGCATCTCTCAAAGCATTTTGAAACACATTTACATTGTCAAGAACAGCTTTTAACATGCTGAGGTTGACTGAAAAGAAAACAAAATAGTATTAAAAAGTAGTCCTTTCTCTTGTAAGCAAAATGAGGGTGAGGTTTATTTTTTTCGTTTGGATCATCAGTAAGTTGGTATATGTGAAATAAATCCTTTCTAAAAATAAAAATACTCTGCAGCTGGTTGCCCAAAGTTCTTTTTAGAATAAAGCCCGATGAACAGCTGTTTGATTATCCCTACTGTGATGCCTGAGTGAGGTCTCAATCTATTTTTCAGTTATTCTATTACATTCTCCTCTATAAAAATAGTGAAAATTTCACAGACCCTTAGGAAAGCATGCTTTGCATAAAGATCGGCACTTCAGAGGTTTTCATGTACAGTCAGTACATCTATACAGAGAGGAGGCACTGACAAAACACCGTTGCTCACCTGTCGCAGGTTTTGATGCAAACAGTCCCATTACACTACACGCTGTTATCATACGACTAGCGCCTCTAGCCTTCTCTTAACCTGAGTTAAGGCTGTTTTCTTCCTCCTAGAAACTTCTGTATAATACTACCAGTAAATGAATTTGAAATTCTGTTTTTCTGCAAACCGAATTAACGTACTCAAAAGTGAGGTTAAAAAGGCTATTTGGTAGCTGATAATATGAGGATCATCCTCATGGTTAAACTTAAAAGAGACAGTACTACCTCACATAATATTTAGTAACCCCAAAGTGTTAAGTATTGAGACTTCCTGCTGCAATAAACACATGCAATAATAAACAACACAAGTCCAGAAGAGAAACCTGACTGAAGAACTGCACCTTGATCTAAGCACTAAATATCCTTTGCACTGAATACCAGCCCAGGAAAAAGTTCTGTTATGTCTACAAGGACAACTTCTTGTGTTATTTATAAGTTAGTTAATCACGTTTTTTCTTACCTGATCAGAATAAACATTAGCACAAGGCACTATATAGCTAATTTTGTAACAGGAATGATATTAAAAGCCACATAAAATATATATGCAAGTGTTCCAGAAAGAGCAAGTTCCACACAATGTATTAAGGCTGCTTAACTTTCTTTCATCAGTGTCTATGCAGTAGAAACCATCCACTGTATCTAGCTCCTTTAGGCCAGCCAGGCAGCATACTACAACTGCTCTGTGGAAGCCCTCAGAACACCATTAAATACAGGAAAGTAATGTAGGAAACAATTCATGCCAAGGACCTTTGTAAGCAAATCTGAACAAAATTTAGTCAGTGTCAGGATCTGAACTAAAGCCTGCCATTTGAGTAGCTCTGCTCTGAGCATCAGAGCTCAGTATTTTACTAACCTACAAAAGTGTAGTGCAATTCCTGAAAAGCCATCACAGCTGCCAGAACAGGACTTCGAGACTGCTCAAATATAGCCAAAATCCTTCTCATTTGTGAAGGACAACAAGGAAGTCCTAGTTAAGCTTCTTCTAAGCCAGCTGTTCATTCCATCAGAGAGGGAATCACAGCTGTTCAGTCTAAAGTAAACCTACTTGCGGTTACACAGTTTTCTAAGTAACTCAGTAGAACTATTAGATTGTGCTACATACAGTGGATCTGTAGTGCCTCCCAAACTAACATCCCACACACACAAAATTTATATATAAGGTACTACAGATCCATTTTATATAACATAATCTGGTATTTCCATTGAATCCTTCAGAAAGTCTTCTAGCATGGATATATGTACATACATATATACATACATGCTAGAAAAGCACCTCTTAGAACAATGACACTAGTTGTCTTTACAAAGACTACATCGTGTTAACAAGTTCAGGAAACATGTAAACAAACCTGGGTCCATATTGGGGTGAATTATCATAATGAAAGTAGTATCTGTAGACATATTTGTCCAAATCCTCAAAAAGCTTTTCATTATTATTTTGGTATTCCTTCATATCTTCCAGGTAATCCTTGACATCATTAACAAAATCAGTGAACAGCATCTGGTCATGTATAAATAGCCCGTTATGAAAAAATTTATTGATGAAATTTTCTAGTTCTCTCCAGTGATGAAAGTTATGTACAACTTGTTGCAAATACTTTTTCATTAACCTACTAAATTCATCCACCCTGATAGGATCCGATACTCTGTTAAAGAGACTAAGAGATTCTTGGTGAGCACATTCAAAAATACCAGAGCAGCCCTTTAGGACAAAGTGATGTTTTCTATTACATGAAGGGTCATGGAGACATTTCTGTGAATCTGTATCTTTTTCAAATGTTGTAAACTGATGTTTTCTTCCATCTTTGAATTCTTTTGGCATGTCAGGTCCCCTGTAATACACATGCTTCAGATTCTCGTAAGAGTTATGTTCTCGGTAAAAAGTCCGAGCTTTCTTGTTTGCTGCGTGTCTTCTATCATTTGATGACTTCTCCTTTTGATCAAAGATGTTTTTTGTGGTATCTTTGAAGTGTCTGAACGTAGACTTCACAGAATCAGAGAATTTTTTCAGGTTTTCTTTCACTGCTTCTTTAGCCTGCTTAATCTTTTCTTTATGGTGTCTTACAAACTCTTTTGTGGAATTTTTCATAGCATCAAAAGTTTCTTTAACTGAACCAAAAAATGATTCCTTTGATTTCTTTCTAGTCTTACTTTGCCCTTTAGCACCTTTCTTTTGTCCCCTTTCATTCACTTCTTGTTTTTCAGTTTGGTCTTTCGCTTCAACATACAGCTTCTCCCACAAGTCAGAGCGTTGTTGCTCAAAGTTTAGCTTTTTTTCTAGTTCTACTAGTCTTCCTCGAAGAATCTCTATTTCTTGATTTTCCTTTAATGTGTCATCATCATTAGCATTGTCAGGTGTTTGATGGGAACTTAACTGTTCCAGTTCTTTTTTTAGAACTTCTGTAACATGACGTTCTTTGTCCAGTTCTCTCCTTAACATCTGTGCCTCAGCAAAGAGTGTTTCCTTTTGCCTAAGAAAGTTGTGGTTTCTTTGCTTTTCCTCTTCCAAATGTTCCCTTAGTTTCTGATTTTCCATTACAATAGACTCAGTGCTAGTACCTTTATCTTCTAAGTTTCTAATTTGTTGTCTTAGCTTCCTTAATTCTTCCTGAAGTGAGGCCAAAGCTTTTTCTTCCTTTTCTAGAGATTCTCTTAAATGCTGATTTTCCACAGCAAGACTTTTTTTTTGAGATTCAAAAGATTTCTTCTCCACATCAGTAGAGGTCAAACATGTGGCAAGATCTCCCTTGAGTGACCAATACAAACAAAAAGAGAACAAGCAAAAACACTACAATTAGAATTGTTACAATTCCATCTAGAAAGATGAAAGACCAATGTAGCCCTGAGAGTTTACTTATCATTTCAGATGCTGTGACACATGTTGCAGCAAGATGCAAAAATAGAACTGGTTTGTTTATCTCAGATACACACACAAACACTTTCTTGGCAACAAAGACCATGGGAGAGGCTCCCCCTTCCAACCAGAGGTCATTACCCCTTGCTTGTATTGGTTTAACTAGCTGAAGGACAGTAAACTGGGTACATGAATGATCCATCTGAAAAGGAAATTAAAATGTGCATGTTTGCTGTTGATTTATGGTCAGAAAACTGGGTTTACAGATTACAAAACCAAATACATTAGCAGAAGCAAGGGCATTCAGCAGATGGGGCAGAAATTCAGGAACTGATTTTGAACCAAATTTGCTGCCGAAAATACATGTTCATGTAACTATATCCGAACAGAAAAGGATATCCCCAGTCTCTTGGCATCCTTGACAAACTCTAGAACTAAAGATACTGAATTATGTATGAATGTTATTGGAGCATAAAAGAAAACTTAAAAGACATACACACACACAAAGCACTCCCCTAATCTTCTCTCCAAATGATCCAACATTAGAAAAACCCTAAAAGTACAGGTTAAGTATTTAAAAAGTTAATAACCATTGACAATTTAGAAAGCAACTGACAAAACTTGTAGGTTCAACCTGTAATAGGTTTTCACCAGCATGTTCTACTTCAGCTGTGTTCATTAATGACAACCTGGCATTATACATAGGGAAAGAGACAATCTCTGTGTCCAGGTACCTACTAGACTACATGCATAAAAAACAGTATGTTTAAATACATTCCAATAACAAATTTGATCAAAAACCAAAATTTTTGTCAAGAATTCAGGAGAAAGAAAAAGAACATTCTCGGAAAGAACTTACTAAAGAAAAAAATGTAATGGATTTGTGTGATAAATTAATTTCATTTCATGTAAATTACACACATAGTAACAGAATAACCCAGTGACTTCCAGCTACACTCATACCTACCCCCACTTTATGATGCACTTTATCTCCTTGCTCTTGTTGGCACTGGTAAAGGTCATCTTTCATATCCTTTAATTCACGTGTCTTTGTCACCAGCTGCTGACGTTTCTGGATCTGTATTGTACCTACGAAGATAAAAACTTTCATTTGATAGTCTGGCTTACGTTAAGTAATCAGAGGACCAGACAAGCCTAAACATCATCTTCATTTTCTCTGCAAATTCACAAGCATTCTTCCCTTGCAATTTCTGCCCAGTACTTACTAGTAACTGTTCAACTGTAACAAAATAAAGCTTGTAAAACCAGATTATTACCAGATTGTACTGATTCTGTTTCTTCCAATGAAAAATAATTTCTCAGACCCAAAAATCTGCTGTCTTTTATTTGATGACAACAAATGAAGGAATTTTGTAACACTACACAGAATTAAGTTAGATACAAAACAAGGAAAGTTATGGAGGAGAGGATGTGTGTAATTTTTTTGTCTTTTTTTAGTAACATGCAAGCCAATGGGGATATAAAAGGGAGATCATTAGTCCATGCATTATCCATTTCAGAACTACAACTTTTACTGTTAAGTAAAGTTTACATGAATAAGAGGATCTTAGCCCAGTATTTAAACTTTCAAGCAGAAACACAATTACTACTCACTGCTTACAAAGCAGCAAGCATTTGCAGGCCCTATCTTGTCATTCTTATCCATGAGTGAAGGCTGAGCAAATGTCCTGTCTTTCACTTGACAGATAAAGGATGAGACACACTATTTTTCTGAAAAACTATCTCCATTGTACTAGCCACCAATTTTTGCCATCAAGTAAAACTTCTTCACTGTTACTTCCCTACCTATACACACGTTCTGTAAATCCTAACACTGATGTAGTTTTTGTTTCTTTGCTTTTAGTATTTTCTTGAATTGACTCTACAGCAGATGGCAACAGCAAGTTTTAGGTATTTCTTTCCACACCAATGCAGCATATGCAGAGTTCTATCTCTGTTTTTGGTGGCGGGCGGGGGTGTATTATTAAACAGAAGGAATTCTATAAATACTATTACACTGAGGAATTTTTTGTGCTGTCTTAATTTCTATTTAAGGTATTGTCAAGTACGAACTTAAAAAACAGACAGTGCTCTATTAAACTAAGTTGAACCTTGATAGTTCAATTCATCTAAGGGAAAGCAACGTTTTTACAGCAATGATTTTAATCTGCAGAGTCCTAATAAACACTTACTGGAAGCACAGATCCTTGCATAAGTGAATTTAAGTATACTGACAGTAAATTTGTTTTTCATATTTATGTTTTATAAATACTTTTGAAGAAGGCCATTGATCCTAAGAGCCTGAAGACTGCCCCTGAAAAATCATCATTTAGTACAAATGGTTCATGTTAAGAGGAATCTGAATTACAAGCAATCACTTAACATCTGTTTCTCTCCTTACCAAGAATTATAATATACATATAGGATGCAAAAATGACATTTAGCAACACAGAACAGCTCACAAAGACACTGAAAATGTACGTAATGAGGTACCACTTCTCAGTAATTGGTTTGTGTTTCCAGACAGTACTCTAAGTCACAGTATCCTTCAGATTTTTTAAGTTATCTATCCAAACTCCTAGCATTACAGCAAGATTCTCTTTTGCAGATTCTGGTTAAAGAAAAAAATATCTGCATGTCAGTAAGGAGACACTCTTCTGGCAAGGGCTTCCCAACTTTAGCTTTTACAGTTTTTTTTCCTGGAAAGCTTGCCCTCTTTCAGATCTCTTTCCTAGAGCATCATAAAGCCAGCTAGCTCAGTTTAATGCTGATTAGGATACAGCTATTGATTCAAACCTAATCCTGGTTGCTTTCTGAATCTTTAAAAGTCTTAAAGGGGTCCTGGAGCTCTAGCTAAATGGAAAACACTATCCTGATACTGATCCAAAAAAAAAAAAAAGTAATTTCCTAAAAAGTAACCCTTTCCAATCCTCTTACATGACAATTAGCCTGGCATTAAAAGACTGCTGTGGAAAATATTCATTGCAAGCCAAATCACAAATGCAAAGCAGTCCTCTAGGGAGATGGATTTCTCTTCAGGAGTTTGTGTTTATAAAAAGCAAACAAAACTCAGGAAGATCGAAAGCTGGGTTTGATTTCCTTTGTAGTGGTAGAAAGATTAGTTATTCATGAAGAACTTCAACTTGCAGAGGCAAAAACTAAAGCCACACAGAGCTGCCTTCTTTCTGATGAGAATGCTGTCAGCACTGTCATCAGTGACAGCAATTTTTATTTAGAAGTACAGATTCAATGAATGAACCAGTCAAAGTGAATCCCCTAATAAAGATATGACTCTGAGTACATTTCCAAAATGTACTTCTCATCCATAGATCTCAAAATTCTTTAAAAGGATAGTATTTATCATTAACCCCAATTTAAACACAGTAAAATGATGAACAGAACTGAAACCTCAAGTTACCACCATAAATCACTATCAAAGATTGGCCTAGCCATTGTGCTCCTCTCTGCTTCTAGCATGCCAGTATATATCAATCAGTTTTTACACCAGCTACTACTAGCTGCAGCTGCCAAATAAAAAAGTATTTTACACAACTGGATTAGTCATTCCTATAATCCCACATACACTAGTAATTCTTAAGACTTGATTTTTTTTTTTTTAATGTAAGTATGCATACATATATGGATGTGTGTGTACACATACACACACACAACTTAATACAGAAATCTGAATGCAAGCACAGCATCCACCATACATCACTCATGACTCTTACCTTCAGGTTTACCTAAGAACAAAAAATACCAGGGTCAAGTGAAAATTAGTGTAAGTCTCAAAATAAATGACAAAATTTAGACCCCTAGCAATTAGTCAAAAATCAAATCCAATTAGAATCCTATTCCCAGTTCCAAACTGAATCACAAGTCTTCTTACGAAAGCACGTTTTCATATAAAATTACTCAGAAAAACTACTATTAAAAATAAATGCCCTCTATTATTTTTATCATAACACATGTATCTTAGAAGATCAGGATTGCACTGCATAGATTTAGGTCTGTACTGAGTCCGGCTGTTTCATTAAATGTAGCAACAATCTATGTAATGTTTAACTTTAGGCAACACACCGAATACAGAAAAATTGCTGCTATCCTGGATTCCCTAAACCACTCTGGAACTGCAAGGACAACTACAGCCTATTTTTCTCCACTGGACAGAGAAAAATATTGATACTATGAACTCCTCTAAAAAAACATATGCCTTGCTCTCACATTTACCAGATGAGTACTTAGGGGACAAAAGCCTGAAATAACCCTGCTGTTCGGAACGATAGGCACTACCACAAATTTATTTCAAAAGAAAAAATGTGAAAAATAAAGGGTAGACACTGCATCATGATAATAACACGACATTTCTAACTGGAAGGGCAACCAAAAATATTTTTGTTTACTTTAAAGTAGTGTATATTAAATACAATTGAACCGCTGAAGGGCCTCCCTATATTATCCACACATTAGCAGTTGCTTTTTCTCATTTTTAGGTTTAGATTGTTAGCAGAGAACAAGAAAAAAAGTCAGAGTTACAATAAAATGGTCTTTGTTATGCAAGATGTTGATTCTATGTATGTTGTTTTCTATAAACTCACCATAGAAGTGTCCAAAGCCCATGCTGATTGCAATCACCAAAGCTAGTATGATGCATCTGTTAAGGCCACTACTGAACTGGTGCTTATGCTGCTCTTCTCCGGGAGGTTCAGACTCCGGTTCAGCAGGGCACCCACCCTCAGCCTCGGAGCTGGAGATCAGTCTCTTCTTAGCCCGACGTTTTCGTACTGTGGGACTGGACTGACTGCTAGTTTCGTCACTACTTGACTCATCGTTGCTAGCCTGAGATGAAAAAACTGAAAACCGACATAGAACAGTCTTTATAACATATTAATTGTTGCTTTAAAGATCAATTTGAGTACCAAAATCCATCATATTTATGCAAAATGTATTTGGCATTTATCTTAAAGAACACAAATAAAACAAAATTAAAATTCTGAATGTGATAGTGTATACTGGATATTATGCAAGGAATGCTTGATCTCCAAAGTTAAAAAGTCATTTTTTAAAAGAAAAATATAAAGAATCAAGAAATCGTCAGCAAAAAAACTGTACAGCACTTCCCCATCCCTTTTAATTCACTCACTAGATAAGTGTTTCTTTCAGACAATCCTGCCTCTTAAAGCATCTATACATACTGCCTCTGCAAATTCTGGTGAAGTGGAAAGGTTAAGAATTCACTCTTCCTTCTTTTAGAGATATTGAGACTGAAGTATTTAATAACAGAAAGGCTTGCTAAAAGAAAGTCTCCTAAAAGACAGGCGTGGTTCTATTATATTCTCTCAAAAAACTTTTGCGATCTACATGCATCTGCAGACAAAATTCAATTAAAGCTCCATTAATGGAGGCATTATAAATATCCAAGCAAAACTCTGCATTGCAAATATATTTAAATATGTAATTTTGTTTACTTTTAATAGCTACCATATACTACCTATTAACATCTTTACCAGCCTTTCAAAAAAACCACTTTCAACCACTACTGGACACAAAAAGCAGCACTCAGGTGCTTCTGTGTTTGTCCCTCCCTAACACTGAATCCAAAATGCTTCTGTTGCCTGAATGATGTTTTGGAAGACTCGATCAGCCAAGATCTGAGTTAAGAACAAATTCTAACCATAAAAAAAAAATCTTTTATATCATTTTTGTAAAATACTATTTGTGATACCATTTGTATGTTCATCTTTCTATGGCTCAAAATCTAACTGCGAAAATAACAAGAGAGCTGTAACTGCTTGTTGGTATTAGTGGGACAAATTCTTGCTGCACTGTACTGTAAATAAATTGATATAATCTAGTATATACATAATGATTATTTAAACTCCCTCCCTTGAAAGCATCATTTTCAAGTGTCAGGCAAATATCAAGGGGGAGCAGCAGAAGGGTGGAAAAAAAGCTTTCAAATTATCTATGTTTGCATACCTAATTCACATGCCTGAAATAGACTGAATGTGATCAATGAAGTCTCCAGCACATGACAAAGTACTCTTGCTCAGACAGTTCCAAATTTGATGCCCATAATTACACAATGCTAATGCCCCTTCTAGAAATTAAGTTGTTCATTCTCATATCAGAGATCATCACTCAAATGTAAAAAATACAGAATTACTGTCCTTGAACATTTCACAACTGAAAATCATTTGTTTGAGCAAAGCCATGCACACATCACTGAATAGACAAGAATGCCAAAGCAGTGCTAGCCAGTACCTATAAAAAGCATTACCAGTTAAGATTCTTTGCTGAAAATAAATTCCAACTTAATAGAAGTGATGGCATTAACCCCAGAAAAGATTACCAATTAGTATCTGGAATACATGTCTAATTTCTGACTCCACGGACAAGCAACAGGTCAAAAAACGCAAGGTAATTTCCCCTCTTACTAAAAAAAAAAAAAAAAAAAAAAAATCTATTTTGTCAATTAGTCAAACCAGACTGACCAAG